>Ga0115546_1001405_pt1 | contig 14960 bp, 26 predicted proteins | sample COGITO_mtgs_1004_FD_87186 | JGI IMG/M metagenome (GOLD analysis project Ga0115546, IMG submission 87186) | Pelagic marine microbial communities from North Sea - COGITO_mtgs_100413 | ecosystem: Environmental > Aquatic > Marine > Epipelagic | place: Germany:Helgoland, sampling site Kabeltonne...
GTAAGGTATTGGATATGATCGAGGATTTTCGTAAAGCCCTACTAGCGGTAGATACACGATTGATCGAAGTCAAAGATATTATCAAAGGCTATGATAAGCACCGTGTATCCCAGCGAGATAGTTTAGTTGCTGCCCCATCAATGGGAGAAGAGGATTATTACGGCACAGAATAATGAACAATGAATACCCGGCAGGAACACTGATTCATATACCGCAATCAGTTACATTAATGAGTATCCCTACAACCTTTGCGGATTGGCATCTGATCCAGCAAACTTTCATTCCAGGCGCGGTTATAACCACCGAAGCACCAAGAATAGGATTGATACTCCCCACAGATTCAAGACTCATAAAAAACTCCCACGTTGAAGTATTATATGATAGTAAACGATGGATGGTACACACAGACAATATTTACCCGATAAGAGAAAGATAGATTAAATGATAAGATTCGTAGAAGTAATCAACAAGACAGATAAGAATCCTAGGCTAGAAAGAATATCAGTTCCACAGTTTGAGTTAAGTGAGGTGTGGATAAACGAAAAGTATGTAGTTCAAGTTCGCCCACACACAGGGTATGATAGGCTTCTAAAAGAAGGAAGAATGGGACTAGGCTTAGACTCCAACCATAGGTTCTCGGCAGTCATTATGAATGAAGGGGGAGTTGCTTCGACACGAGTTGTAATAGGAATCCCTTCAGAAGTAGCCAACAGACTAATGAGCGACAAAACTCAACTCTTGAAAGGATAAGAGATGCTTAAAGAAGCAAACATAATCGAGAAGCCCTGGGGTCACGAAGAAATCTGGGCACAATCTTCACGTTACGCGGGAAAGATTTTAGTGATAAACAAAGGACACCGTTTGTCGCGACAGTATCATAATGTAAAAGAAGAGACAATCATGGTTCTTGATGGGACTTTGATTTGCGAAGAAGGACCCGATAAGGTTGGGGGAGAAGTCTTGCGCCATGTTATGGAACCGGGAACAATATTTCACGTTACTCCTGGGACCATTCATCGCTTCTGTGCGGAGGAGACAAATGTTCGCTTGGTTGAAGTAAGTTCAGCAGAGATAGAAGACGTTGTTCGCTTAGAGGATGACTATCGTAGAATAACTGATGTTCCTCGTCCCCCAAGAACAAGCGGAAAGTAAAACACGAAACTATTTAGTTTGAATGTATTTACGACAATCTAATAAATGGAATGACTTCTTGATTCAAGAGGCGATCGAACAATCCGGTCTGCCTCTTGAAATCGTCGCTATGATTAGGGATGCGAACAGCACAGATGGTCCGGTCTCAGAGAAAGTTCTAACATCGATCGGAACACTTGCTCGTTCCTACGACAATGGTGTGCCTATTCTTAATACTGAGGATTTGGATTGGGGTGATCAATCACTTCCTCCCGTGTATGTCTCCGTTGGGGAGATCTTTGCCGAGATCCCCAAGAAGTTGAGGGGGGACTTGATAATAACTCTTATCAATTTTATATCGACGCCTCGTCACGAGTTGGAAAAGTATACTCTTCTAGGTGTAAATCGTTTTAGAAAAAAATATGCTAAGATGATTAAAAAGGCAGGTTATGCCGCAGAGTCAGAAGAAATAAATAATGTTATATTAGAGCGCATGAAGCTTTGGACCCAAAGTTATGTAATGCCTTATGTAAAGAACCTTATAAAAGTTTATGTATTAGACCCAGCCGCTTATAAAGAAGCAATCAGTTTTGCCTCGAAGCACACCGAGGGACGAAGATTAGCAGCCGCTGGACTTACGGCGAGCAAGATACTTAACCGCGAACAAGAAGAGCCAGATAATGTTCTTCATAAGTTTGATAATGGTTATTATTGGTATGATATCCGCTCATCAGCTTGCAGCATTGAGGGAGAAAAGATGGGGCACTGCGGACAAGGAATGAAAGAAGGCAATCTATATTCTTTAAGGTCGCCATCAGGAACATCCATAAACCCCGACCCACACGTCACGATAGAAATGGATGCTGATAAAACAGTTTGGCAGGTTAAAGGACGCGCCAATATGACTCCAAAGAAAAAGTATTGGCCGTATATTTCTTGGTTCCTAGTCAATATGGGAGCAAAGAACTATCGAGAAGACCGCAGCGGTGATGCTAGTAAGGAAATGGTTGAGTATTTGGAGAAAGAATCCCCAGACATTTTCAGACAATCATTCATAGAATATGCTCAAGAAACCGGAGACGATTGGGAGGAAGCAACAAAAGCCCTGCTTGAACTTGATAATATATCAAAAAATACTATGAACGTCGCCGCGCCGTTTGATTTAGCCGGAACGACCCTGGACTACGACTACCTTAGGGTTGATTACAAACTTCTGTATCAAGCGGATCTCTCACGTGTGTATCATGACGGACTCCCCGGGGAGCATCTTTACAGACTCGCGCGGGAAGAGAGACTTAAACTTTTCAGAAATCTAAAAGATTCTTTGGAGTCGAACTTTATAGCAAAGCATTTCTCTTCTGAAATCTTTGGAGTCACTCCAAAAGCTAGGGTTTCCCCCGTGGTAATCAAAGACGAGAAACAAATGGACCCCTGGGGCTCCGAGCGCGCCAATGCGCTACAAACCACACTTACATGGTATTTTAGATTTGAAGCCCCGCCAGTAAGCGCCGCGCAGGCTACTCAAGAAGAGGCAAAGAAAGCTTTTGCTGCTACTATTAAGAACGCTAACAAGTTAGTTAAGCGCTTAATAGATGTTGAGAAAGGCTATTATGAGTACGCTGCGGAAGATCAGCCCTCAGCTCTTGAGGGATTTGATCTTGAGGGTTTTGAGATGGACCTACAGAACTTTTATGATTCTAAGGGCCTCGCCAAGAAAGAGCCAAAAAAGCGCTTTGATGATCGCCGTGTTACAGAGCGATGGTCAAGAATAATAAAATAAAATAATATTTTTTTCCGTTTAAGAGAAACTAGTATATAGTTACTTATAGACAAAAGGGTTAGAAAGGACTCAAGGTTGTATGCAAAAGTTAGCGTCCCATGGGAGTTTGCGGGTACTGGTACAGTGAAATAGTGATAAAGTAACCTAACACAGAGGAGAATCTCGTGACTAGGTACATTAAAAACTTTATATTAATAACTTCTTTACTTTTGGTAAGTTGTAACGGACCCGTCTTACCCAACACACCAAAAACCGGCTCTGAACAGCCAGAAACAGTTCAAACTCAAAAAACAATTCAAGTCAAGGATCGGGTCGGTAAGGTCCTTGAGATTATAGATGTAGCCAACCTAACAACGGTTGAAAAGAGAACTAGACAAGCGGCTGTAAAGGTCCGCTCCATTCTTCATGGAGGTCACGGTTCTGGAACCTATATGGTTGCTTATGGACGACGCATTGTCGCCACTGCCGCTCACGTTGTAAGAGACGAAGAGAGCATGATTGTTGATGGCCGTGATGGCGAGATGGTCATAGGCAAAGTTGTCTTTGTAGATCACGGCGTTGACTTAGCGTTCTTGGTAGTCCCAGAGATGGAAACTAGAACAGCAGTCCGCTACAACCCACAAATGAAATACGATGAGCGTTTGATTGGAGCGAGCCTTACATACACAGGCTTTCCATCTCATCACGATCTTCTTACTATTCGTGGTTACATCGCAGCCTTACACAAAGATATGGTAGTAGCCAATATGTTTGGTTGGTTTGGTTCGTCCGGTTCTGGTATATTTGATAGCAGCGGACGTTATCTAGGTTGTGTATCTGGGATAGACATTGGACGGTTTGAGTTTGGAATGAGAATACCGATTGAAGAGATCGTTTGGGTTGCCCCAATCAGTCGCATCAATCAAGATCTTCTAAAAACCAAGATTATTTCGTCAGAGATTCCAGCCGAACCGGCATCACTTAAAGCTTTCCCTGGGGCCACAGCGCCTAGAAGGGGAAGCCGAAGAGATTAAGGCAGTGAGAAATCTTCTTCTTTTGCTTCTCTTGGTAATGACTACGACGGCTTGTGAAGGAGACTACACAATCCATGACCAAACCCCGCCCGAGACAATCTATATTAAACTTCCCGGGGATACAGAATATACAGAAATATATGGTGATGTTTGGGTTGACTCCTTTGAACAACCATACGCTGTAAGCGGCGTTGATATTGTATGGCTTATTGATAAGTCAGGCTCTATGAGCGAGCACGCAGGATCGATAGTTCTAGGCATAGAACAAATGATGAACTCTCTTCCAACATCAGGTTGGAGATTAGGGATTACATCCACCAGTAATATTGACTCTGAAAATGCCCAGGAGTTTCCTTTGGTCCCCGGTGATGATGTTCAAGACGCTTGGGATGCTTACGCACAATCAGGCAACAACGCCAGAGAAGCAGGCTTTGATTCTATATACTCGTATATTGAAGAAAATCTATACAATCAAACTTGGCTACGCAACGATGCTGCTTTATTGATAGTTTTTGTTAGTGATGAAGAAGAGCAAAGTCAGGAGTATTTCACCGACGATCCATCTGGTCTAGCCGATTTTATAAATTGGTATAGATTTACAAGACAGTCCGTTTATATCGCAAGCATCGTTAATGTTCATAGAACTGAAAATGAGTGTACTAACAGCGTTAATGAAATAGATGTTGGCTATCGTTATATGGACGCAACAAATGCTTTCGGCGGAACTGTTGTGGATATTTGTGAGACAGATTGGGCTCCCGGCGTAGCGGAAGCAGTAACACAAGTTCAGCCAAATGAATCTTGGGAACTTACACACAGCCCAGTTGTTGAGACAATAGCAGTCTTTGAAAACAATGTGCCATTACCTCAGACAGATTGGGTTTATAATCCATTCAACAACAAAGTTGAGTTTTTAGTAATACCAGCCGAAGGTTCATTGGTTGAAATCGGCTACATTATTGACTATGCTACTGGCGACGACGACGATAGCGCGGAATAAAACTACTTACAATAATGGAAAATGATATAGAAACAGTTGAAATAGCACCGGGCGAGTTTGGTGCTTCTCCATTTCCTTTGAGTGTTAATACACAAAAGAGACTATTGGAGTTGATTTATAATCGAAAGTCTGGTATAGTTACAAGACAGGAGTTGATTGATGTTATCTTTAATAAAGAGAGTAATGCGAGCGATAGACTCGTTCGATGCCGTCCTTGAGCGTTTGGACGAAGCAGAAGATAGACTGGAAAAACTTGAAAGAGTAAGAGATGAGAACGATGCTTTGTGGATGATGATCGATGAAGCGCGCGATATGGAAGAAACAATCTTAAACTCGCAAGAAGACTACGGCACCGAAGTAGCAGAGATAATGCTACGACATATGAAAGTTCAAGGCGATGCCTGAAAGAGTTTATCTATTCGACGTAGACGGAACTTTAACAGAACCGCGACAACTAATAGAACCAGAGATAGAAGATACTTTTATTGATTGGGTTTTGTCCAAAAACAAGAAAGTTTATTTGGTCACAGGATCTGATGTAGAGAAAACCAAAGAACAGTTAAGTGAGGATCTAATGGATGCTTGTTTGGGTGTTTTTACTTGCTCGGGAAATGTTTTTAGGCAAGATGATAAGATTGTTTATAGTAATGTCTTTGATCCAAGCGAAGAGTTCTTAGAAGATTTACAACTATATTTGGACAACTCTCAATGGAGAGCCAAAAAAGGAAATCATATCGAAAGAAGACCCGGGATGATTAACTTTTCAACTGTTGGTAGGAACGCCTCTCATAATATGAGAGAGGCTTATGCGCGTTGGGATAAAGCAAACCTTGAACGCGAAGATATAGTAGCATATATTAATGAGACATACCCAGAGTTGGAAGTTTCTATTGGAGGCTCTATCTCGGTTGATATATATCCGTGGGGCAAGAATAAAGGACAAGTGATCGAGACGTTAAGAGAACTTCACGGCGATGATGTTGAAATGATATTTGTTGGGGATAAGAATAAACCAGGGGGAAATGATTGGCCTCTCGCTCAAAGGTTGGATCCATTAAAAGGATCAGAGTGGTATCAAGTTTTATGCCCCGAAGAAACACGCTCCCTTATTGAGTATGGGATACTATTTATATAGATGAAACGCGAACTACAAGTATTTAAAGACTTCCTCGAAGAAGCAAAAGACCCATCCTACTATCAGGATACATTCTATTTTACTGTCCTTATTTCAATGGACAAGAATCGTGGTGGATCCCGCGATGAAACAAAGAATGATATTCGCGCACTTCCAGAAGTGCTGACTGTTACTTTGGTTGAGAAAGAAAAGGGAGGTGTCCAGAAAGACTTGGGCAACTCTTACCTTTCTACTCTCAAAGTTCACATTCGCAAGCCGCGCGACAGATCAAAAGATATAATGATGAAGAGAGCCATCAAGCAAATCGCAAGATTAAAAGGTGTCTCTGTTCTTCGCTACAAAGAGCGCAAGCCAAAACAAAGAAAGAAAGCATTCTACGGACCGGGGTCATATACCAAGAGAGTTCAAAATGTTAGTGAAGGAGAATACTGGCAGTCTTCAAAGCATATGTCCGATCTTAAGAAAGACTTTAAGGATCTTACTTCCAAAGGACCACAAAAGACAGGCGGGTATAAAAACGTAGAAGATTCACCAGACTTTAAGTCAGCCCCACCCGGAGCGCCGGGTGGATTAGAAGAAACGCTCTTAGATGAAGCAATGAAGACAGCAGCCGATCTACCAGAAGGCATTGTTGTTGTTGTGGATAGGCAGAACTCACCAAAATCATACAGATTTTACTATGCGACCCGTGATAATCTTCGTTCTCCCCTCAAAGCAGGGGATATGGACCGTATGGAGCGCGGTATTACAATCTACGGCGTTCTATCCATTCAGTTGGGTAGAGACTTCCCTTACGAGGGAAACTACATCGTAGAGTCTATTAGAGCCGCTGACGGCTATGGTCCGTTATTGTATGATGTAGCCTTGGAGACAGTAGGTAAGGCTGGGCTCAAACCAGATACAAAAACAATATCTGACGATGCTGCCGCAGTTTGGAAGTTCTACGATACACAGCGCGATGATGTTCAAGGCGAGATGTTAGTATTTGATATTGATCAATATGATACTGTAATGCCTGCGGATAGAGCAGAGAAGCCAGAAGAGAATGAGTATCTAGCACAGGTATATCGAAAGAAGAACAAGAACACAACAGAAGAACTTGAAAGCCAGAATAAACTTGTTCAAATATCCACAGCCCCTCCGGTAAAACAAAAGTCCCGATACAAAGAAAAGGATCTTAAACGATTCAACAGATTGCGTGAGGACATTGTAGTTTCCGTAGGCGACAAAGATGAGCTAGCAACATTTGAGATGCAACCAGAACTCCAACAAAAAGTATGGGATGGCGATGAGAAAATCCGCCCAGGAGTTAAGGGAGCATTGATGGATATAGTTGATGACTTCATTGAGCGTTTAGATTTAGATGCCGAGGTGAAGGATATTATTGTTACAGGATCTTTGGCGAACTATAACTGGTCAAAATTCTCTGACATTGATATTCATATTCTTATTGACTTTAAAGATGTTAATGAAAACGAGGAACTGGTTAAGCGCTTTCTTGATGCTGTGCGTTCTAACTGGAACAAAGCCCACGATATTAAAGTTAAAGGACACGAAGTTGAACTTTATGTTCAAGACGAAAACGAACCACACGTTTCAACAGGAGTCTATTCTTTGATGAATGATAAGTGGCTTGTGAAACCAAACAGAGTTAAGCCTTTCATTGATAAGAAAACAGCAAAGAAAAAAGCAGCCAATATTGAAAGAGAGGTTGACAAAGTAGCCGCCATCCTGTATGATGGGAACCATAACGCTGCCTTAGAGGCTGCGGCAAACCTGAAAGACAAGATCAAAAGAATGCGTTCTGACGGATTAGAAAAAGCCGGAATATTCTCACCAGAGAACCTTGCCTTTAAGATGCTGCGAAGATCAAATGCGATAGGCAAACTTCATGATGCCTACATTAAAGCATACGATCTTTCTTTAAGCGTCGAGCAGTGATAGAAATATAGAACGGTAATACAATGAGCGAGCCAACCAATAGCGAAGACGAACCTCAAGTAGAGGAGCAATCTCCTGCGGAAGAACTGATACCAAAGAAGCCTTCTCGTCTATGCCCACGCGGCATCCAGACATTCACAGTTGCGCGCCAAGCAGATGAAACAGGTGTGTCTGGCGAGGGAGTTGTGATTGAGGGAGTTGTGCTCGCAACCGGACAGTGTATAGCACACTGGCTATACCCAAGACCAAAAGGTTCTATTGCTATTTTTGATTCAATGAATGATTTTATCACAGTTCATATTAAGCCACACCCTGGAAATCGAACTATCATTACATATGATGACGGTGAACAAGAGAAGTATGGACTATTTACAGATGAGGAAAAACCCAATGAAAATCACCAAAGCGAAGTTAAAGCAAATAATTAAGGAAGAGATCAACAAGGTTGGTCAAGAAATCCAGACGGATCGTTTGGAAAAAAAGATTAGAGGAAGCCTAGGTCAAATTGCTGGCTCTAGGGCAGAACAATTTATTCAAGCAGTTGTCGATCTTTCGACTCTATTATACATAGCAGATGAAACTGGTGACGCAGGATTAGCGTTTGATGATACTGGAGACGACCTCGACGCCATGGACATGGACATGGACAATTGGCGCGATCACTTAAGCAAAGTTGAAGAGAATCCAGTGTATAGAGCAGCCGTCGAAAGTTTGATTGGTATGGAAGTAGAAACTAACGAGGGAACCGGAGCAATTACGGATGTAGTCTTCGCTGATAACTCGCGAGAGGCAAGAACTGAAGTCAAACTTGAGCGAAAGCCTTTTCCTATGACAGTCGATGAATCAGGAATCTTCACGGTTGGTTTTGATCGGAACAAGATCCTGGCGGTTAACTAAAAATGAAGGTCACGAAGTCTAAACTTAAAAGAATAATCACAGAAGAGTTACAAAATATTCTTTCAGAAGTGGAAGACACTGTAGTTTTATCTCCTGAACAGTTAAGAGCAAAAAAAGCAGCCGCCAGAGATGCCGAACGTGATGAACGACAGCGCGCCAATGATGTGATCCGAAAGAGGATTAGAGCCAGAACGGCATCCCGTAGAAAGTTTGAGCCTCAAGCCGAGAGGATAATGAATATTTTATATCCCGACGCATCCCGCGAAGAGATGAAGCATTTGATTAGAGGCAGTGATGATGAGGCTACATTGGCTACTGACTTGTTTGGGTTTACGTTTCCAACAGTAGTGCGCAACTCCCCACCGAAAAAAGTTATGATGGATAGGGTTGAATCTTGGATCGCATCATTTGACGATCCAAAAGACGCTGCTTTTGAGATTGGCGGAAGAACCAACACCGATAACATTGAGGCATTCTTGGATTATAATGATGAAGTAGCCTTTACCAGCGGCAAGGAAGAGTTTAGAAAAGCCAAAGAATATGCCGAGAAGAACCCGGCAAGAAATGTTCCTGTTGGTCGCTCTGCTTCCCCAGGCACGGCAGAATACGATGAACTGCAATCAATGTTAAAGGCAGATATTCCTCCAAGGCGAAAGAAAAGAAGTTAGTCCATTACTTGACAAAACCGACCCGCTATGCTATAGTGTATACAGAGGTTAAGAGATGGTTTTTCACGCAGACTACGAAGAGGCACTAGAACAATACGATTCACCCAACTCTACATTAAGGGTTGGTGATTTAGTTAGACCCGTCCGTGGATGGCTTACAGGTCTAGGAATAGTGTCTGATATATACGATGTTATTCACGATCAGACCGGCGAGTCATACTTATGCTGTAAGGTTTTTATGGCTGGGAAGGAATGGACTGCGCCTGTAAAGGACTTTAAGTTAGTAGAAAGAGAGTAGATTGAGAGATTTAGTTTATGGATTTTTGCTGTTCTTTATTGGACAGATAATGATCTGGTTTCAAACAAACGCACAGTTCTTTAATGATTGGGCAAAGGAACATCCTTTCCTAATGTCTTGTACGTTTAGTATTCCTATATCATATTTGTTTATTAAAGCAACGGCTTTTGTAGTAAATCACTTTGATGGGCTCTTGTGGCCTGGAAGATTTATTGGGTTTGCTTCGGGGATCTTTGTCTTTGCTTTCCTTGCCTACTACTTTATGGGCGAGGGCATTACAATCAAGACAGGCATCAGTTTATTCTTAGCCACACTCATTATTGGTATTCAAGTTTTATGGAAATGAAAAAGTTTATACTTATTATCGCTTTACTTTTAGGAGGGTGCTCTCATATGCATCCTCCAATGTTAAATGGTCGCTGCCCTACTGATTTCCCGATCAAAGGAAACGCCAACTCAGGGTTCTATCACACAGCAGACAGCAGATATTATTACTTAACTGTCCCAGAGGTTTGCTTTGCGTCTGAGGAAGTCGCTAGGCAACGAGGTTTCGCTAAATATAAAAAGTAGCATTCACCCCTTGACTTTCCTACTCTGGCGTGCTATTGTGTAAGGGTAGGAGGCTACTATGGATAGTCAAAAGACAAACGAACTTTACGAAAGGTTTTCGCATTTATATAGAGAAAGATTAGCACCACTGGAAAGTTCCAAGATGGCGTGGGGCTTCCAATGTGGTAATGGTTGGTATAACCTTATACACAAGATGTCTAAAAGAATTACAAATTTACTAAGTGACGACGAAAGCGCACCCGCCATCGTGGAGGTGTCGCGAAATGAAGATGGAACATTATATGTTGATGTTCGCAATCCAACACTAGCAATAGCAGATATAGTTGAGACAGCAAAAGAACAATCCCGAATAATCTGTGAGACTTGCGGGTATTCCCCTGCGTTCTTGCGTCATCAGGATGGTCCTCAAAAGGGTCATATTGCCTGTGGACGGTGCGCTAGGCATAATGCCGGTAGAACTAACAGCAAAGCGCCAAAGCGCAAGAGACGCCCTCGTAGAGCCTCCGATATAGAGGTAGTAAAACGGTGACAAAACTAGCAGTAGGAGATTTGGTAGTTGATAAGTTAAACGATAAGACTAAAACTTATGGTATCGGTGTTGTCTTGGGTATAATCACCGAACGCCGTGATGGATCAGGAAGGTTTAGTCGTCCGTATTACAAAGTTTATTTCAACAAGTTTAAGAAAACAATAGAGTTTGCGGAGGAATATCTTGAACGTATCTCAAAGAACTGAAAGATATATCAAACAAAGATTAGAAGAGATAAAAGGACAAACGCCTTCTAGGCAAGATGTTGATCCTTATGTTTATAGATACACTTCTGCTCGCCTTAGAGAGATTCGCAGAAGTAAGGAGAAAGAAGAATGAAGAACCTTGTAAGTTTTTTACATAGTTTAACAATGATAGCAGGAGTGGTTGTTGCTCTGGCGTTTTATCTTGGATTAGCATCTATGCTTGCGGCATCAATAATCAATGATATACGATTAGATACTTATGTAACGATAAAAACAGGATACTCCACAGTATTGTTTATTATTTTGATGTATTGGATTCCACATGCTATGTTCTTTACGCCACATAAAATCAAGAATATGTAAACAACGCTTGACAGCAGCGCCACAGTATGGTAGACTGTAGTCACGATGAAAGGAAAGTTAGATTAAACCGGCGTGTTTCATACGATGACAGTTGGAGCATAGTAGGAGGCATTTATCAAGTTCAATGCGAACTTGTTCGGTAAACTTCTTCCGTGCGATTTTAGATATTTCCATATCTTTCTTTGATGGATCAATATGATGAAACTCTAAGGCACCGTCGTAGGCATTAAAGTTACAGTTAGAACAACTTCCGCCTTTATACTCGATACATTGTCTTTTTATTTTACGTTGAGATGCGACGACTTGCTTGGTATTGCATTCTTTACACCACGAAGAGGGAACAAGGTTTTTTTGATCACGTCGCAAATAAAAGAGAGAAATGAGTTTTTCTTCTTGACAAGACGAGCAAACTTTGGTAGACTTAGGGTCAAGGTGGTCATACGAGAGTTTCTTCTTCTTGGCTATATTATATTTTTTAAGCCAATATTTAACATTGGATTGAGAACATCCTAACTTTTTGGCTGTTTCTCGTTGTGAAAGGTTATCAGTAATGTAGAATGTATGAAGTAAATTTTGGTCCATACTGTAAATAGTATAGACCAAAAGATAAAGTAGCAAACTTTATCTTTTTATTCATGGACCCATAATTCAACAGGTAGAATAGAAGACTTTTAATCTTTTTGTTGTAGGTTCGAGTCCTACTGGGTTCACCATTTTCCGCTGGCACACCGGTTAAAGTGTGCTAACTTTTTATGCTCGCATCGTCTAACGGTTAGGACGCTGGTTTTTCATGCCGGTAATCGGGGTTCGATTCCCCGTGCGAGTACCATTTTAATATTGAGAGAATAAGCAACAATGATAATGAAGCCAGAGCATATTGAATATCAGATCCGCAACAAACTAGCAGAAGATCCTAGGATCTGTGACCTGATTGAAGACGATGATGACTTTGATCATCTTATAAGCTTGATTGGTAATACTATTGATGATTGGCTCAATCCAATACAACTTTTCTTAGACAAAAGTTTAAAATAAGCAACAGTGCTTGACAAACCCAGCCTCGTCTGGTATACTGTAAGCACGATGAGATAAGGCGCGGTGGTGAAATTGGTATACACAGGAGATTCAAAATCTCCCGGTCTTAGACCTTGCGGGTTCGAGTCCCGCCCGCGCTACCAAATATCAAAAAGGAAAAGAGAATGGAAGTAAATAACTTTGTATGGACCGAAAAGGCTATTGAGGATTGGATTGATATCTGGGCTGTTCTTTGGAGGGAAGTCGAGATAGGCGATTTCCCCTTTAAGTGGGTATGGAACCATGGAGATAAGTATGTCTTCCACGCGGCCGACCCTATTCTCCTCATTGGGAACCCAACGCTGCACCAGCATGCCGCGATTCCACTTCCAGAGATTTCTACGATTAGAGAAATCAGTTATCTAATGGATCACTACGGACTTATGGATATATTGTATAAGATCCAAGACTGGCTCTTGAATCATCATTATAGAAGTTCAATGATTCAAAAGGAACTTGATTTAGATTAAAATATTTAGGGGGATTTCCTGAGTGGCCAAAAGGAGTGGACTGTAAATCCATTGGCGTTCGCCTTCGGTGGTTCGAATCCATCATCCCCCACCACTTTGAGAGGACAATCATATGTATGAATTACTAGGACTCATTATATTTATACTTACAGGGATTTTCATTATCCTAGTTATAGAAGAACAAGACAAGAAGTAAGGAATGGTTTGATAAAGGGGTAATAGCTCAGATGGTAGAGCAAGTGACTGTTAATCACTCGGTCCCAGGTTCGATCCCTGGTTACCCCGCCAATCACCAAATAACATTTTGACCTTGACAGCAGCGCCTCAGCCTGCTATAGTAGATACATAAGCTAATAAACTGACTTACGAACCTAAGATGGGAAGTAACAAACATTTACTGTTTAAACAAATGCGGTGGTAGCATAACAGTAAATGCCCTGTTCTTATAAAGCAGTTTATCTGGGTGCAATTCCCAGTCACCGTACCAAATCAATCGGCTTTAAAGCCTATGACGAATGTTGGGTCGTTGAGTAACAGGACAAACAAACAAAACCTGTAAAAGAAATACTGTAATGAAGATTGACGATAATATTTTGGAACTCGCTGTAACACAAGCGCACAAATCTCCAATGCATTACCGTCACGGTGCTGTGATTTGGAAGGGCAAGACTATTCTTGGAACAGGATATAACTTTCCAGCATCCCCACCAACAGTAGACAAGAGAAGATTTTCCATTCATTCCGAAAGAGACTGTCTTAAAGGTCTGCGCGGCGATAAAATATTCAATGCCGAGTTGCTTTGTGTCCGTGTTACTCCTGGCGGTGCTATGGGATCTTCAAAGCCTTGTCGCGGTTGTATGAAACTATTGAGACGAAAAGGTCTTAAAAATGTCTACTGGTTTAATGAAGAAGGTAAACTAAAGAAAACGCGCCTTTCTTGAATAGTGGTTGACAAACAGTGCGTGGTCTGTTATAGTAATGATGTTGAAAGGAACATCGGTGCCCACAAACAAACGCACAAAGCCAAGAATTGGTGAAGTTGCTATACTTAAGAAACATAACCGAGACTACAAATGGAATTTCGGGTATATTTCTGACTGTCAAGGGGTGTATGTTCAATTTCAATCATTTAAGGATCCAGACGTTAAGGTCTGGGCTTACAGAACAGATGTAGAAATATTAATACAAAGGAGAGATTAAGATGCTACACAAGATTAGAACAAGAACATTAGAAGAGTGCGAGGAACTTGCTCGCCAGTGGACCGCAGGTTCCCGAGAAGAAGTTATTGAAGTGTTGGGAGGAGAACCAACAGAAGATTTCCTATCAAGATTTGAGTCAACCACTCCAGTCCTAGAAGAGCCGGTTAGTCAAAGTCCAGAGCCAAAGAAAAGAAGGACATACGGAAAGAAAACTAAAGTAACCGAGTAAAAGTTGTGATTATTATTATCACTTGACAAACTCGCCCCTGTCTGCTATAGTATAGATGATGGAGCAAGCACTCGTAGCTCAGTTGGAAGAGCAACGGTCTTCTAAACCGTAGGTCGCAGGTTCAAGTCCTGCCGGGTGTACCATCTAACTAATGAGGTTGTAAATGAAAGTCGGTGATTTAGTAAAGTACTTGTACCGCGCCACAACGGGGCCGCGGAGGCAGGAATGGTCCCTCGGCATCATCGTTGAAGTCTATCCCGACCGCCGCCGCCGCGTTAAATGGTTCAGCGAGTCGCGCCCATATTGGGTTAGTCAGAAAAGCTTGGAGATTGTAAATGAAAGTCGGTGATTTGGTAAGGGTCCCACATGTGGGACTCGGTGTTCTTATTTCTTTGACGCCTGGGACCGCCACGGTTCAGGCGCTTTCTGGAAAGCGCGTACGCTTCCACCCTTCCA
>Ga0115546_1001409_pt1 | contig 14931 bp, 10 predicted proteins | sample COGITO_mtgs_1004_FD_87186 | JGI IMG/M metagenome (GOLD analysis project Ga0115546, IMG submission 87186) | Pelagic marine microbial communities from North Sea - COGITO_mtgs_100413 | ecosystem: Environmental > Aquatic > Marine > Epipelagic | place: Germany:Helgoland, sampling site Kabeltonne...
ATTGTACCTGTTCTTCAAGGATTCAAATTAGAGGTGGACGACACTAACCAAGTTGTTGTTACAAATCCACCGAGTGTTAAGGCACCAACAATGAAGTCACCCGGCACCACAACAACGGAAACAACTAGCTAATGCCAAAGTATGTTTATCATTGTAATGAATGTAATGGTGATTTTGAAACTGTGCATGGAATGACGGAAAGACAAGATTATTGCGAACTTTGTTCGTCGTCTTCTTGTCTCCGTCGCATTCCTCAAATGCCAAATATTAGAACTTCAGATTATGAAGAAGATAACTGGAGACAAAAAAACAGAAATGCCGGTGCTAACGTGAGAGAGGCAATTTCTGAAAATGCTGAAATTTTAAAGCAGCAAAAAAAGGAAGCAACTTCCTGGGAGTATGAACCGTAATGACAACTTTAGAAACTACACTCATAATAGTGCTTTTAGTGTCCGTAATAGCCAATTCTTTGGCTTTTTGGTATATGAGGCGGGTATTACCTGGGTTCATTTATACCTCCCAAAATTTAGAAGATTTGACCACATTGGTGGCAAATTACCGAGAACATTTGAGAAATATATATGGGATGGAAATGTATTATGGAGACGAAACCATAAAACATTTAATGTCTCATACAACAAGTTTATTAGAAATATTAGAAGATTACGAAGACGTTTACTCAATAACAACACCATTTGAGGAAATATATGAAGAAGAAGAACAAAATTTAAAAGGAGATCAGCCTGATGGCGAGACGCAAATCAACGAAGAGAATGTATTTTACGCAGGTTCACGAAGACGCGATAGTTAAATATTGCAGCACAAGTGACAACGTAATAAGAACCAAATTATATGTAGATTGGATACAACCAGCATTTAATGAAATGGTCGATAAGATTGTTTATACATATAAGTTTACAACTCTTCCGAATATAGACGAATTAAGAGACGAATGTAAGATATGGTTAACCACCATACTTTCCAAGTATGATCCAAATCGTGGTTCCAAAGCATTCTCTTACTTCTCTGTAATCACAAAGAACTGGTTTATTCATAAAGTAAAACAAACATCCAAGCGAGCCAAACGTGAGGTTGATTATGAAGATGCCTTAAAGCAGGTTGATGAAGAAAAGATCATAACTTATAATCCTTTTCCAGCAGAACAAGAATTTAGAGACTTTTGGAAATCTTTGTGGTCCGAGATTGAATGCTGGGAAACCAACGATATGAAAGAAAACGAAAGAAAGGTTTATAATGCCGTAAGAACCATTCTTAATTCTGTTGAAGACATAGAAATTTTTAATAAAAAAGCAGTCTACTTATATTTACGAGAGCTTACTGGTCTCAATACAAAACAAATCGTCTCTCAGTTAAACAAACTACGAAAACGATATTTCTTATTCAAGGCTGATTGGGATAATGGTAAAATTTAAAGGAAACTAATTAGTTTTACTATGGCTAAGAAAGTAGACACATATTTAGAAGAAGCAGTTAATAACATTAGAAAAGATAGAGAAGTTACAAAAGAACTTCTTGATGATGCTATAAAATGGCTTGCAAAGGACGAATCTCGGCATAGAGAGATAGGGATTACTTTATCAAAATATGTCGAGACTCTTCAGAGATCAAATGAGCAACTGGTAAAGGTTGCTAATTTAATGGCGAAAAAAGAAGGAGCAGATAGACTTACTGCTGCTGATATGGACGGCATTTATGAAATGATTTCCAAAGAAGAGGAAAAAGAATAAATGGCTAGTTCAAATGAATTTGGTGCAAATCGTCAATCAAGACAAGATCCAAAAGTAGCAACTTCTTTAGATAAAGAACTTTATTCTCGTATGATAGATGATGCATATAATAATGCATTAAAAGGTGTAGGTACTTTTGAGGCTACCATATTAGATATAAAAACTAGATTACTTGTGACACAAGATGCCGCAATAGAAGTGACAGGGGTTAATGCTGCAAATTTTTATGAAGTTATTTTAAGACCAGAATGGTTAAATAATATACCAGCCCCTTGGGATATGCTCGATTTTGTATTAGCCCAGGGATTGGATGTCATTCAGGGAACAGCAGCCGTTAATGCCGTTAAAGCACATCCGACCGCAACAACAGCCGCTCCCCCCGGAAATGGACCAACTTCTAAACTTGGTATTGGAGATGTTGTCCTTTGTACTTTTGGCGATGGTGTTAATAATAAAGGAAGATATAGAGATATCAGATTTGATTTGCAATCGGTTAGAACAGATAAAGATTTATTAGTAGCCGTTGGTGGAAGAACGGCATTACAAGCACACAGAAGTAATGTAATAGGCACCATCGGAACCGCCACCGCCACAGGAACCCAGGGTGATCCTGCTACTTTTAAATGGGTTGGGCTTCACAAAGGGAACGCTCAAGCCGTAGGAAGACCTACAAAGCGAAAATACATAGGAACTGCCGTACCCAGTTTAAAGGGGCAATTTTTATATAACGGTGCTTTACCGCCACAATATTTTTCTTCATTTCAGATTCAATTACATGTATACAAGAATGGTGTATCAGAACCATATAAAAAACCAACGACTTTTAAAATATGCGCTGATGCATTTGCTGACTTCCAAAGAATGAATGCAGCATTTAAAGCCGAATTTGGACACGATTTACCTGTATCCTCTATTAATCGAACATGGGCACGACAAGTATCAACAAAGAATACTTCAATTAAAGAAAATGGCGGTGGACTAGTTGCTAAACCTGGAAACTCAAAACATGGTTGGGGGCTTGCTATAGACTTTAAAACAGCAAGCAAAAAAAAACAAGCCAGTAAAAAGTATAATAAAAATAATAAATATGGATACGAATCTACAACACATATTTGGCTTAAAGAAAATGGACACAAATGGAACTGGGTAAACCCTGATTGGGCGAAGAAGGGCAACAAACAAGCAGAGCCTTGGCACTTTGAATGGGTTCCAAGAGACACAGTACTGCAAGGTGAATCGGCTGCTGTAGCATGGTATTCTTATTAATAAAGGCAAACTAAAATGACAAAAAAAGCAACAAACTTAGACCCAAGTGTATTAGAATTTTTATCGAACGCCCAGCGTCTCGGATCTAAAGCAATTCAGGGTGTTGGTTGCACTGAAATTAGCGAACCATTGCCTCAATATGACCCAGCAGGGTGTGAAAAGACATATGAAGGTAAAAATAATACCTATATTGTACTTGGAAGAGACAAGCCAGGCGGAGAAATGTCTGGCTGTGGTGGTCGTGGAGATACTCAATGTGGAATGATAGACATAGTATCGGGTAGGATTTCATCTACAATTTGGAGACAACTTGAAAAGAACTCTTCAAAGCCAATAGACAGAAATACAGTTGTAGACAATAATTTTTTTGCGGATGCTGCAAGAGTTTATATTACTCAAAAAGCAATCAACATAGACGAATATCTTGGCTTTAAAAATGAAAAAGGATCCGACCCCTCAGATCTATCTGCTATTGTTATAAAATCAGATTGTACAAGAGTTGTTGGTAGAGAAAGTGTTAGAATTTATGCAGGTGGTGCTAGAGCAGACGGATTTGGTTCTGGCGGAGAACTAAGAGCAGACGGTACAGAGATTGATAATCCAAGAATTGAACTTATTGTTGGAAATCAAGGTGAAGAAGATATGCAACCAGCAGTATTGGGCGAGAATTTAATTTCTTATTTGAAACAAAACAATGAGATCAATCGGAAAAAACTTAAAATTCTTCAAAGTTTGATTAAACAAGTTACAATCAATACTGCTGCATTAGTTCCTCTAACATTTGGTGCAATGAGTACTGTCGCTGGTGCGAATGTAGCAGAAAATATTCAAAATATAAGAAGTATGTTAACAGGTCTATATAATGAAACCATAAATGATATAGATCATTTAAATGACGCAATCATACCTGGTGCTAATTCTATTTTAAGCAAAAAAGTGTTTATAACATAGGTAAAAAATGGCTAATAAATCAAAATTTATAAATATACAACAAGATCCTTGTGAAATTGTATTGCCCGAAGAGCAAACAATTGATAGGGTGTGCCCCACTTGTGTCCCAAGCCCTTCTTATATTCCACCACAGTGGTGGAAACAAACAGAACCATGGTTAAATGAAAAGACTTGTGAATACTCCGTCGCTGTCTTTGTCAACCAAAGCGGCGATAATTATAGATTAAGTGATTTGAAAAACATTTTAGATCCTGTACAGGGAACGACTATCTCAATAGCAGAATCTGGTGTGCCGTTAGCAGCCCCTATGAGTGCTGTCTCTTCACAAATGGCTGAACAACAACAGATAAAGAATGACGAAAAATTTGATAGAATTAAAAGAAGTTTTGTAAAACCCGGTATTCGATCAATGCTTCGGCATTATGGTAAATTAGAAAGTGACGAATTAGTTTGTGCTAATGATAACTGTTCTATTTTTACAACCACCGAAGCAAAAAAATATATTAGACAGAGAAAGCATTATGCTTCATTAAATTCTGATGTTTCGTTTTATGAATGGGCAAGAAAAGAACAACAAGATATAGAAAGTTTGCCGACTATAGACAACTATAATGCACTTGAATTATTTGCATTATCTGCTGATTATCATTTTTATGGTGCTGCAAATGGTATGATGGCTGTTCTTATAACAATCCCTGCTCACATTTTTGATCAAATTCCAAAAGCCCCGGTTATTTCCGAGGTAGACACAAACATAGAATCAGTAAAGTTTAAAGTACCAGAGTTTACAACTTGGATTGCTAAAGTGGAATCAATTTTTGTATTGTTTTCAAAATTCCAGTCTTATTTTAAACAAACAGAAGACGGAAGATTATTTCAACTTGTGGAAGGAGAAGAGGTCCCGTTTTATGCTAAATTTATGTCTGGTCGATTTGAGAGGTTTGAAGACCTGCTATCAAAGTTTTTAGAATCAAAGGGATATGATTATTATTCCTCCCTTGGTGCGGTCCTTTCGTTTGAGAGTTCAAAGAGCATTGAAGAGATAGAGTTAAAATTTGATAAGTCTGATGAAAACAGACCTTTTAAATTAGCAGACACAATTACAATAAAACCTGTTGGTTGCAAAGAGGTTATACTAAAACTCCCACCAGAACCAAACCCTGAACAACCAGTTGGAGACAATATCAGACATATTGGTTTTTTTGACCAAACATTGATGGGCTATATAGCAAATTATGATGAAATCAGAACACAAGTTGATGCTAGAAAGAATCCACCTTGGATAGATTTTATTGTAGAGCACACTTTTCCCGCTGTATCAGTAAATTATGGTAGTTCTTTGGACGCAAAGTCAAATGCATTTGGCTGTTTGTTAGATAAATTTTCTGATCTTGACGATGCTATTTTGAACTCATCAACGAGTTTCTTTGAATCGCTCGCATATCAATTTAATAAAAATAATTGCCGACTCCTATCAGATAAAGACAAGGGTAAGATAACGGTATTTTCAAGCGAAGAAGATCTAAAGAAACTTGAAAAGGCTCGGAAAGAGCAAGAAAAAAGAATTTTAAAAGAAAAAGGTCTAACAGAAGACAAAAAGATAAAAGATATCAAAAGCACACAAGATATAGACGATAGCAAATTAGCCAAGTTATTTGATAAGATAAGCCCCTGCAACTGGAGAAAGTTGACTCTTAAAGGAGTCCAGTGTCTCTTGTCTGGTATGACTGTGGAAGAAGGTTATAGAGAGATTATCAAAGGTTTAATGGGCTCTGTAACAACAGAAGGTATGGAAATCCTTTTATCTGGATTACCTGCCGATAAACAACAGAAAGTCAGAGAAACAGTTGAAAAAGAATTTAAAGATTTGCCTGCTCCGTGGGAAGTTGGATACGACCCAGGTAATGTTGAGGCTGCATATGATAGACAAGCCCAAGAGAACATAAATCAAAGTGCCGCAGTATATACTACTTTTGAAGAGTTAACCGCACAGTTGCCAGTGGTACAAGCAGAATTAACCGATGTTAGAAATTCAACATTCCTTAAATATTTACAGGACTTTAGAGCAGAAGCCTCTAAAAAATCAGAAAATATAGCGAGAAAAGAAAGTAGTGTCGGAGAGTTAAGAATACAAGCAGCAGCAGCCTCTGGACAAGTCAGAATCAGAGAACAAGAATTAACAGAAGCACAACTAAATTATGAAGAAGCATTAGACACCGCATTTACACAAGCCACAATCAATACCGCTTCACAAATAAGAGATACCGCCCAGACGAGATACGAACAGGCTGAGGCAAATGAACAACAAGCAATTGAAGCATTGGTTACCGCTGAACAGGAATTAGAGGCCGCAAAAGATGTAAAATTCGTACCCATTGAAGAATCTCAATGGGAAGCCGATAGGCAGAGAAAAATAACCGAACTTGAAGCACAAGAAGCAAGTATAAAACAACAGTTAGCCGAATCAGAAGACAGGGTTTCAGAAGAAGTCAAAACAAATGCTGATACGATTGGTTTTGCTGATAAAACACCCGAAGAACAACAAAAGATTATAGACAAGGAAAAGCAAAAATTAGATTATGTTTCCATTCAAGAAGGGGACAAAGTAAGACAAGGAACTTACGGTAGAGCCGTTGGGAATGTCCAGAAGGAATTGATGAGAGCATATGGAAACGCCATTATTGAAAATGCCTCAGTTCAAGAAATTTTAACTGGATTAGAAAAACTACCAGGTGCTTCTATTGTTGGAGAATTTTTTGCTTCTTTTGATTGTCCAAAATATTCTTTCGCTTATCCTCCAATAGACGAGTTTTTGGGAACATTTACACTTGGTGCTTGCGGCAAAGGAAAAACAAGACCGTTTTCTTTACCGCAATTAAAACAACTCCCTGATTTGTATGATGTTTGGGGAAGTTTTAAAGACGCATTTATGTTTGCGTTCAAAAAAGCAACTTCTCAAATTGTTTCCGCCTTGATATTAAAATCGATACAAGCACTTGAAGCGGGAATCTGTGATGCATTAACTTTTGCTAGCGAAACTACACAAGACTTAGTGAGTGCTTCATTAAATGGTGGAAGGTTTGATCGCTCAATCACAGAGATACTTTCTGATGCTGTTTGTGGAGACCAATTAGATAGCGACGAGAAAGATAAAAGTGTAGATAAATTATTTTCCTTAAGTGGTGCTCCCAAGAGAGGAACAACGACACCAAAAGAAGTTCTTGAAACGATGTCCACTCTCGGATCAGAACAAGATTATTTAAAAGCAATGACGGGACAAGCGGATCCAAACTTTCTTGAAAATGTATCAAGAACAATAGGAATAGTACACCCAGACTATGCCTCAACGCTTGGAACCTCAAATGGTTTAGATAGTGTGCTGCAATCAGCCGGTAACTATCTATCAGAAGAACAAAGAGAAAGAGCCGCTGCAATCGCTGCTGATCCACAACAATTCTTTCCATTAGATCCAAGCATTTGTTTGACCAATGAACAAGCAGAACAATACTATAATGATTTGAAAGAAGTTTATGCTAATCAAATTGGGGATCCAAATATTGCTAATGATTTTGTTGATAACCAAAGAGACCGAGCAAGATCCGATTTAGCAGATCTCGCAGATATACTTGCAAAAGGACCAGAGGGTATTCTACAAGACGAAATAGACAACTTGTTTGCCCCTCCTGATCCCGATTGTTCAGTTGACAAGTCTTTATTGAAGACACCAGAAGAATTAGAAAAACAAAAAGAACAACTAGCAAAAGGTGTTTTCGCTCGTCTTCAAAAGGCTTTCATTGACGATACAGTAGAAGAGAATCCTTTTGAATTTACTGATTCAATCGGAATCTTATTAATGATAACAGCAGATTCAATTGGATACAATTATGCTAAACATATGAGAGTAAGAAACAACTTATTTTTCAGATTACTTTGTGTTATTGGTCTTTTTGATAATGAGGCACCTTTTCCAGAAACCGTTGGTGCTCAAATGAGAACTAAACTCCTTAATTCCAATTTGCTTTACGGTCAGGATTTAAAAGTGTTTCTTGATTATGAGAATGGATTACAGTATTCAGATAGATATATCACAAAACTTATTTTAGAAGATTCTTACCCTGTTGAAGTTCAAGGACAACAATATCACAATAATAATTTTAATTATAGTTTTTCTATGGGACAAGGCACTTATACTGTTCCTCCAATGAAAGATATTATTGTTGAAAATATAAACACACCCAGTGAAACACAGTTTATAAGTGAGTTTGTTCCATCAAATACAGAACTATCTTATGACCCCACACCAGGTAACTTGATCAATAATTATAAAAACTATATTCTTAAAAACTACTTGGAATCTAAACTTACAGTTATTTCTGATACTCTTGATCTTCCAATAGAAGAAATAGGAAATATTGTTAGAAACATTAATAACATAATATTTGGTGATTTCAAAAACAGTATTTTGAGCGATGAAAATGGAAACATTTCAAATGGATTTGTTCACGGTGGCTCAGACCAGAAACTCATAACAGTTGACGATTTAACTTATGTAGATCCTCTCCCTGGTGCGACAGACTATACATATGACGAAGACGAAGCCGTCTTGGGAAGAAGTTTAACGAACAACCCAAGAGTCAAATTCTTAGATCCCTTAAAGCACGGAGGAACCTACGAGACACCAAACATTTATATAGAGCCTGACTTACCCCGTGGGTGGCTTGCTTTTAGTAAAATATTGGTCCCAAATATTGATGGCTGTAATCCAAGGGCTACTAATTTTCTTCAATTAGAACAATTGGAAAATGAAATGGTTACAAAAGAAGATAAGATAAAGCCAAGTGAAAAGTTATCACAATCTCCTGAATGTGTTGATGAAATACCTTTTGAAAAAATAGCCTCACCAGCAACTCTCGCTGTATTGGAACAATCAATCACTGCAACAATAAGAGTGTATTTAACACATTTTATTATTAATTCTTTTGGGATTCATGGCAATTTGGCTTTAAATGATAACAATTATGAAGAATTAATTTATGAATACATAGTTTCTAAAATGGAGCAAGGTTTATCAAATGAAAGAAGTTTCTTTGCTTCAACTTATGAAGGTTACACATACTGGCTATTATTTTTAGAACAATGTGCTCAAGTTTATAATAGAAAAATAAAACTTGGAGAAATGACTGTTGATGCGGAAACAGAAGTAGCAATGGAAACAATAAATAATGCTCAGATAGCATATGTGAAGCCCTCAAGAGATACCGGTGCTTTATTTGATAATGCTTTTAAAATACAGATTTCTCCTCCCCCTCAAAATGTATCAGAGTTTTTAAATGCTGCTAGAAATGACTTTGACGATGTATATGCATACCCAGCAGTTGGCGGCTATTTAATCTCTAGAAACACAAAAGACTGGAATAAAACTCTTAAAACTGGCTTTTTTCAAACAATTGCCGATGACTTTGGAGGCGATCAAGGCAAAGTAACAATAATGTTTGGCGGTGGATTTAGATTTTGGACCCAAGCACAAATGAATTTTTCTGCAAAAATAGCAACAATAGCAGAGAACGAAGAGTCTTGTAAAGTGTTTTTGAAGAGACTAATCAGAGAACAGGTTCAGTTTTACTCTACAAAATTGGCTTCCGAATTAAACCCAAGACCTTTGATTTATGACATTAATAAATTCTTTATCGGAGGATCTAAGGTACTTTATGGAAACAATATTAGAGCCGGTATATACGATGTTGAGGTTCCCATTGGTGGGGCTTCTGGTGTAGATCAAGCCACACAATCTTCAACAGAATATTATGGAACCATAAATCATTGTGCCTTAGACGATGGAGCCAACCGACTTCTTGAGAATTCTTTATCCTCTCAAGAAAAACAAAACATCAAACAATCGGGTGGACTTTATTTGGAAAAATATTTAAGGGCTGTTCCAAAAATACCAGAATCCACAAACGCATTGGGCTTAACAGTTGCACAAACACCGGGACAAATTGCTGAAGCAACCGCTGTTTCAAGACCAGATAATCTTCCTTCTGGGATCCAAAATATACAAGAATTTATTGATTTCCTAAATACACAGGAAATACCGGACGATGTTAATATTTCTGATTGGTTCGGCGATGCTAAAATCTCTTCTGAAGTCGAAGAGGGATATACTGGATCAATTGGAATCAAGTTTGGAGTCAGGCTTATTTATATAGCCCCAGAAGAATTCACAAATAGTATTAATTTATTAGAAAGATCAGATTTATCAGAAATAATAGAGAAATCAAAACAAGAAAAAACTTTTGTTATCAATATGCCAAGTGTTGGTCCGTGTTTACATCTTCCCCTTGCAACATATGAAAAGGACATTATTGATGTAAAATTATCTTCGTTAAAAACAGCAACAGAAGATTTCAATCAAGATCTAAAATGTTTTATCGATGGACTCGCACAATCTGAAGAGTATAATTTAATTCTTAACAAGATATTGAATGTTAAAAAGATAGGATCAACCCTTGCTTGTTATTCTGATTTGAACTTCGTTCCATCGATTGGCTTAGGACAAGGAGAACGAAGAGAACCAGATATATCTGCATTTGCTGATTTTTTTGGAGGCGATATTGATTTGCCAGACGCAGACGATCGTTCGGACTTTTTCAATGATTCAAGAAGCGAGTGTAGAAAGATTTTTGTATCAAATTATAAAAGAAATGATTTTGACCCTCCAAACGAAGAAGAAGAAATTGATGAATTATCGTTAGTAGCACAAAAAGCCCTTGCAAAGTCATATGCCGCTACAGCATTCACCGAGGAAGTATCTTGGTTGACCAGAAGAAGAATAAAACCAAATAAACCAACAGATAAAGAAGGCAAAGAGTGTCAAAATCAGTTCGGTGGATTATTTAATATAAAAAGATAGAGGATAAATAAATGCCAAAAGAAACACCAGGTGTAGGATTTCCATTAGAAATAACTTCCGACAATGCTGGATATAGACTATCTGAACTCGAAGAGACAGTTAGATTTAATATAAAAAATATTATCTTAACGAGCCCTGGTGAAAGAATAATGATACCTGATTTTGGTGTTGGAATAAAAACATTATTATTTGAGATGAGTTCTTTTGAACTATTGGAATCAGCAAGAAATAAAATTGTTGAACAAATTAATATTTATGCTTCTTATATAACCATATTAGAACTAACAATTACACCAATAGATGACACAAGCATCAACATTAGAATGAAATATGAGATTGATTTTGCACAAATTGTGGATTCTATTGATATAGATATAACAAATATTTAACTAGAAATCTATTTATTGTGAATTACGGAGTTCCACATTAATGCCGAAAAGTAAAAATATCAATATAAACTATACAAGTAGAGAATTTGCCTCGATAAAACAAGATTTGGTAGACTATGCTAAAAGGTATTATCCTGAGTCTTATAAGGATTTTACTAATGCTTCTTTTGGTTCAATGATATTAGATAGTGTTGCATATGTTGGTGATGTTTTATCTTATTATGTAGATTACAGTGTAAATGAAAGTTTTTTAGACACGGCTATAGAATTTGATAATGTTAGAAAACATGCCCGTGCTCTAGGTTATAACTACACTGGAACACCTTCTTCTTATGGTGTAATAACAACATTTATATTATGTCCCGCCAATTCAGAAGGAACTGCTCCTGATTTATCTTATTTACCAACTTTAAAGAGAGGGTCAACATTTTCTACTGCAAATGGTGTAAATTTTTTATTAACTGAAGATATAAATTTCAATGATTCTAAGAATGAGTTTGTAGCAGCCAGGTTTAATGAAACAACAGGTGCTACTACTTTTTTCGCTGTGAAAGCAAATGGAATGATACAATCTGGCATTCTTGCTTCAACAGATGTTGTAATTGATTCTGTATTTGAGAGATTTAAAAGAATTAAGATCGGAGGAACAACGATTAGCGAAATTCAAAGTGTTTTTGATTCTGAAGGAAACCAATATTATGAAGTTGATAATTTGGCTCAAGAAGTAATTTTTGTGGAGACCACAAATAAAAATGCATCAGCAGATGGAGTTCGATCAATTTTAAAGCCATTTGTTGCTACAAGAAGATTTGTAACACAAAGAGACGACACTGGAACCTATATCCAATTTGGATTTGGATCGGAAGAAGAAGACTCAACTGGCTTGACTGATCCTTCTAAAATCGCTTTAAACCTTCATGGTAAAAGAACCATTTCTCAAAATTCTTTTGATCCTGCAAAACTTATATCTACAAACAAATTAGGCATCTCGCCTTCAAATACAACATTAACTATAACCTATAGATCAAATGATTCGGTTGGAAGTAGTGTTGGTTCTAATTCTGTTACCAACATTAGCGAAAGTGAATTACTCTTCGATGCAGAATTAGTTCTCGATTCTTCTCAAAAACAAATTGTAACGAATTCATTAGAAATAACAAATGAAGAGCCAATTACTTCTGTGAACTCTGCTATAACATTGGAAGAGTTAAAGACAAGAGCAATAGCCTCATATGCTTCTCAAAATCGTGCTGTCTCGAAACAAGATTATGAATCGCTGGTTTATAATATGCCTGCTAAATTTGGTGCGATTAAAAGAGCAAATATTGTTAATGATCCTTCCTCGACAAATCGTAGATTATCTTTGTATGTGGTCTCTGAGGATTCTCAAGGAAAGCTCGCCACCACAAGCAGTGTTACAAAAAACAATTTAAAGAATTGGCTTACTTCATATAAAATGTTAAATGATGTTGTCGATATTTTGGAAGCAAAAGTAATAAACTTCTCAGTTGATTTTGTAGCACAAATCGATAAAAGATTTGATTCTGACTCGGTTCTTTCTGGATGTATACAAGAATTAAAGGATTACTTTTTAGAAGTAGCATATGTTGGAGAGCCAATTTATATAACAACGATCTATCAAAGACTGAATGATGTTGATGGTGTAGTTGATGTAAAAGATGTTATATTAGAAAACCTAACTGGCGGAAATTATTCTTCATCGGTTTTAAATTTCCGTGATGCATTATCTCGCGATGGAACTTTTATAAAAATGCCGCAAAATGCTATTGCTGAATTAAAATACCCCGACTTAGATATTAAAGGAACTGTTAAATAATGGCTATTAAAAGATACACAGCGAATGCAGACAACTCTATAACAAATGCATTTGAATCAAATTTGCAAACCAGAGGAACCGGATCAAATGCTGGTGCTGCTGATGTTTTAGAGACATTTTCGATTTATGGTCAAGAATCTTCTGGTTCTTCTGAGTTATCCAGAATTTTAGTCCAATTTCCAGTTTCAGATATTTCCTCTGATAGAACAGCAGGAACCATCCCGGCTTCTGGTAGTGTGAATTTCTTCTTAAATTTATATAATGCTCCACACTCCACGACCTTACCAAGAGACTTTAAATTAACTGTTAATGCTATCAATGGAGTCTGGGAAGAGGGCTATGGTTTAGATTTGGACAATTATACAGATTTAACTTATGACAAAATAGGGTCAAATTGGATAAGAAAAGCAGGTAGCACCTCTTGGACTACCGCTGGCGGAGATATTTATACAGATTCTAGTTCTTCTTTTGAACAATCGTTTCCTGTCGGAACAGAAGACTTGTCTATTGATATTACAACACTTGTAGAACAATGGATTAATAGTGGTGGTAACGTTCTTGGTTCAAAAGATAATAATGGAGTTTTAGTAAAACTATCAGCTTCTTATGAAGCAACAAGCTCAACAAACCTTGAAGGAGCGGTTGTATCCTATTACACTAAGCAATTCTTCGCAAGAGGTAGTGAATTCTTTTTTAAAAAGCCAACTCTTGAAGCAAGGTGGGATTCTACGTTAAAAGATCAGAGAGGAACTTTCTTTTTTAGCTCCTCTCTTGCACCTGCTGTTGATAATTTAAATACAATTTTCTTGTACAACTATATTAGAGGAAGATTAAGAGATATACCAAGTATAGGAACAGATAGTATCTATGTTAGTGTTTTTTCTGGTTCGTTAGACAATACAGCACCATTGGGATCTGCATTGAGTATGTCACCAGATGGAACACATGTTAGTAGTGACAACCTACTTGTTGCAACAGGGAGTCATGTTTCAACTGGAATATATAAATGCTCTTTTGCTTTCACCGGTTCAACAACATTAGAAAAAATTTATGATGTTTGGTTTAGTGGGTCCGTTGGTATCTCTGATGCTACTGCCGCCACAATTCAATTCCACACGGGAACAATAGAACCAAACACCATAGAAGCTTCAAATATAAATCCAAATGGAAAATATGTTGTTTCAATGCCTTATCTTAAAGAGTCCTATTCCAATACGGAAACAGAAAGATTTAGGTTATATGTGAGAGACAAAAATTGGTCACCAAATATTTATACAAAAGCACAAGCAAATGTCCCAACCTTAATTATTGAAAGTGCTTCTTATCAAGTGACTAGAACAATTGATCAAAAAATTGTTATCCCATATGGCACTGGCTCAAGCGATAACAATTACTCTATGTTATCTTATGATGTTTCTGGTAATTATTTTGATCTTGATTTGTCTATGCTCGAAGAAGGTTACACTTATGCATTTCAGTATAGTTTTTACGAAGATTCGGTCTCCTCTTATAGAGAGCAGCCATATTTGTTCAAGTTCAGAGTAGAAAAAGATGAGTATTAAAGACCTTTTTAACAAATCAGCAACTTTTGAAAACGCAACAACCGGTAGTTCCGTTGTTGAATCTTTTGACTTTATTAACACAAAAATTGTTCAAAATAAAACATTCCAACCAAGTGTTGACTTTGCAACGGCTTCCAACTTTGCTAAGTATGGCTCTGCATATGAATATTATACTCAAACAATAGAAAGGATTTACGGAGGTTATCCGTATGATGGATCCGAGAAAGAAAAAATATTGTTTGAATTATCCTCATCATATCTTGATAAA
>Ga0115546_1001415_pt1 | contig 14890 bp, 8 predicted proteins | sample COGITO_mtgs_1004_FD_87186 | JGI IMG/M metagenome (GOLD analysis project Ga0115546, IMG submission 87186) | Pelagic marine microbial communities from North Sea - COGITO_mtgs_100413 | ecosystem: Environmental > Aquatic > Marine > Epipelagic | place: Germany:Helgoland, sampling site Kabeltonne...
ATTTTAAGCTCACAGGTAAAACCCGTAACCGTCAATCACTGGTGGATGCTTTCCAAGCTGGCGAAAAACCCATCTTTCTTATCAGTCTTAAAGCTGGTGGAACAGGTTTAACTTTGACTCAAGCAGACACAGTTATTCACTTTGATCCCTGGTGGAATCCTGCAGTTGAGGACCAGGCTACAGACAGAGCCTATCGAATTGGTCAAGATAAACCAGTTTTTGTGTACAAAATGATGACAGAATCGACAATTGAAGAGAAAATGTTGTCTTTAAAGGAACGAAAACGAAGCATAGCGGAAAGTATTTACTCTACTGCAGGCGATCAAGCAAAGGGATTGCATTTCACACTGGATGATATTGACGATTTATTTGCGCCGCTTTAGACATAATAATTGGCGCTATTAAATTGGTAAAATAAAACCTAGACCAATGTTTGTAAGTCATTAAAAGGAATGGAGCAAAATGCCATTTATCGTAACTGAGAGTTGTATCAAATGTAAGTACACAGACTGTGTCGAAGTCTGTCCTGTGGATTGCTTCTATGAGGGGCCTAATTTTCTAGTGATACATCCGGATGAGTGCATTGATTGCGCCTTGTGTGAGCCACAATGCCCGGCGAATGCTATCTTCTCTGACGATGAATTGCCAGAAGATCAGCAAGAGTTTACTGAAATTAATGCGGAGCTGTCTCTTGTCTGGCCTAATATTACTGAGTTAAAACCAGCACCAGTCGACGCAGATGAATGGCTCAACAAGCCTAATAAACGAGTGCTGCTGGATAGAGGCGGTGCCTGATTCAGAGCAGTGGTTAAAGTCGTCTTTGTCACAAGTACGACATTATTGGGTAGACCACTTGAAAGCTATTGCAATTATTCTTGTGGTTCTTGGTCATTTTCAAGGGCTCAATTCTGAGCTGAAACAATGGATTTATAGCTTTCATATTCCAGTTTTTTTGTTTGTCACAGGTTTTTTAACTGGTCATCGTTTAAAGGCGCCAGCTCTCAAACCAATCTTTGAGCGGTACCTGCTGCCCTATTGTAAGCTTTATCTACTTTTAAGCCTTGTCTCTATTAGCTTTTGGTATCTTAATCTACCAGTACAGACATCATTATTAAGTTTAATCGAGCCTCTTTCAGGCATGCTATACGGAGTGCAAGGTCAGCAGAGATTGCTTATACATCTCAACGGTCCACTTTGGTACTTTCCATTTTTAATCAGTTCTACTTTTTTTGCTTACCTGGCCTATAAGCTAAAGCACTGGGGTTTTGTAATCTGCGTCATCTATACGCTGTTTGCTGAATTTTTACTGCCTGATGATCCGCCTTGGCGAGTAGACATGATGGGGATTGGCGCATTTTTTATTCTGCTTGGGGTGTACTTTAATCAACATCAAGCGCAGTTGATGCCTCCACACAATAAAGTCGCTGCATGTTTTATTTCAATTTTGACCGGCTTATTAAGCTACTGGCTTGCGTCCCAAAACGGTCTCACAAATCTTAGCCGAGGCATTTGGGGTCAATCACTGCCTGTTTTTTTAATCACCGCTAGTCTGGGGATTTATAGTCTTATAAGCATAACTTCGAAATGCCCATCGCTTCAGATAACTCAGCTGCTTTCACAAAATTCGCTGATAATATTCGCAAGCCATATTTATTTCGTGAAAACGATAAATACGACTATTGAAATGTCTGGCTTTATTGGTTTTCCGAGTCAAGTCATCTATAGCTTGCTAATCACGCTAATTTGTCTGTGCTTTGCGATGGTTACTCAACCTTTCGTCAAACGGATCACCACTTAAGTTTGTAAAATACAAGCGCACCCATCATTACAAAATGATATGATAGCGTACATTTTATGCTTTTGAGGTTATCTATCATGGATCAAAATATTAACCGGTTTACATCCAACGCTAATCGTCAAACACAGTTTGACCGTGAAATCGCTGGAGACGATGGCGCTCAGATCAGCCCGACCACACTTGCAAGATCGAGTATTGAGAAGTTGCAAGATGATGAAGCTTCACCAACAGGCCAGGTGCGAGCGAATACTTCCTTCATGATGTTACCCATAACAGCGCCTCGCTTAACGAGCGCCCACCCTATACGCCCACTGTTGGGTCAAAGACCCACTCTTGAAACGCCAACTCTACAAACGCCAGGCTTTCGAGTATCGTCTGCTGCAAGGCCATCGCTTGCACCTCATATCAATGCCCTACAATTACCCAGCTTTCCAACACCGGCCTTCACAGAGCCAGGGCCAGATAATCCTGCTCCGCAAGTACGTCGTAAACTTTTTTCTACATCAGAAAATCCGCCGACACAAAATAGCGCCCCCTCGCTCGTACCTGAAGTTGCAGCAGTGCCTGTTAGAACTGAGATGGGTGTAGTTGGAGTGACGTTACAAGCTAGTGATTTAATTGAAAAGTTCAAAGATAGTTTGCTTCCTACTATGACCAGTGTAACCGGAAACCATAAATTACAAGGGTTGCTTAATATTGCAAAGCATTATACAGAGCACTCAACTAACTCGTTGATCGGTGGCAGCTTAGGATTATTACTGCATGCAGTCGTCACAAACCCCAACTTATTACCAAGCCTTCGAAAGCCTAACGACGTAGATCTACACATGAATGTACAAGACACTAATATTTCGCACGATGTAAAAACTTTAGGTTTTACATCGGATACTCCAGTGGAAAACCACACAGTTTTTACATCGAATGACTTTAAAGTCGATGTTCTCTTGCATGGTGAACGTTTAAGACGATCAAAACTTTATAACAGACTTAAGCCATTAGAGGAAGGCGTGGTTATTCATGGCTTCAACGTTGTTGGACTTAAAGCGATGGAGAAATTCAAACTGGCGATTTTGCCGGCCGATCATGGTCCAAACAAGGTATATATTAACCCAGACGATATTAAGGCACAGACAGATCTTAATATCATTACTGAATTACTAAAGGTCGCTGATCCAGCTCAAATTTGATCTTGAAGTATTTCTTATTTAAATTTGAACGAAACTGCAATGATAAGAGTCTAAGCAGTCAATGCTGCAAAAATAATACTTACGAAAAGCAAATATAGAAAATAATGGTGGTTCATTGGGCATTCACGTTTTGACGTCTAAAGTTACGCTATAAAACGGATTTAAGGGCAATAAAAAAGGGAGATAGCGGCAACTATCTCCCTCGAAGTTGAGATGTAAAAAACACATCCTGACTTACTCACATTCCTTGTGAACTACTCCCTCGGTGTACACCATCCTTGTGTAAGGGCTTCCTGCCACCACCTTGCATCCATCCTAGACGCTTACTTCCTAACTTTAGTTCAATCTGGTTAATATGCAAATATTTAACTCAATTTTTTATTATATCGCTTCTTTTTTGAGTAAATTCAGTCCTACTTCATATCTGCTCATCAAGAACTATTGTTTCTCGCAGTTCCATTTGCATCCTTGCTGTAGTTATAAATATACGCACTTGTGGGCCTAAGAGAAAGTCCTTAGACGCTGTTTTTTTGTTCGTAAACTGCCATATAAATTAGAAAAACTGGAAATACCTATAAAGAAAGTTAAAAGGATAAGGCATGCACCCTATCAACTAAAAATTTGACTAGCTCTGGCTTAACTTGAGGCGTAACGCCATGTCCCAAGTTAAAAACATGACCTGGTCTACCCTTATTCTCCCCAAGAATTCGCGCCACATGCTCATCAACCGCCGCTTCATTGGAAAGCAATAAGCTTGGATCAAGATTGCCCTGTACCGCAATATTGGGCCCAAGCTGATCTCTAGCTCGCCCTAAATTCACTGTCCAATCAAGCCCAATACATTGAGCGCCACAGCCGCGCAATAAACTCATCCAATTGCCAGCGCCTTTGGTAAATACAATCACCGGCACACCAGTGTGCTTTAAAGCTTCAATAATTCGCTCCATTGAACGCAAAGAAAAGTCTCGATAAGTGCCTTCCGATAGTAACCCACCCCAAGTATCAAAAATTTGCACTACGTCCACGCCAGCTTCAATTTGCGCTAATAAATAATCAGTCACTGATTTTGTGAGATGATCTAAGAGTTGATGCATAAGCTCTGGCTCACCATAAAGAACTGATTTAGCCTTACCAAAATCTTTTGAACCCTCACCTTGCAACATATAACAGGCTAAAGTCCAAGGGCTGCCAGAAAAACCAATTAAAGGCACACTCCCTTTTAGTGCTCGTTTTATGCTAGACACTGCGTTCATCACGTAGCCTAAATCTTCCACTGGATCGAGTACCGGCAGGTTCTTGATAGCGCGAGGCGTGGTCAGAGGCTTAGCAAATTTTGGCCCTTCGCCAGCTTCAAAATAAAGCTCAAGACCGAGTGCATCAGGAATAGTCAAAATATCAGAGAACAAAATGGCCGCGTCTAAATCAAATCGGGCGAGAGGTTGCAAAGTGACCTCAGTGGCAAAGTCTGTGTTTTTACACAAGCTCATAAAATCACCAGCTTTAGCTCGTACTTCTCGGTACTCTGGTAGATAACGACCAGCTTGGCGCATAATCCAAATAGGCGTGCGCTCTACAGTTTCACACCGTAGTGCTCGTAGAAATGAATCATTCTGTATAACAGTCATTAACTGGTCCCTTATTAATCGTAAGTTGAGGTCAACTCACTTATAGATAAAAAAGAACCAGTTTAAATTTAAACATCAAGATAATCAAGAATACCTTTTGCTGCTTCACGACCTTCCCAAATAGCTGTAACCACTAAATCCGAGCCTCGCACCATATCACCGCCTGCAAACACTTTATCCACACTCGTTTGAAATGGAAACTGTGCTTCTTCAGGTGCAATAACTAAGCCATTGTTTTGAGTGACATCTAAATTGAGCAACCAACTTGGTGGGTCCGGTCGAAAACCAAACGCTAAAATAACTGCGTCTACCGTAAGCACTTCATCTGATCCATCAATAATTTCTGGTCGGCGACGGCCTGTAATATCTGGCTCGCCGAGCTGAGTTCTTACAAGTCTTACCTGCTCTACCTTTCCGTTGCCCATGATTTCCAAAGGCGCACGATTGAATAAAAAATGCACGCCTTCTTCTTTGGCATTTTCCACTTCTCGTTTTGAACCCGGCATATTTTTAGCGTTGCGTCGATAAGCACAAGTTACTTTAGCTGCGCCTTGACGAATGGCTGTTCGATTACAATCCATGGCAGTATCGCCACCGCCAAGCACCAATACTTTTTTTCCCTCTAAATTAATCCATTGATCTTGGGCTTGGGCAAAACCAAGATTACGATTTACATTGGAGATCAAAAAGTCTAAAGATCTATAAACCCCCGGTAAGCTTTCTCCAGGAAAGCCACCTTCCATGGCTTTATAAGTACCCATGCCAAGAAATACTGCATCATAGCCATCAAGTACAGCTTCAAAAGCCTTGTCACTGCCAATATTAGTATTCAATTGGAACTCAATGCCCATTTCAGTAAAGACTTCTCGTCTTTTAGTCATCACATTTTTTTCAAGCTTAAACTCTGGAATACCAAAAGTAAGCAGACCGCCTATTTCGGGATACCGATCAAACACCACAGGTTTAACGCCGTTGCGAATTAATAAGTCTGCACACGCTAAACCGGCAGGCCCAGCGCCAATAATTGCCACTTTTTTATCTGTTATTTGCACATTACTTAAATTAGGCCGCCAACCTAATGCAAAAGCCGTGTCTGTAATGAATTTTTCAATAGAGCCAATGGTTACAGCACCGAAACCAGAGTTTAACGTGCAAGCGCCCTCGCACAATCGATCTTGCGGGCACACGCGCCCACACACCTCAGGCAGAGCATTGGTTTGATGGCTTAAAGCTGCTGCTTCAAAAATATTGCCTTCAGCAATAAGCTTGAGCCAGTTTGGAATGTAATTATGGACTGGACATTTCCACTCGCAATATGGATTACCACATTCAATACATCGCTCTGCCTGACTTGCAGCTTCAAAGGATTGAAATCCCGTGTAAATTTCGACATATTGCTTTTTACGATCCGCTAGCGGCTTTTTAATTGGATCTTGCCTGGGCACTTCAACAAAATGATACACATTTTTAGCTTGATCTGACATGGAAAACTCCTGTTACACCTAAAAGCCAATTTATTGTGGCTCTGCACGAGTGGCATTTAACAACTGCTGTAGATTGGCAGCCTTTGGTTTGACAAGCCAAAAGCGTCGCACATAGTCGTCAAAATCATCCAGCAATTTATGACCCCACTGGCTTTGAGTTTCAGCTACAAATTCTTCGATCAGCGAATATAAATAATGTTGATAGGCCGTCATAGCCTCCCCAACCACGCGATTAATGTCCACAAGCTCTCGGTTATAACGGTCAACAAATTCATTGTTCATGTCTAGCACATAAGCAAAGCCACCGGTCATACCAGCACCAAAGTTAGAGCCCACAGCGCCCAGCACCACCACGCAACCACCTGTCATATATTCACAACAATGATCCCCAGCGCCCTCGACGACGGCGATTGCACCTGAGTTACGCACTGCAAATCTCTCACCAACCTGACCAGCGCCAAAAAGTCGACCGCCTGTAGCACCATATAAACAAGTGTTACCCATAATAACTGCATCTTGACTTGGAATAGCGAGCGCTGCCGGAGGTCGAATTACAATTTGACCGCCAGTCATACCTTTACCTACATAATCATTCGCATCACCTTCTAAGTCCAGGTGTAAACTACTCACGTTCCAAACCCCAAAACTTTGACCGCCAGTGCCTTTGCATTTAACTCGAATCGGATTATCCGCTAAACCATGATCACCAAATCTTTGCGCCAAGTAGCCAGACACTCTGGCACCAAACGAACGATCACAATTAGACACCTGATACTCAAGCTCAATAGGCGATGGCTCGTCATCATGTACTCTTTTTTTCTGAGCAGCTAAAGCTTGCTGTACATCTTTTAGCATTTGCTCAGCTTTTTCACCCTTGTCGTGCGGTGGATTAGAAGGCTGCTGCGCAAAACGCGGCGCGGCTTCATCTGTGACTGCGCGCCATAAAATAGGCGATAAATCTAGGCTCTTTTGCTTTGAGGTCACACCTTCAATTTGTTCTAGCAAATCTGTGCGACCAATAATTTGATCAATACGCTCAAAGCCAAGCATAGAGAGCCAGTAGCGAGTTTCCATCGCGACAAATTTGAAAAAATTCATCACCTGTTCCACTTCGCCGCTAAAGTGATTATCTCGCAACTTTTGATTTTGCGTAGCAACACCTGTGGCACAATTATTTAAATGACATATACGCAAATATTTACAGCCTAAAGCAATCATAGGTGTTGTACCGAAACCAAAACTCTCTGCACCCAGCATGGCCGCTTTTACAACATCTAGCCCAGTTTTTAAACCTCCGTCTGTTTGCACCCGGACACGACCACGCAATTCATTCAACTGCAATGCTTGGTGAGTTTCCGCTAAACCCAGCTCCCAAGGTGAGCCTGCATGCTTAATAGACGATAGAGGACTTGCAGCTGTACCACCGTCATAGCCGGAGATAGTAATTAAATCCGCATAGGCTTTACCAACACCTGTGGCAACGACCCCAACACCAGGTTCAGACACAAGTTTTACCGATACCAAGGCTTTAGGATTGACTTGCTTTAAATCAAAAATAAGCTGCGCTAAATCCTCAATCGAATAGATATCATGATGAGGTGGTGGCGAAATTAACGTGACGCCTGGTGTTGCATAGCGAAGCTTAGCAATTAGACCATTGACCTTGCCACCGGGCAATTGGCCGCCTTCACCGGGCTTTGCGCCCTGTGAAATTTTTATTTGAATGACTTCCGCACTCATTAAATAAGCAGCTGTTACGCCGAATCGTCCGGACGCCACTTGTTTAATTTTTGAGTTACGAATGGTGCCGTAACGCGCTGGATCTTCACCGCCTTCACCAGAGTTTGAGCGTCCGTTTAAACGATTCATGGCTTCCGCGATAGCCTCATGAGCTTCGGGCGATAAAGCGCCTAATGACATACCGGCAGAATCAAACCTTTGTAAAATAGCCTCGATAGGCTCTACTTGCTCAAGATCTAAGGGCTCTTTTGCATACTTTATAGCAAGCATATCTCGTAGAGTCGCGATACTGCGATCATTGACACCATTGGCGTAATCGAGATAATCCGCGTATTCACCCGATTTAACCGCTTTAATGAGCGACTGTACTACATCAGGATTAAAGGCATGATATTCTTGACCATGCACATATTTTAGTAACCCACCTTGCTCTATAGCTTTACGACTCTTCCACGCGGCGTTTGCCAAGATTTTTTGATCATGAGCAATGTGCTCAAAAGTAGCACCTGCAATACGACTTGGTAGACCAGGAAAACAAAGAGCTATTACAGCTTTAGATAGACCAATGGCTTCAAATAATTGAGACCCTCGATATGACGCTACAGTGGAAATACCCATTTTTGATAACACTTTGAAAAGCCCCTTGGTAATAGCTTTTCGAAACATCCGATGCGCCGCTATTGCATCACCAACAAGTTCGCCAGTGCGGACAAGATCTTCAATCACGTTATAGGCTAAATATGGGTAAATAGCTGTAGCACCCACTCCGACTAACACTGCAAATTGGTGTGGATCTCGAGCATAACCGGTTTCAATAATTAAATTTGAATGGCACCTGAGCCCTTTATTCACCAAACGATGGTGTACAGCACCAATCGCCAATGCCCCATGAATTGGCAGTAATCCTGCCTTAACACCTCGGTCAGAAAACACCAAAATAACTCGACCGTCTCGAACGTGCTGCTCTGCAATGTCACACACACTATTAATGGCAAACTCAAGACTTAAATCCTGATCATATAATAGAGAAATACGCTCAACTGGCATTGATTGACGTACAACAGAGATAATATTGCGAAATTTAGAATGAGATAAAACAGGTGTTGTTAAAATAATTCGATCAGCGTGATCAATTTGCTGGGTAAATAAGTTGCGCTCTGGTCCGACGCAAGTTTCAAGCGACATCACCAATGACTCTCGTAATGGGTCTATTGGTGGATTGGTGACCTGAGCAAATTGCTGCCGAAAATAGTCAGTCAATTGTCTTGGTCTTGAGCTTAACACCGCCATAGGTGTGTCATCACCCATTGAACCAACAGCTTCTTGACCCGACTCTGCCAATACTCGAATAATTTGATCCCGCTCTTCAAAAGTCACACCAAATAATTTCTGATAGCTTTGAAATTCGGCTGCAGGGATTTGATACATTGAAGACTTTTCATCAATCAAAGCTGAACTTAATCGCTGACCTCGCTGTTTTAACCATTTTTTATAAGGATGAGCAGATTTTAACTGAGCGTCGATCTGGTCAGATTTAAGCAACTGACCAGTCTTAGTGTCCACTGCAAAAATTTGCCCTGGCCCTAGACGGCCTTTAGCAAGCACATCTTCGTCTTTAAAACTATGAGTGCCCACTTCTGACGCTAAAGTAATCCAATTATTTTTGGTCAGCACCCAACGTGCCGGCCTCAACCCATTGCGATCAAGCAAACATACTGCATAACGGCCATCAGTAAGCACTACGCCAGCTGGACCATCCCAAGGCTCCATGTGCATAGAGTTATATTCATAAAAAGCTCGTAAATCAGCATCTAGATGCTCTACATTTTGCCACGCGGGCGGTACCATCATGCGGAGTGCGCGAAACATATCCATACCGCCAGAGACTAAAACTTCAAGCATATTATCCATGCAAGCAGAGTCTGAGCCTCGGGTGTCAACAAGCGGTGAAATATCGTCAAGATTAGGCAGTAACTCTGTGGCAAATAGAGGCGTTCGAGCTTTTGACCAATTTATATTGCCTGTAATGGTATTAATCTCACCATTATGAGCCAAATAGCGAAATGGCTGAGCCAACCGCCAACGGGGTAAGGTATTGGTTGAAAACCGTTGGTGAAATACGCAGATAGACGTGGCAACCTTCGTGTTTTTTAAATCCAAATAAAAATCGGGTAAGTCTCTCGGCATGACTAAGCCCTTGTATACAATCACTTGTGTACCAAGACTTACGACATAAAAATCTTCATCATGTAGCATCGCTTTTTCTACATGACGGCGGGCAAAAAACAATCGACGATCCATTTCTTTTTGATCTAGATCGACGCCGCCTACAAAAATTTGCTCGATACGTGGTAACGATACCAAAGCAATAGAACCACAAATTGTTGAATCAATTGGCACTTCTCGCCAACCCACAGTGTGCAAGCCCTCGACCACTAATTGTTGCTCAAGATGATCACGAGCCTCTTGAGCTAAGCTTTCATCCTGACTTAAAAACACCATACCTACTGCATAGACTTTAGGCAAACTAGCGCCAAATAGTCGGTCGGCTTCTTGTCGAAAAAAAGCATCTGGTTTCGCTAAAAGTAGACCACAACCATCCCCCGTACGACCATCTGCTGAGATACCCCCACGATGAGTCATACAAGTAAGAGAATGAATAGCGGTGGTTAATAACTCGTGAGACTCTTCACCCTGAGTGCTTGCGATAAGCCCAAATCCACAATTATCTCGAAAATCGTTTCTGGAGCATAAGCCAGACATCATGTCACTCCTATAAACTCAATTACGTAGGGAATAAAGCCGTGTTGCTAAAATTGCATTGAACGAATCATTCTACACAAGTCAATGACTATTGTGTAGCATCTAGTCATGTGGCTATGTAGTGAGGTAATGGTGGCATGCTGTTGGCAAGAGCGCGAGCTTAAAATAAGAGTAAAAGCCACTGACCGGACATCATTTAGTCGTTAGCAAAAAATGCGAGCGCCTAAGGCATAAACCTAAGGCCTCTCAAAGCATTTCGAAGTTTGGGTATACAGTTATTTCTTTGCTACTTTTGTCTTCGTTGCAGGCTTAGGTACAGATTTCTTCACAGTGGCTTTTTTCTTTACGGCCGTTTTTTTTGCTGCCGTTTTTTTCGCTGCTGGCTTCTTCGTGGCTATTTTCGTTTCTGACTCAGTCCAACGGCCATCTGCATAATACGCTCGCCAGTGAGTGGCCTTGCCCTCTTCCTCACTGGTCACATACTGCTCTTTAGTTTTCCGAGAAAAGCGCAGAATTGCATCGCGACCTTCAGGGTCTTGGGTTGGTGCTGTTAATAAATACTTAAATTTCTCCGTGAGTTGCTCGCTTACAGTACGAATTTCTTTAATAAGTGGCGCGCGGGTTTCACGATTTTTTGGGAATTGGCTTGCCGCTAAAAACAAACCTGAGGCACCATCTCGTAATAGATAATAATCATCATGCTTGGCACATCTTAACTCAGGCATGGGAATTGGATCTTCCTTTGGTGGCGCAGGCTGACCACTGCGTAATAGTTTACGAGTATTTTTACACTCTTCGCCTGTGCAACCAAAGTACTTACCAAACCGACCAGATTTAAGATGCATTGGCTCACCGCACTTATCACAATCAATGCTTGGCCCATCATAGCCTTTTAAAATGAACTCGCCTTTCTCAATTTCATAGCCGTCACAATCAGGACTATTACCACATACGTGCAACCGATTATTAGCATCAACTAAGTAAGAATCCATGGCAGTGCCACAATCTTTGCAGCGCCGCTTGGAACGCAACTGTTCCATTTCTAAGTCTTCGTCAGCGCCAATAAACTCCGTACCGTCTACTAAATTTTTGGTGTTAGTGCATCGCTCTTTTAGTGGCTGAGAATAACCAGAACAACCGAGAAAAACGCCTGTAGAAGCAGTCCTAATTTGCATTGGTCGATTGCATTTGTCACAAGCTAAATCAATTTCAACAGGATCATTAACACGCATACCACCGTCAACGGTTTCCGATTCAGCAGCCTTAAGCTTGCCACGAAAATCGGCGTAAAACTCATTTAAGATATGCTTCCAGTTTGTCTCACCATTGGAAACCTGATCGAGCTGCTGTTCCATTTTGGCGGTAAAATCATAGCTCATCAGATCTTTAAAACATTCGGATAATCGATCTGTTACGATTTCACCCATTTTTTCCGCGTAAAAGCGTTTTGTGTCTAATCTGGCATAACCGCGATCTTGTATGGTGGAAATAATACTGGCATACGTTGATGGTCGACCTATACCTCGCTTCTCAAGCTCTTTAACCAGACTTGCCTCTGTGTACCGAGCAGTTGGTTTTGTAAAATGCTGTATTGGATCAAGCTTAATGAGCTTTAAATTGTCTCCGACCGCCATGTCTGGTAGATGCACATCATCATCTTTACCTACAGTCATAACCTTCAAATAACCATCAAATTTTAAGATACGGCCCTTGGCTTTGAGTTGATATTCATCAGCATCCACTAAAATACTTGAGGATAAAAACTTGGCTGGCGGCATTTGGCAGGCAACAAATCTCTGCCAGATCAAAGTGTAAAGCCTCTGAGCATCTCGCTCTACGCTGGCTAAATTTTCACCAGAAGCCCTTACATCTGAAGGCCGAATCGCCTCATGAGCCTCTTGTGCTTGTTCTTTATTCGAGTATAGATTTGGATTTTCTGGCACATACTTTTCGCCATATTGCTTCTTAATATAGTCTCGAACATTACTCACCGCTTCCGCGCTTAGATTAGTGCTGTCTGTTCTCATGTAAGTAATGTAGCCAGCTTCATATAACCGCTGCGCCATGGTCATGGTTTTTTTTACGCTAAAGCCTAAACGCGTACTCGCAGCCTGCTGCAAAGTAGAAGTTATGAAAGGTGGGTTCGCTTTAGACGATGTGGGTTTATCCTCTCGCTTAGACACAATAAATGGTGCTTTTTCGAGCACTGCTAAGGCAATATCCGTGCTTGCTTTATTCTGCGGCCGAAAAGCTTTGCCTTGGTGCTTCACTACATCAAGCCTTAAACTTACATTAGATTTGTGCAAAGTGTCTGCGAAAATTTCCCAATATTCTTCAGGGATGAAGGCTCGAATCTCTCGCTCACGGTCAACAATGAGCTTAACAGCCACTGACTGTACTCGACCAGCTGACAGCCCCCTGGCCACCTTCGCCCATAGCAATGGCGACACCATATATCCTACAACTCGGTCAAGAAAACGCCGCGTTTGCTGCGCTTCAACCCTATGCATATTAAGCTCACCGGGAGATTCAAAAGCCTGCTGAATAGCAGTTTTGGTAATTTCATTAAAAACCACCCGCTTAAAGCGCTCTGGCTTACCGCCAATCACTTCTTGTAAATGCCAAGCGATCGCTTCACCCTCTCTGTCCAAATCCGTTGCCAGATAAACAGTGTCGGCTTTGGCCGCAGCCTTTTGCAAATCTTGAATGACTTTTTCTTTGTTTGGTAAAATTTGATAATCTGCCGCCCAGTCGTTATCTGGGTCTATCCCCATTCTATTGACTAAAGCTTTTCTATTCTTTTGTTGTTTGTATTTCAATTTTTCTTCAGGCGACATGGCTTTAATCTTTGCCTTTTCCTCCGCTGTAGCGGTCGTCGCCCGCTTACCTGAGCCACTCACTGGCAAATCTCGAACATGGCCCACGCTCGATTTCACAATATAATCGTTGCCAAGATACTTATTAATAGTCTTTGCTTTCGCTGGTGATTCAACAATTACAAGTGTTTGAGCCATAATACTCTCTTTATTTCTATGGTTGATGCCGCCCTTTATAGCTTTGCCTAGCTATTACCCTAGGTCATGTTTAGCCATTCTGACAACTCATCTGAGAATTTATATTGAAAGAGTTATAAGCGATGCTAGACGGAGCGTCAAGGGAGTCGACATTATTATGCCCTGGTACCGGCTCTCTAAACATGGGTTTTGTGCTCTACTTTGGCTTAATTGCGCAATAGTTTTCAAACATAGGCATATAATTTGCTTCTTGTTTTTCTATATTGATTACGTACAGCCAAGGAATTACCTATGTCATTTGGCATTGCGCCGCCAGAACAAAGCTTTTTATTTGAGCATATAATGCTCTTAGGATTTATTCAGCCCAATATAATCATCGGCATTGCTCTTACTATGTTTTGCGGCACAATGGTTGGTTGGTTTGCCAATAAACGAATTCGATATTATAAAACAATCAAACTGCGAGTCCGTAGCCATAAAATAAAAGCCAAACAACTGTTGCAGGTTTTAGAGGGATTAGCGCGAACAAGCTGTGATCAACGAGTTAGAGAACTCATTGGCGAAAGTCTAATTGAGGTAATTGAACAGATCATGGATATTAACCCAATGGAAAATGGCGTTAAAATTATTCATCCTGCCGTACAAAAATTGATGAGCTTGCCATCAAAGCAAATTACACATGATATTTCAATTGCAGACAGTGACGTTGACATTAGACATCTCCAAAAACTGACGCTTGCAGCTTTAGCGCATCTTAAAAAACTACCAAGACGAGGCCATATCACCTATTCAGAATGCTCCTCACTAGAGCGCCATTTGAAGATGATTTATGTGCAAATTGGGATAGACGCCCATTTGCAAAAGGCAGATTTGGCAGCAGAATCCGGAGAAAAAGGCACAGCTGGATATCATTATAGAATTGCTCAAAATAAACTAGCCCAGTCTCGCTATCACGGGCCCGACAAAAAGCAAAAAATGATTCAAATTGGTGATACTATTCGATCCCTGTTTGACAAAGAAGAATCCAAAGCTGGCCGGTAAATATTATTGACGTAGCGCCTGAACCTCCGCCATAAACGCTTGCATACGAGCATGACTTTTTATGCCCTTTTGCTGAGCCGTGCACACATGCTCAGTACCGCTACTCACATCAAGTAGATCAATACACCCTTGTTGGATTAACGATCGTGTTAATGCAATATTACACGGTGCCAGGCCACCCGCTAAGGCAAATTGCTGCTGGGATTGCTTGGCAATACCCGTTAAAAGACTCCAATCA
>Ga0115546_1001419_pt1 | contig 14819 bp, 13 predicted proteins | sample COGITO_mtgs_1004_FD_87186 | JGI IMG/M metagenome (GOLD analysis project Ga0115546, IMG submission 87186) | Pelagic marine microbial communities from North Sea - COGITO_mtgs_100413 | ecosystem: Environmental > Aquatic > Marine > Epipelagic | place: Germany:Helgoland, sampling site Kabeltonne...
AGCTGGGTCGTTTATCACGAAGACGTTGGTGCGACTAAGGGATTAACACTTGATACTACTGCGGCTGCAACTACGGCCAGCACATTCTTTAACAACACTGCGCCAACATCTTCTGTGTTTAGTATCGGCAGTGGTGGGAGAACTAATGGCTCCAGTGATGGAATGATTGCCTACTGCTTCGCAGAAGTTCCCGGCTATAGCAGCTTCGGGAGTTACACAGGCAATGGATCGACAAATGGTCCATTTGTGTACACCGGATTCAAACCTAGATTCATCATGTTTAAGAGAACAAATGCTACTGAAAGTTGGACCATGCTTGATACAGCACGGGGTAGTGACCGCTTTGGTTCACTCGCTGGTTCAGGTGGAGATAATCCAACAGCAGGTAATGAAATGAATGCTAATATACGTGCTAATACATCTGATGTAGAAGAGGATAATGTCGCTGGCAGTCGTAAAGCATCGTATCTATCAAATGGATTTGAGGTGAAAAATACAAATACAGCGATGAATGCATCTGGTTCAACATACATCTACATAGCATTCGCAGAACATCCATTTGGCGGTGATGGCGCAGCACCAGCGACAGCAAGATAACAGGAGAAGAAAGTAATGTGGAAACATAATGGCAGAACGATTAGTGTTGGTAGGGCGTGGACTGCTGACAATGGTGTTCAGAATCCTGCTAACTGGCATATCTGGTCTGCCTCAGAAAAAGTAGCTGCTGGTGTTGTTGAGATAGTAGAAGAAACTCCACCTGATAGTAGACTATATACTTGGTCACAAAACTCTGATGGTACTATTACATCTACTGCTAAAGCTATTGAAGATGTTAATGAAGTAGATGAAGATGGTAATGCTCTCTTAGATGATGATGGAAATCAAATTGTTACTCTGGGTGTTAAGTCTAATTTAATTCAAGAAGTTAAGACACAACAAGCATCTCTTCTTTCGCAGAGTGATTGGGCAGTTGTTCGTTACATAGACACAACTGTGGCAGTACCATCTAATATTCAAACATGGCGTAATGCAATTAGAAGTAAAGCAACAGAGATGGAAACAGCTATAACTAATGCTGCTAATACAGATGCTATTGCTGCACTATTTCTAACATATACAACAGAAGATGATGGTAGTATTACAAAGTCAGGTATACTCTATGATTGGCCTGAGTTAGTAGAGTAATGTTTTATTATATCTCAGTAATTATAATAACACTGTTACCTACAGGTGAACCTATTAAAGAGCGTTCTGTAACAGGACCATTTCCTGATATAGTAAACTGCATGAACTATGCAAATGTTATTAATCAAATAATAATAGAAGCAAACACAAAAATTTTACAATCAGAGTGTAAAGAAAAAGCTAAAAGAAAGGCAGTATAATGGCAAGTACATATACAACAAATCTTCGCCTAACAAAGCAAGGAGATGGAGAAAATCCAAACAGTTGGGGAGCCATTCTCAATGATGGAGTTATCAGTCTTGTTGATGATGCCATTGCAGGGTATACCACAGTATCTCTTGGCAGTGCTGCAACTGTAACCTTGACTAATGTTCAGGGTGCTGGTGATCAGGCTCGTTCTGCTATTCTTGAATTTAAAGGAACAGTTGGTGGCATACATGATACTATTAATATTCTTATTCCTAATAACTCTAAAACATATATAGTAAAAAACTCTGTTTCTTATAATGATGCTACTGATGCTGTTATAGTAAGAGTTGCAGGTAATGCTGGTGTTACTATTGCTGAAGATTCTGCTGCACTCTACGTTACTAATGGTACAACAGTTATACCGATAGCTCAGACAACTTTTACTAATATTACTGCCAGTGGTAATTTAAATGTACTTGGTGCTACGAGTCTTAGCGGTGCAGTAAACATGGTAGGAAATGCTGCTGTTGGTGGCACCCTAACTGTTGCTGGTGCAGTAAGTCTTGCTTCTACACTTAATGTAGCAGGAGCAACAAGTATAGGCGGTGCAGCTACTTTTTCAAGTACTGTTACAGTTTCAGGTAAGGGTAAATTTATGACAGGTGCCTTTGCTCCTATTGTTACTCTTGCAGATGCTACATCTGTAGTTCCTGATCTTAATACTAGTAATGTTTTTGCTGTTACTCTTGCTGGTAATAGAACTCTTGCTGCACCTACAAATACTTCTACTAATATAGGAGCAACCGGACATATTTTTTTGGTTCAAGATGCTACTGGAGGTCGTACACTAAGTTATAACACTGCTTATCAATTTCCTGATGGCACTGTTCCTGTACTTACAAGTACTTCAGGTGCTGTAGATGTTTTATTTTATGCAGTAAGAACTACTACTAAAGTAGATTCAGTTGTAATTAAAAACTTTACACGATAATTTAAAAGTGTAGGTATATACTTAAATGACAGAGCTTAAAAAGTTTGATTTTAAACAAGGTTTCAACAGAGAAACAACCCAGTATGCTGAAGAGGGTAGTTGGTTTGATGGTGATCGTGTACGTTTTCGTGCAGGTCGTCCTGAAAATTTAAGAGGTTATCAGACCAGAGCTTTGGCTGCTACTTTTGATGGTTCTGCCAGAGACTTAATTACATGGTCAGATAGTTCTGGAACAAGTAGAATTGTTTTCGGTACGCCTGATAAACTTTATGAACAAGATGGCGATCAGTTATATGACATTACTCCTATTGTTACTGCCGTTACACTGGCAAGCTGTTTTGGAACTTCTTCAGGCAGTACAAGAGTTTGTTGTTCCGATGCGGGACACAACCAGAAAGTCGGTAACTATGTTCTCTTCACTTCTTCCGCAGCTTTTAATGCCGTAAGTTTACAGGGAAATGTGTACCCTATAACATCAATAGCAAGTGCTAATGTATTTACTATTAGTGTAAGTAGTGCTGCTGATGCAACTGGGAGTGATGTAGGATCAGCAACATTTCAATATTATTTACCTACAGGGTTTTCTGTTGTGGCAGCAGGACTTGGTTATGGCGCTGCTTCTTATCAAGCCACTGTCTGTGCTTCAGACACTAGAGCATGGAATCAACCAGCATCAAGCGGTATTCCATTTGATGTAACACAGTGGAGCTTAGATAATTGGGGAGAAGATATTGTAGCCAACCGCAGTGGAAGTAATATATTTTATTGGGATGTTGATAGTTCTACAATACCGGGTCAAGTACATGCTGCTTCTATAACGACTTCTCCTATTAGTGTTAACTCTATTCTTGTTTCTCCAAATGATAGACATCTTATTGCTTTTGGAACTAATGAATTTGCTGTTGATGCTACAGTAAGTGGTACATTTAATCCTATGCTAGTTAGATGGTCTGATCAAGATGACAAAAGTAATTGGGTTCCTGCTGCTGATACAACGGCTGGTGAGGTTGTATTAACTGATGGTACTAAAATTATAGGTGCAAAGCGTTCAAAGAATGCTATTAATATTTGGACAGATAATTCTTTATGGACTATGGCTTTTGTTGGACCTCCCTTTACGTTTAGATTTACACAAGCTGGTAGTAACTGTGGTATGGTTGGACCTCATGCTGGTATTGATTTCAATGGTGTGACATACTGGATGGGCTTTGGTAACTTCTATAGATTTAGTGGGCAAGTAGAAACTTTACCCTGCACAGTTCGTAGATTTATCTTTGATGATATTAATCAAAACTACTATACCAAAGTATATGCAGGAACTAACTCAGAGTTTAACGAAATTATTTGGCTATATCCTTCAGGAGATGGAACGGAGTGTGATAAATATGTTATCTACAATCCTGTTGATAATTATTGGGTATACGGTACTATGTTTTTTACTACTTTTGTTGATAAAGAAGTATTTGGAAATACCATTACAACAGGTGTTACGGCGGCAGGTAATAATATTTATAACAATGAGCCTGTCTCTGTATTTGTTGGTGCTAATAATGAAACACTAAGTTCATTTGTTGAGTCTGCTGATTTTGATATTGCAGATGGTAATGCCATCATGTTTATGAACAGAGTTATTCCTGATTATGAAATGGTAAATGGTGGTAAAATTAAAATGAAGATTACTACTCAACAGTTTCCAGAAGCTTCTGAGGAAGTTACAAAAGAATTTGATATTACAAATGCAACACAAAAGGTTGATTTCAGAAGTAGAGGAAGGCAAGCTAAAGTTAGGGTGTCTTGTGATTCCAATGGTACAAGTTGGAGATGGGGATCACTTCGACTTGCACTACAGGGAGATGGTAGAAGATAATGGCAAGATACCCTACTTTACCTTTTGTTATTAATAGTGATAGAATAGAAGATGCTTATAGCACAGTAAGAAATTGGGCATCTGCTTTGGTTAATGATCTGGACACAAGAGATACTCAGGTAGATACAAAACCATCTACTAATATATTTACTGTTACTACAGTTACAGAAATAGGACGACCCAAGAAAGGCGATATAGCTTACTCAGTAAGTTCTGGTAAATTTAAAGGCTATGTAAGTCTTGGAGCAGAAACATCATGGCAGGATTTAAATTAATGAACTCAATTAGCGATCATATGAAAATGATACAAGACAGTACCTTGTTAAAGAACTATAATACTGGTCAAGCTCTTGATCCTTCTAGATTTAGAATAGATCAAGCGCAAGAACAATTTGGCAAAATGAATAAAATAGGGTATAATAGTAGTAACTTTATTGCAGATCAAACAGCATTGCAATCTAATTATGGGAAGTTAAAATAATGGCATTAAGAGAAATGATGGAAATGAAAGAAACAATGGGTGGTCAAGGAATGCCTGAAAGCCTTGATACTATGGCTGCTGTACGTAGTGGCGGTATGCCCCCACCTCCTCCGCAAGCACAGGGAATGATGCCTCCTGCCCCTTCTCCTGCAATGGCTCCACAAGCTATGCCACAACCAGCACCAGCAATGGGCGGTCCTGCCATGCCCCCTTCTGGTCTTGCTGGTATAGCTCCTCCTATGGCTCCTCAAGCTGAAACTGATCCTCTTAAAATTATGGGAGGTATTGCTCTTGCCACTTTGATGGAACGTGGTGAGAAAAAAAATATGTTTGAAAGTTTTACCAAAGCAGCAGAGGATAGAGGAATGTCTCTCCCATCTTCTGATAGTGGATTAATGAGACTTGCCGCTGAAGGTGGTCCTGTACTTTATCGTAGAGATTCTGGTCCATTAAATACTGGTCCTACCAGAGATGAAATAATAAAACAAATGCAAGACCTTGCAATAGAATATGGAGTTGAAGGATCACAATATATTCCTGCTGGTCTACCTAATATGTTAAGTTTTCAAGTAGGAGAAAAACTTGATTTTGGAAACAATCCTCGTATGCCGGATGGATATGGCGACGAATTTGGAGAACTTTTGTATCGTCGAGGACAGGGGCCGGGAGGATATCAGCCCAGAAGTCCTAGTAGCGCAGCTTTTGAATCTCAATATAAAACTTTGTTTAATCAGTTACAAGAGGCTACTAACAGACCAGCCGAACCTGTTAAACCTAGAGAATTTGTTGGTATTGATGATGGAAGATATGGAGGTCTAAACGATCCTAACCTACCATCATTTGATGCCGCACAACAAAGAAATCAATATAGATTAGCTACTGGTTTCTTTGAACAACCACCCGGTCCAACTGTTAATACAGAAAGACTACTAACACAGGCATATGGTGAAGGCAGTCCTATTCTTTCAGAAATTATGCAGGGGTTACAGCCCAGACGTAATCCTAATGATTTTGAAACCGCACGGTTAGCTTATGCTAATCTACCAGATGTTCAACTACCTCCTGAAGTTGAGGCTAAAAGTGGTGGTGGTTTATACGAGTTAGCTGCTGGTGGTGAGTTTGCTGGCAGAGTTCCCGGTGATGGTGGTGGTATGCAAGATAATGTATACATGCCTATCAAAGAAGGCGAAGAGCAAGTTGCTACTCTGGCTGTTAGTCCTACAGAATATGTTGTTGATAGTCATACAATGGCTGCGCTTGGTAATGGTAATCCTGATAAGGGTGCTGACTACATGGATGCTGTTGTTAAAGGTATACGACAAGAAGCTTATGGGACTGATGAACAGCCTAATGAAATTAATGGTTTGCAAACTCTTGTATCAATGATGGGTTAATGAAGTTTATAAAAATACAACCACAATCAATAGAATTAATTTGGCCTCTGGTTAAAGACTTAGTTCAAAAACCAATAAATTTTAATCTTGGTGAGTTTAATTTAGAAGATGTATATAACTGGTTAACAAATGGATATATGCATTTATGGATTATAGGTAATGAAGAAGAGATATTAGTAGCAGTAGTTACAGAGTTTGTTACTTATCCAAGAGAAACTAGACTACGAATAGTTCTTGCCGGTGGTAAGAAAAATAATATGAATAGATGGTTTGATATTTTTTGGGATAAAGATTCTGAGATACATAAGTTTGCTAAGAAAAATAATGTAAAAAGATTTGAAGTGTGCGGTAGAGATGGTTGGCTTAGAGTTCTTGCAAAGGTTGGCTTTAAAAAGTTCTGCACTGTTTTAACAAGGGAAGTGGAAATATGACTGTGAAACAAAATATTAAAATGTTTTTAGATGACTTGTCTGTAAAGGATAAGATTGAAGTTCTTAAAGAACTTTATAAAGACATTGCAGAACTTGGTGTTGAGGGAGATACTGAGCTTGCCCATATTAATACCTTTGAAGCTAATCTTCTTAGAAAGTGTGGTGGTTCTGGTACGCTCAATCCTAACACAGGTCTTCCTCAGTACAGTAAAGGTGGCGGTGGAGGAACTCCGCAAGCTACCTTCCAGAACACTAATCAGTTCTCCAGAATACCTGATGAAGTAGCTCCCTTTGCTTCTGATGTTTTGACAGAGGCTCAAGATTATTATCGCATGATAATGAATCAGGGATATGATCCTTATACTGGTGCGGTAACTGCTCCTCAGACAGAAGAGCAAACAGAAGCACAGGCTGGCCTTGCTGCACTTGGCAGGGGAGGACAGGGAACTACTCTTCAACAGGAAGCTCTTGACTTACAGCGTCAGCAGGGAGAGAAGTTTACTCCTGAAGTAGCACAGGAATATATGTCTCCATATCAGAGAGCAGTCACTGATATAGAAAAGAGAAAAGCTGTTGAAGACTTTGAACGTAATATTATGCCACAGTTTGAAGCACAGGCTGTACAGGCTGGTGGTATGTCTGGTCTTGGTTCACGGGCTGGTGTACAGGCTGGTATTCTTGGAGAGGGTTTGCAGACAAGGCTTGGAGATATTGAAGCTAAAGGATTGCAGTCATCTTTTCTTAATGCTCAACAGCAGTTTCAGAATCAAAAGCAACGGGAAGCAGGACAGGCAAGTCAGACTGCTGCACTTGGCCCTGCCATGTTTAGTCAAGGTCTTGCTCAACAGGGTGCCTTGCAAACTGTTGGTGAGCAGAAGCAGACACTTGCTCAGAAAGCTTTGGATGAACAATACTTTAAGTTTTTGGAACAGAAAGCATTTCCTGAAGAACAGCTTGCTAAGTATTCTGGGTTTGTCTATGGTAATCCTCTCTTGTCGCAGCGTGATGTAACCAGCACGGCACAGGCTGGTCGTAACTTTAATGCACCTAGCAGTGGCGCACAGTTGCTTGGTACTGGTCTTGCTGCTGCTAATACATTCCGTCAGATTGCACCTCAGGCTTTTGGTTCCTTTACTTCAGGGGCTGGTAGTTTATTTAATGCTAAAACTGGTGGCGGTTTGTCTGATATTGTTTATCGTAAGAGTGCAGGAGGTCTTAGAGGACCAGATAGTAGTGGAAGAAGATATGATCCTGAACCATCAGCCACACCGTCTCAAATAAGCTTAGACGAATTAAAACGTAGAGAAGAAAAGAAACGAATAGATTTTAGAAACCCAGACGCACAGCTTGTTTTTGAAGATGATACAGGTTTAGGAGGAACTGGACCTTATACTGGTCAGGAAATATATACAGGAGAAGTAGTTGAGCCTACACAAACTGTAAATGATCCTGCATCATTAGATGAAATTAGAATAGGTTCTGGTGGTGTTGGGTTAGAAGGTATCCTTGGTCCTAGAGAAAGTAGACAAAGAGTGTTGACTCAAGATGAGATTGATGCAAGAATGCGGCCTGATATGTATGACCCTGATGTTGTAAGAAGACGGGCTGAAGAAAGGGAACGTAGAAGAGAAGGCTTCTATGGTAAGTCTGATAAAGAAAGAAGAGCTTTTAATAAGAGCATGGCTGATCGTCGCAGGGCTGAGAGAGATGCTGACTATCAACGTAGAAGGGAACTTATTGGTGAGGCTGATCCTATAGGAACTCTTCTGTCACAGTTATCACAGAGCCTTCTAAGAACAAGAGACTATGACGAAACAACTGGTATAGGTGCTAGGCTTGCTGAAGGTCTTGGCAATACAACCTCTAGACTAAGCGAAGCAGATAAAGAACGTAGAGCAAAGCTTCTTAAAATTGAGGATGAGTTTGGAAGAAGAAGAGCCGAAGAGTCTGAGAAAGAGTTTGAGGCTGAAGGTCAGCTATTGTCCAGAGGAGAAGAGCGTGAAGCACTGGCACTGGCAAGAGAGTTTAAGCTTGAAGATAAGATACTTGACCTACCGTATGCTAAACAGCGTAAGGCACTTGAGCTTATCAATGCTGGCCTAAAAGGTGAGAAGCTTAAAGCAGAGATTGAAAAACTAAAAGCTGAAGCAGCGGCAGAAGGTACTGTAGATATAAAAACAACCAATGATTTTACTAAATTTTTTAATGACATTATATCTACAGGAATAGTATCTCCAAATGTTGTGGATGGTAAACTTGTTGGGCCAGAGCTTGTTAAAAAAGATAGAGAAATAAGAGGAGAAATTATGCGAAGATTTGGTAATAATCCTGAAGCGGCTAGAACAGCTTATGTAAACTTTATTAATAACTATAAGCAACCTAAATAAGTATTAAAGGATTTTTTTAAATGGCTCAAATGTCAAATGAAGAATTTTTTTCTTTAACAGGTATGCCAGACTCTTCTTCTAATAACATTCCTACAACAGCACCATCTAATACAGATGGAAGAATGTCTGATAAAGAATTTTTAGAGCTTACTTCATCTATGCCTACTACTACTACTACTACTCAACAGGCACAACCGACTGCGCCTGAACAATCTACTATGGATAATCTTGTTAAGAATCAGGATTGGTTGAAAGATGCTAAGACTATCTATAAGCACGAGAAGGGTGAGGACTATAAAGGTTCTGACAAAGACTTAGACTATTGGTTTAGGAATAGGCACTCTCGCTTTGGTAATGACCTAACTAACTTAGGCATGACTGCTTATGATGCTGCTCAGTTAATGGATGACGATGTTAAACGTGCATGGGTTAATTCATTAGATACATGGGACAATACAGAAGGCAGTCTTGGTTCTTTTGCAAACGCTGTGTTTCAAACTGTGACTGATCCTACAGCTATTATAGGTGCAGGTAGTTTAGGTACGGGTCTTGCAGCAAGAGCGATTGGGAGAAAAGCTGCTCTTGATAGTTTTAAACAAACTTTAAAATCACAAATTAAAGATCAAGCTGTTAAACAAATTTCAAAAACAAAGGTTGGGAAAAAAGTTGCTGAAGAAGCTGCAAAGAAAGAAGCCGTAGAAAAAAGTGGTAAAAGAATAGCAATAGAATTAGGTGCTGCTGGTGCTGGTTATACTGCGGCAGATGATCTTATGTATCAATCTTTTAATATTGATACTCAAGAAGCTATGGAAGACCCTCAAGTAACTGAAACAGATTATTTTCAAACTGCGGCTATGGCATTGGCAGGTGTTGGAATTGGCCTTGGACTTGCTGCCCCTTCTGTTGCGCTTAGAAAACTTGGTAGGAAAAGACAGGCCAGAAGAGAAGCAGCAGAGCAACAGCGTATAGTTGACGAACAGCCTAAAGTTCCTGAGACAACCAAGACATACTCTAAGGTTGATGGTTCTGTTGGTGCAAGAAATATAGCAGATCAAGCACAGGAAGAACTAGAAGTAGATGGTGTTCTAAATATAGATATAGGTGAGGTTGTCCCCCTGCAAAATCTTAGAGAGATTAATGAGGAGCTTAATGCTGCTGGCTTTAGTGATCTTGCAAAGACAGGACCGGGTAAGTATGCTGCAACTAAACTAACTCAGTTACAATTCTTTAAACCAGAAAGTGCTAGTGTAGCTCGTACACGTACAGAAAAAATACTAGGTCGTGTTGGTAAAGTATTTCGTTCTGATGCTGGTGTTACAGGAACTACATCTGAAGCACAACAACGTCTGTCAACTGGAAGACGTAGGATAGATACCTCTCGTCAACTTTCTGAAAGACAGATAGCAACATCTTTTGAAAATTTAAATAAAGCTGTTAGAAAAAACTTTGGTGTAAAAAATCTTAGTCCTATTCAGGCTAAATTAGTTAACGATGCTTTGCGTGGTCGTAAAGCAGCAGTACAAGAACTTGCAAAAGATGCACCTGATGTTTTAGAACAGGTTCAAAAGATGAGAGATAATGTTACTTCTCTTCAGGAAGATTTGTTAGCAACAGGTGCAATTAGAGATGGTTCTAATCTAGAGACAAAGATTAAAAGCTCTATGGGTACAGGTGGTAAAGATGAACTATACCTAACAACTTCATATGAAAAGTTTGACAACCCTAATTGGGGTAAGGAAGTTACTACTCGTACAGGTAAGCGTGGTAAACCTATTGTTGTAGAAGCAAAAGAATATCTTCAGTCTCAGGCTAAGTCAAATAATAAAGCATTTGGTATTGCTATTGGTAAAAAAGAACGAGGCATACCTCTAAATGCTAAAGATCAAGAAGTATATGATAGGTTTATGTCTGAAGATGGAGAGATAAATAATACTATTGCTAAAATATTAGATACAAACGAAGACGATGTGCTTAAAGTATTTTCTAATAATGCAATTATTAATAAGGCTAATGCTGCTAAAATTCTTAAAGGAAAGGAAGCTATTCCTGAAGAGATTAGAATGTTAATGGGTGAGTACGAAGACCCGTTTGTTAACTATGCAAGGACTGTTTCTAAACTAAATCAAACCATAGCAAACATTGATTATGAAAAAGATATAGTTGCTCTTGCTAATAAAGGATTGATACAGGGAGTAAGAACCAGCAAGTCTTCCAGTAACGACTTTGTTCCTGTAGGAGATACTTTACCATTAAGAAAAGATATTGATCCTAAGTTTGGTATGGACGATGTTGATACAGGTATAGGTGGCATCTATGCATATCCTGAAGTTGCTGCTGGTATTATTAATGGTAACGAAATCTTTCAAACAACTATTAAACCACTGCAAGCTTACCTTGCATTGCAGGGCCATACCAGAGCAGCCAAGACTGTCTACAGTCCCACTGCTATTGCTCGTAACTTTATAGGTGCAGGGTGGATGTCGGCTGGTGCTGGATACCTTAATCCACGTAACCTTAGTGAGATACCTAAAGTTATGAAAGGTCTTTACAAAATGAGTGATCAAGACCTTAATGCTGAAATGGAAAAAGGTATTGCTCTTGGTTATCTACAAAGTGGTACTGACTTAGGTTCTTTCCGTGCAGCACTTAGTGATGCTGGTGATGCTTCTTTCTGGAACTTTACTAACAAAGCTTTGTCTGATAAAAATAGTCTGGCAAAAAGAGCTAAGAAGTTTAATGTTAGTGCTGTTAAATTCTATCAGTCAATGGATGATATGTGGAAGCAGTATGCTTTTCTAAATGAGAAGGGAACTTACAGACAAGTTCTTGCTGATAAAGGTATTAATCCTGATGGTGTTGTTAGAAGATTTAACAGTGCTGATGGTAAGCTTGTTGAGATAACAGAGCTAGATGAGTATGCTGCTAATGAAGTTGCAAAGCATATGCAGAACTATGCTGGTGTACCACAGTTTGTCCGTACTGCCAGACTACTTCCAGCAGCAGACTTTTTTGCCTTTACCACAGAGATTATTCGTACTCAGAAAAATATTATTAAGACTGCCCTTAAAGATATAAAAGAAGGGCAGCAGTTAATGAAAACTGGTGAGAGAAATGCTGATGGTGCATTGAAAGGTCAGGCGCAATCTGTTGCTGGTCAGCGTAGGCTTGGCTCTGTCATAGCTGCACAGTCTGCTGCTCCCGCACTGGCCGCTGCTGGATATGCAGTGACAGGTATGGATCAACCTGCCACAGATGAGAATGGTAAAGAACTACCATACACAGTCAAGGAAGGTTATGAAGCCTTTGATCAGGAGTGGCAACGTGGTGCAGACTTCCTGTATCTTGGTGTACCTGAAGATGGTAAGGCCAGAAGAATTAATCTTAGTTATCTTAATCCATGGTCTAAGACACAAGACCCTATTCGTGCTGGTATCAGAGCATTGTCTTCTGACAGTGATATTGATAATAGTCTTGATGAAGCTTTTGCTAGGTCTGTATGGCAACCTCTTAAAGAAACATTTGGTTTCTCCATGTTGGCAGATGCAGCACTGAGCATGGCGTTTAATGTGGATGAGTTTGGCAGACCTATCTTCAGAGAAACTGATACTGCTGGTGAGAAGTTCAGAAACGGAGTGGTTACAACTCTGGAAACATTTGAACCGGGACTTATTAAAACAGCAAGAGACTTCAGCACATCGCTTAATGCACCGGCTAAAGAAGTAAGAGATACTGTTTTGGGTAGCTATGGTACTCCTGTGGGCTTTACCAGAAGCGGTAGGATAAAAGCTTTTGACGAACAGATTGTTGGTCTGAGTGGTATTAAGCCAGAGACTATAGATATTAAAGATACGCTTGGCTTTAAACTCAGTGCTTTGAAACAAAACATGGGCGAGTCTAATAAAACCTTTCAAAGAGCATACCAGCAAAGAACTCCTATAACATCTGATGAACTTGTTGAGGCGTATTCAGATGGTATAAGAAAAGAATATCAATATGCAAAAGAAATGTTTGATGTTATTACTAAAGCTAAAAGTATTGGTCTGTCAAATGCAGAGATCATACGTGCTGTAACTGATGATGGGTTGTTCAGTAAAAGACTTGATAAAAAGATGTTATATAATCTAGTTAATCGTGGTGTGTTTGTTCCTGCACCACCCAAGATGAGTGACATCTACAAGTGGGGAATGTCCACAAAGAAACGCACAGGTTCTAAGCCACCTATTGAAGAAGCTCAACAGGAAATATTTAAAATATATCGCCAGTATGCTGGTGCAAGTACAGGAGAAAGATAAGTGTCTAACTGGGAATACTTTACTGAAGATGAAATGCGTTGTAAAGGCACTGGAGAGTGCCACATGGACGAAGAGTTTATGGAGAGGCTTATTCGTTTAAGAAGAGACTACGACAATCCAATGATTATATCTTCAGGATACAGGGACATAGCATATAATACTACAATAGGTGGCTCACCTAACTCTGCACACATCTATGGCAGGGCTGCTGATATTGTAGTGGGTGGTCACGAAGCTTTTAAACTACTACGTCTTGCTATTATACATGAGTTTAAGGGTATAGGTGTATCTCAACGTGGCATGTATGAACGACGCTTCTTGCATCTTGATACAATGGAAGATGGAGATCACCATCCTCGTCCGTGGTTGTGGAGCTATAAGTAAATGACAGGTCGACCATTTATTATATTTTTTATAGCAGTAATATTAACAGCTATAATTGTTGGTCCTGCTAACGTATAATACGGAGGTTAGTATGGAAGGTGGAATTGATGTACGTCTAGTTGTAACTATTGCTGGTATCTTATTCAGTGTAGCAGGAGCCAGTGCTGTAGCCAAGATGCAGATTAAACAACTGGTAGATAAACTAGATGATGTTGAGCAACGTCTGCGTAAGATGGATGCTCGTAGTGATAAGCTAATCACTGCAACTGAAACTCAAGAACAAAGGATTAATATCTTGGCAAAGATGGCAAGTCCTGAAAATCTTAGAAGAGATCATATGCAACTAGCAGAGATTGTCACACATGTAGAACGACTACAAAAAGATTGTGATAGACTATATTCCATGCATAATGGAACACATCCTCCTGTTCCTAGCGAAAGAACGGGTAAATAAGTTAAATCCTCTGTAACGAGCTAGGAGCGTCATACAGAAGAATCAGTACCTCTGGGCTATATGCCTACCAGAAGGGCTAGAGAAGGCTACTCAGTGGCTCTCCTAGCCCTTCTTTTTTACTCTACCAGTAGGGAATTTTCCTCTTCACTGTCTCCAAGCGGTTCTTCTGTATCCTCATCAGCATCTTCTTCAAATAAGGTACTAGCAAAGTCACATTTAGATAAAAGGTGTACAACTTTCTCTTCTCCCAGTACATTTAAGCATCCAACAATAGCAGTCTCTAGTGTGTCTTTGTCCATAGACAAACCATTATCACTATTAGAACCACGAATACGGGACAATAGTTCAAGTGCTTTGATAGCACTGTTGGTATGTCCGTTTGCTTTGGCAAATGTATACTGACTTTCTATTTCTTCTATGACATTAACATCTGTTTCAAGCTGTTGTTCAAGTTCATGTACACGATCAATTACTTCTTGCAGTTGCATCAATCTGTAGCCTTGATTATTTGCTGATGTAGCAGAATAACCAGCAGCCTTTGCTGCCTCAGTAGCATTGCGGTGCAGAACATAAGCCTCTGCAAACTTCTCTTGCTTCTCGTTAAGAGCCATTATTTCATATTACTTCTGGCAACACCCTTCCACTTCTCTGCTGTACGCATACCGCCAAGCCCAAGAAGTGCCATGATCAGACTGATCAATTCATTAGTCTCTAATACAGGAAGTGTTACCATAGGATACCAAGTGATAATAATCCAAGACAGA
>Ga0115546_1001427_pt1 | contig 14780 bp, 22 predicted proteins | sample COGITO_mtgs_1004_FD_87186 | JGI IMG/M metagenome (GOLD analysis project Ga0115546, IMG submission 87186) | Pelagic marine microbial communities from North Sea - COGITO_mtgs_100413 | ecosystem: Environmental > Aquatic > Marine > Epipelagic | place: Germany:Helgoland, sampling site Kabeltonne...
ACTCTGCTACTTCTTCTGGTGTATGACCCCGACCCGACGTTGTATGTACTTCAAAATTTATATCACCTAATTCCATTTTATTCCTTTCATTTAAAATTATCCTATACTTTGGGTACAGGTATTCGTATTTGACCGCTTCGATAAGCGTCTCGTCTATTTTTACCTTCCCCTAAGTTCTGTAATAACTGCATAGCTTCTGAATATCTAGCAGTATAATTAGTTACGATGTCCGGATCTTCTTTTAAGAATGCAGCTGCTTCCAACAAAGACCCATAAAAGAGAGCAGTATCAAAGTTATTCCCAAGCCAAGAAGTACCAGCAGTGACAATGCTTTCAGGGTAATAGTAATAATGTAGCTCAGACTCGTAGTTATCATCAGGTGTTGGTCCTAGTATCATAGAGGTATCATCAAATATAGCATAATACTGAGGTAGCCCATAATAGCCTGCATCAGTATCAGGAAAGGACTCTCGTATAAAATTTACGTCTTTATTTAACATATACGTATACTCATTATCTGCATTAACCACGGCAATACTAAAAGTAGATAGCCAATCAGAAGGCAAAGTAAAGTATTTATTCCCACTAGTCATAGTACCGGTAACGTTCTTACGTAAATCCGGCAGTTGAACTGTATTATATATTCTTTGTTCAGCATTTTCTATAAACGTATTTATGTCTGCTGTAGAATAATCATTCTCAGTATATGACTTTATTGCCGCAACTAATTCTGTGTAGGTCATTAACTAATCCTTATGCCATTGGGCCGCGAGCTTTAGTGCCCTTAGTAGCTGCACCATTACCACGTGTTACTACACCTTCAGTTTTAACACCTGTTACAGGATATCCACCTGTTTTAGGCACCTCAACCATTTCTGGTTGTTTGTAATGGGGTTTACACCCTTTATTATCTTTATTGTTCATATTATACTCCTAAGTTGTTGTTATTGTAACTGTGCCAACCCGACCAGATGTTTCTAGATCATCTTCTAAACCCTCTAACCTCAATGGATTATTAAGTCCTACTGGGTTCCATCCCCATTGTATGTCTCTGCTAACCTCTAAATTAGTATCAGGTCTTGGGTCTCTTACTGCCTGAGGGTCATCAACTGGGTACATACCCTGCATATTCTGTGGCTGATCCGGTTCCCAACACTCATGACATACTTTAATATTAGTATCAGTTGTTCTTATATATAAACGCTTTAACTGACTTAGCTTATATTGAAACCCACATCGATCACATAAAGCTATTGCATTTTTGCCAGAAGTAAATTTACTAGCCATGTTTACCCTTTATAGAAATTGCTGGCGAGGTGTAATTCTCATATCAGCTTTTTCTCTGTCTTCTGTTGAAGCTAATGTCCATTGCTCTTCATATTCTTGTTTTAAAAACTGCGTTCTCTCGCCTGCGCCGGGTATTTTTAAACTTAAATAAAAGGCTAACCCTGCAACCATACACGGTAAAAATCTAAAGGGGATTTCTTGTGTATTTACCCCAGTACCGGCATCATTAATTCTTTTTAATTTCCAATACTGAAATGTGTAAGTCTCATTATTTGGAACAGGCCACACAGTAATGGTTGGTATCTCTGCTTGTCTATCCACATAAACTTGAATAGGTCTACCTTGAGCATTCTTATTAGGTATTGTAGCATACGTCGGTACGGCAATTCGTGAAATACTAATATCTTGCTGACTTGATCCTGTGCCGGTTCTTACTACAAAGTCTAATAAGTCAATAGTGTCTGCCGGTAAATTATAAGTAGCTGTACCTTGTACTAATGCAATAGCGCCTTGTTCAACAGTCCAAAGATTGATGCCTCGGTTAGCCCATTCTATAGTAAGTAAATTTAAACTACGACGCGCAGTACGAAGATCATACCCAGTACGTAACTCAGCTCCACAACGTTCAAATGCTTCTTCTACTAATTGATTTAAGTCTAAGTTAAAATTTGTTGTTTCTGTAGTTGCCATTATGCTTTACCTTTTTTAGGAAACCCGGCTTTCATTTTAGCGTATGCTTTTGGTGTAATAGTAGATTTACTTTTAGGTCTACTAATTCCTTTTTTCTTTCTAGCATTTATGTTAGCCCACAGTCCCGGTTTTTTTACCGTGCCACCTTCTTTTAAAGCTACAGGTTTCTTAGCAAACTTACCTGTTGCGCCTTTTTTAATACATCCCATACCACGAGAAGATCTCATTATACCATTTTACCCTTAGTATGACCTTTCATACAAGCGCCGTCACCACGTGTTACAGAACCGCCCTTAGCATATTTCTTCGTTTTGCCACCACAAGCCATGCCACCTTTTTTAAAGGGCCTTTTTTTTAAATCTTCCCGCGTCTTGGCGATCATGTCAGATATTTTATTGGGGTTTTTAGCAACCTCTTTTCTTTGCTTATTTATTCTTTCTTGGTTTTTTTTATCTGCTTTTTCCTTAGCAGCCTTTTTTTTATCTGAATCAAAAAATCGAGAGGGACCTGGCTTAACCATATCGCTTACATCATTATCTTTTTTAACCTTGCCCCCATCTTTCATTTTTTTAGTGTTACAGTTCGCCATTTTATTTCTCCTTGTTTTGTTTTCTACGTTTTCGTAACCAAGATTGTACAGACTTAGTTTCGTATATTCTAATTCCAGTCCATATAATAGTAAAGATTGCCGCTAAATGGGGTAACCAAGAAAAGAAAGTTCCGACAGCAGTAAAGATAGACGTAGCGTCTAATAATTGTTTCGTTGATTCATCCATGTTTAGCATTTCCAGCGTTTTAACGAAGCTGCTTTTCGAGTTGGTTGGCCTTTTTTATCTTTCATTGGACCGGGCATACCTGACATCCTAGCACAAAACGATTTACGGCGAGCCGCGTCTTTCTTCGTTTTAGGGTTAGGAGCTGGAGCCTTTAACTTTGAACCAGTCGCCTTGTTATATTTAGCACGTCCCTTAGCGGTTAGACCTGCACCTTTCGATACAGGTAGTTTTTCTCCGCGCCCTACAGATAACTTAGGACTTGCTTTCTTTTTAGTTGTCGCCATTATACGCAATCCTGTTGAGCTTCAAACCATCGACGTAATTCTTCAAGCTTGTCTTGTAATGGGATGCTCGCCTCAGGGTCCATATTAACCGCAGAATAAAGTGACGTTAGTAACAGCAGTTACCGTAAGTACAGAATAGTCTGTGTTATTACTGCGCGTCGTTAGTATTCCTTGGCCGGGTAAAAACATATCCTGAGCTACTGTTGCACTAGCTGGTGTTGCCAGATTTAATAGTTCTGCTCCTGATGGACCATTTAAGTTTAGTTTAATGCTACCTGCACCTGCACTTGCTACATAATAGAAACCTTTAACACGTGTTCTTGGTAAAGCTAAAGAACCTGATGTACCAATACTAATATCACCTACTGATGCATCACTAATAGTAATACTTTCAACATGTGCATAATAATTAGTAGAGGTGACAGTTTCTGTGTCAGGGCCTGCTACAACCTCAGTAGTAAATTTATCAGTTAAATCGCCGACTTTAATACCTACGATAGTAAACGTTGCAGTTTCTGTATCGTCTGAAGTAATAGATACTTTATATCCAACACCATTAGGGCCCGCATCATTATTAAGTAGGGGTATGCTACCCGCACCTACGATTGCTGCGGAAGCTTTATAGTATGTAGCACTAGTGGAGGGGGTTATTGCCCAAATATCTCCGTTGCTCATATCTTTCTCCTATTAAGCGGGTGTGACTGCTGTTGAAGCATCTGATACAACCCAAGTATCATTAACGCCTGTACCTGTAGCAGTATAAATTAAACCGTCATCTAAGTCAGTAACTTGTTTACCTACTACTTTGCCTGTTGTGTTGTAAGCATTATCTTCGTCACCTAAAAGTGCCGCTAAGCCTGCAGAAGCAGGTGCTACGAAAGTTGTGGGTGTTACAGTTCCTGTTGAAATATTGCCTTGAAAACCATTAGTCGATACGACTGGGCCTGAAAAAGTGGTTGTTGCCATTTGAGTTTCTCCATACAAAGTTATAAGCTTATCCGTCGTGTATGCGTCTGCTGGGGCAGTCTGATAAGCTGGTTGTTCCCAGATGTTTATATAATACGCTATTTAAGATAAAAGTACAATAAAAAAGGGGCCGAAGCCCCTTAGTTGGATCTTTTAAAATATTATCTCTTTTAAACGGCTCAGGCTGTTTCCAAGCCACCGTACCGAATAGATAATAAGTTTTTAATGGAAAGCGTTTAATGCTCCCCGTTAAACAATTACTTGTTCATTACATACATAGTTACTTCAAAACCAAATCTCATTTCTGTTGCTGATGGTGTTGTCCACATAATAGAATCTCCTTAAGTTAGATTTCAGCATAGTGCTGATAAGAGGATTATATCTATCTATTTAGATTGAACACTAAGCATATTCATGAGTTTTTACTCCATACTTTAGACATAGTAAGGCATAGTAATCCAGCACCTATTCCTGTTACTATCGCTTCAGTAGATGGTCCACCAAAGTGTGTAGGGTGAGTCATCATATCGGCTACTGCAGTAAAGAATCCAATAGCACCTGCCATAGCAAACTTGTTATCTGATAGGTTTTTATTGCCATATATAACTAATGCTACTGTGGCTACAGAAGCAATCACGCCAACCTGTAATGCTTTTTGCCAGTGATACACTGTAATGGCTAATAGGTTTCCCTGCGTCATCATCACCATGCAAGAGGTAGTAGATTCAGAAAGTCTTTTTAGAAAGATGTTTAAGTGTTTCATACTCGTATTATATCTTATAGATAAGAAAAAACCCAGCCGTGAAATATACTGGGTTCTCTCTTTCTTACAATAGAAGGGCTACTTAATTACGCAGCACCTGCTGAACCCCACATACCTAGTGGATCTGACCAACCGAATGAATATCTTTCACGGGCTTTGTAACGTACATTACCTGTGTCAAAATCACCGTCCATAGAAGTAGTTAATGCAGTTCTTTCGAAGTGCTTCATACCGTTAGGAACATCAGTTGTTAAGAAGTATGCATCATTGTCTGTCAAGAAATGATTGATTGCATAGCCTTCAGGAATAGCACCATTGCTTCTTAATGCGTTGATGTCATTATCAGCAGTACCAACACGAAGGTCAGTTTCTAATAAACGAGTTGCAACGAATTGTAAGCTTGGTGGAATTACCAATTTACGTGGTTTAGCAGCGATCAATAAACCTCTTTCATCAGTCCATGCAGCGATTTGAATCACAGCGTTTTCTAGTGAAGTTTCGTTAAGATCTGCAGCAACTGATTGAGTGTTACTGTTAGTACCACCTGATGTTAATGGGTGATCAGTAGCAAATAATTCTTTGCCGTCGCCACCTGCATAACCTGAGTCAAAGCCGTTGTTAAGAACGTTAGCTGCTTTAACTTGTTTTGTGTAAGACATAGCACGAGCTAATGCTTTAGTATATCTAGCTGATAAAGTGTCGTAGAGGTTATCTTCAACAGCTTCTTCAGTTAAACTGAAACCTAAAGCGATTGTTTCGTGGTTATATCTAGCTGTCCAAGCTTCTTGTCCATTGTCATAAGCGATGGCTGAACCTTCGTTTTTAACAGGGGCTGCTGAGAAGCCTGATAGTTTAGTTTCTTCTTCGAATGAACGATCTGAAGATTCTGTTTCATAAATTTCTTTATGTTCTTCGCCATATTTCTCATATTCTAAACCGAATAGAGCGTTAAGGCCGGGTAGTAGCTCCTTGAGGAGCTGGGCTCTTGAAATTGCCATGTGTTATTCTCCTAAATTAAGCTACGGCGTTGCCGAGGATTGTATCAAACTGATGCAAGTTAATTTTTACTAAAACTTCAGTAAATGTAGTTGCACTAGCTGCTGTTTCTGGAACTACGCCTACAACCCTTAATGGGAATGTATTAGTAGCTGCTGGTGATGTATCTAAAATAGATGATCCAGCATTACCTGATATGTTAGGTGTTCCAATTAAAGCTGTAACGTTAGTACCTACAGCCGCCTGAGTTACTGTAGCAATATCGTTACTTGAATCTGTAACTGCTACTTTATACAATGCTTTAGGGTCATCAACAACATAAACAACAGGATTTGTTACACCTGATGCTGGAAGTGATTGAGCCTGAACAGTTTGACTTTCTGAGTTTGTATACTCAAAGCCTACTGCTACGCCTAGTTTAGCGCCCGCTGTTAGCGATGTCGCTGGTGCTACTGTGCCGCCTACGTCTAGTTCTACCAATTGATTAGAATACATTGCTGTAGATGCTGTTGCAGGGTACTGACGTGTTGCGCCTGCATATGGCATAAAGTCTAATCTACTAACTGGTACAAAGCCGTAAGGAGCGTTGACTGATGGATAAGCCATTTATAGTTCTCCTAATAAGTTAATTTTATTTTCCACCGCGACCAAAGGAAGTAGTTGATTTTTTATCAGAAAATAAAGGCATACGCGCGTCGTTTTCTTTTAAGAAACTATTATCTACAGCAGTTGCCTGTTGTTGTGATTTGTTCTTATAGTATGCATTTCTCTGATCAACCATTTCTTGTGGTGCACGGCATAATAACAATCCTCCAATTTCGATAGAGTCTTTATATCTAGCGTTTGGATCTGATTGTAAGTTAATTTCTGGGTGATCCGAATGTTTTACGGGTTCCCAGCCTTCACGCATTTTAGAGGATACATTTAGATTATCAGCAGTGTTAGCTAAACTAATTCTAATCCACCGATAGGCCCAGCCTGCTTGCTTTGTAAATTCTGGCAATAGTGCTGCGGGTGCCCATTCAGTTTTACGAACAGTTTCTGTTCTTCCTTCAGTTTCTCTATTCTTTCTGTTATCCATTTGTTTTCTCCAATTTAATCATTTCTCTTGCATATTGTTCCGGGGTCAACTTTAACTTCTTAGCGAAGGCAAGTTGGGTTTTTGTCAAACGTACTTTTTTAGGCGCGGTACTACGCGTTGCCGGAGCAACTACAGTCGAAGGTTTGCGTTGGCTAGGTTTATCCTGTTCCAACGAATCATCATCCCCAATATAATTTTCAGGGAATCTCTTTTGCATCGTTTCATCTATACGACGATAGTAGTCTTCTGAAGAAGGGTCAATTCCTGACCTTACTAGTTTTTCATGCAGCCCCAAAGCTAAACTAGTCATTTCCTCATCTTTACCAAACCATTGGTTTTTAGCCTGCCAAGCTTGCGCTTTAGCGTCTGGTTTTGGTACTTGGGGTGTATTTGTCTCTTGTCGTAAAGGTACAGTATTTTCAGGCTCTTGTAAAGATATATCGTGCTTACGCTGGTAATTTGACGCTTGAGATAACTTCATCTGTGCATCATTCATTTTAGCTTGAGCATCAATAATCCTATCAGTATCCCCTGCATCATATGCTTCGCGGTAATCTCGTTTAGCAATAGCAAGTTCATTTTCATAGGCACCTTGAAGAGTTTTTACATACGTCTCTTCGCCTGAACTTAGTGTTGATTTGAGCTTTTTATTTTCTTCTGCTATTTGTTGTGCATATTTAATAGCTTCTTGACGTTCCCTATCCGCAGCTTCTTTCTCACGTCTTTCGTCGTGCCAAACTTTTTTAAGCTGAGCCATTCTTTGTTTAACTCTTTCAGAATAGTCGGTAAGTTCATCTTGCTCTAGTTCCTCTACAACTTCTTTAGGTAGTGGGTCTCTTCCCCTATCAGCTTTCGGAGTATCATCTTCTTCTTCAATCTCAAAGTCTAACTCGTCCTGCGCAGGTTTAGTTTCTTTTTTTGCTTCTACTTCTGGTTCTTTTGTTTCTAAATCAACATCCATACCCTCATCTAAGTCTTCTACATCATCAGGCATTTCATTAATTATAGTCGCCATGCTTTTCTCCTTTATGCGCGTTCATAGCCACGTGGATCATCCACTACAGCTTCAACGGTATCATCATTTATAATGCGGAACTCTTTACCATGAATCTTGATTCGAGTGCCCGAATATGCTCTAGCAATAACGAAGTCTCCTTCTTTACACCAGGCTCCTGTTGGGAATCTATCTTTATCGCCGTAGGCCATATCTCCCATTCTCATAACAAATAAAACGACAGTAGAGTGTTCTTCTATGTTTTTTGTTTTATCTGATTTGATAATGCCACTTTCATATGACTCACCTACTTCAGGTACTGCACATAATATGCGGTATCCTTTAACGTGAGGTAATTGAAGTGCTTTTGCTGCTTCTTCTGATGATGCTTCTGCTTTGGCTTCTGCTAGTTCAGCAGCGTCTTTTTCCAGTTGTGCAGCATCGGAAGTTATTACTTTGCCTGTAGGAGATACTATCTCTTTATTAGGTGTTGCGATTTCAGTCATCGTCATACTCCGTACTTTTTGCAAGGTCTTTGGCTATGGACTGTGCGGTTAAGAGACCCTGGATCTTTCCCACAGTATACTGATATTGAGCGAAGTCTTTCGCACTCCCGTCGCCCAAACTATCAAGTAATTCGTTTTGTCTTTCTTGTAACTTTTGAATCAGAACTTCTAGCTCTGTCATTTACTATCCTTTCGGTTGATCTAATTTTTTGTTTTCTAGCACTGCTTCCACGCCGAGTTTAGTACCTTCTATAAACTCTTTAGCTTGCAACTCTTTCTGTTGGTTAACTGCATCCGCACCTAGCTTAGCTCCGGCGATTCTTTCTGCTGAGTCCATTTTAGCTTTTTCTAACTCAAGTTTTTGCATATCAAGTGCGGTATCACTAGCCATTTTCTGTGCTTTAGCTTGCGCTTCCATTTGCTTGATCTGTAGTTCTTGCTGCTGCATTTGTACCAGAGGGTCTTGCTGCTGAGCTGCTACCTGCTGTTGCTGTATCTCTGCAACGTTCTTCTGTAATAATTGTTGGCCAGCTCGAGCCGCGAGACGAGAAACCTCTAGTTCAACGTCCTCCGGTAATACCTCGTCTGGCGCAGGGAGAGGTACTCCTAATTGTTCTTCAAGTAATCTTCTATATTCAAATGCTAAGTGTTCTGCGATGTGAGCTTCAATTGCTGCTCCAACTTGCATAGCTTTCGGACTCTGTCCTACTAACTGAGCCATCTTAGGATCATCTTTAAAAGTCATGTGGGTTTGTATATGTGCTTTATGGTCTTGGTACATAAATGCTTTTACCGGTTTACCATTAATAAGATTCATATTCTCTGTTACTGGGTTAGTAGGTGGAATATCTTCTTCATTAGGTATTAGTTTGTTTGCATTCTTAACGCCAAGTACATCCAACATTTGTCGGTTTAGTTCTGGTAGATCATATATATCAGGGTTAGCTTGCGCTAATTGCATAACCGCTTGGTACTGAACCACTTTTTGTGACATAGTTGCTGCATTAGGGTCAGATACCGGTACTACTTCTACTTGGTCATAGTCAGACTGCTTAGCCATTCGATCACCAACATCTGGTTCATAGCTATATTCATCCGGTGTGTAGTCTCTAATAATATTTTTAAGTAGTTTAAATTCTTGTTTCATTGCATAGTGAACACGTGCTTGCACTGCTGACATTACTTTAAGTGTTCTTTCTAAGATAGCTAGTGTTGTTCCTACTGGTGCGTTTGCTGACATGTCAGACACTTTCATATCTGCTGCACTTGCAAATCGTCGGCCTTCGTCAATAATCTGGTTCATTAATTGATTAAGTACTTGACTTGGTTCTTTATAAGGTAGGGGTAGAATGTTATCTCTAATAGTGCCTGATGGTACATCTACATCTCTAAACTCTGCTGGTGATATAGGCGTGTCATCACCTTTAATTCTTAATCCACGTGTTTTAAATCCGCCGGGTAAGTTTGCTAATGTACCTGCATCTACTAACTGACGTAGTAACATAGTTCCTGATTTAGCAAATGCTCCAATTAGATGGATAAGACCAAAACAATAGAATCCAAATCCTGGTATGTAACCGTAGTGCACGAAGTGTTGACGCTTTTTCATTGTCCGATCTTCTGGGTCCCAATTACGTCTAATAGATAACACTGTTGTAGTACTTCTTTCAATAGTTACTACATAAGGTACTGCAATACCTGTTGGTTCGCCGTCTTTATCTACATCTTCAAATCCCGGTATATCTAAGTTAACGTGCATTTCTAGGATTTTAAATCGATCATCTGATGTTGCATTGAATCCCATCTTCTCTGCAATTTTCTTTTCTACTTCTTCTAAATCATGTGAAGGTTCGCCCAAATCTACATCACTATAGAACCCGGCTACTTGTAGTTTTCTTAATTCATTTTTTGTTTTACGCATAACGTGGGTTACACGCTCAGCAGTTTCTAAGTCTGATGCTCCGTAAGGAACTACCATATCTTCTGCTGGTACGAAGAGTGCGACTTGCCTTTCTAAATTGGGATCATAGTAAACTTTCTTAAAAGCATTACCCGCTAAACCAAGACCCCATAACATTCTTTCATGTTCAGGTCGGTACTCGGGCATTTTCTCTGTTAGTTGATAGTTCATGTCCTCTTTAACACGACTTGCCGCATCCTGCTTTTCTTTAGTTTCCTTACCTACGACTTGGGTCTTCACTGGGCCTGCAGCAGGAAAGGTCTCCATCATCGTTTCAGCTTGGAATTTTACTAAAGATTCTGTCATTAATGGATGGAATACATTACAAGCACCTTCCCACGGTTCGGATCGGTCCTCCATACTCATCCCTAATAATTCTAGTCCATCTACATAGGTATTAAGCCAATCTTTTCTTGCAGACAAGTCTGCTTCATAGTCACCTAATAAATCACCTGCTAATTGTTCTAATAGACTGTCGTCCATTTCTTCTGCTAAGTTAGCATTAAACGCTTCATCCTCCATAGCATCTGGGTCTATCTCAATCTCAAGGTCCCCTGCTTTTATAGTAACCTCTTCTGGGTCTACTATTTCTATTTCTAGCTCAGGTTCTCCTAACTCGTTTTCTAATTCTTCCATTCCTAACGGAGCTTGGTAAAGTCCTTTATCTATGTCTGCAGCCATAATTTATTTCCCTAATGTCTTTATGAGTAATTTAATTGTTCGTTCTATAATGATGGTAATAATATAATATACAAATAATGTCCAGTATAACACTTTCTTAATTATCCATATAGTTTCTTTTATAAACCAATGGTTTATCATAATGCGTAAAGTCTTTTTTGGTTATATCCTCTAAACCCTGGCATATCTTCTTCTTCATCACTAGGTAGCCTAATAAAGCCGCCTTGTCTAAACCTCGATAGTGCTAAAGTTGTTGCATCAACCAAGTCATCATTTGCGCCTGATGGAAAGTCGTTACATTCTTCAATAACCTCGTGCGCCCATCGATGATCAGGGGCCCATACCACACCACCACTAAATAAATCAGAGACAGCATTAACACGACTAATCTTATCTTGTCCTTTACCCGGCGTAAATTCTCCAACAGGAATACCCATCCGTCTGAACTCTTGGTACAGGGCAGCTCCGTTAGATTTTTTCTCTACAATAAACGCATCAGGTTCCCATTCCCGGTATTCATCAATACAGAGAGCTTTTAGTTCAGGAAACTCTAAACGGCGCTTAATTGCATTTAATAATATTATATTATAATTATTGACTTCTTCGTTAAAAAAGACTCCCCAAGTGGTTAATGCGTTATAATCTGCTCGATTATTGGATTCTTGCGCAGCATCTAGGGTCATTATAGTAAATTCGCATGCCGGAGGATTCTCATCTTCCCATATATTCCACCATTCTCTTTTAATAAGTGCGCCTTCCTCACTCGTCGGGTTCTGTAAATACTGTGCGTTCCAATACCGAACATCTAGTACATCCCGTTTCTGTATTAGCTCTTTTAAGTCCCAGAACTCAGGCCATAGGGCTCTCTCTTCTCCGTGCTTATCAGTTAGTATAGCGGGAAACTCTACTATCTCCCAAGGTTCTGCGTCTTGGTTCTTCACCATCTGGTTGATTACTTGGCCTGTTAAGTCTAGCTTTGACCACCTTGTCATCACAATAATGATAGCGCCCCCGGGCATCAGACGCTGAATCGGACCTGATTGAAACCATTCCCACGCGGGAAGAAACACATCGGCTTTGTTCTGTTTAGCATCCTGCTCTGAATGCGGATCGTCAATTATAAATAAATCAGCCCCACGACCAGCAAGAGCGCCGCCCACACCAATAGCGAAATACTCACCATTAAAATTAGTACCCCAACGCGAAGCCGACTTACTATCTGCTTGTAGTTCAACCTTGGGAAAAATGTCTTTATAATTGTCTGAACTGACCAGGTTACGTACGCGTCGTCCGAAGTTAACTGCCAAGTCCGCCGTGTGAGACGCCATAATAACTTTTTTGTGAGGATGTTTACCAAGAAACCAAGCCGGAGCCAAGTAGGAAATGAGCTCACTCTTCCCGTGCCTCGGAGCGATGTTAACAATAACTCGTTTTTTAACTCCGTTAGCGATGTCTTCAAATATTTTCGCAAGGCGTCTATGGTGTGCTCCTATCTTATAGTCTGGGTATACATGTAATATAAAGTCTAAAAAAGAATCCTTTGCTATTTTCTGAGTTACGTTCTCATTGTATTTCTTTAGGAGCTCTAAGTGTTTCGCTTTCTCCTTAGTTGACATATGAGGTAAGTTATCTTGCAGTAACTTTAGGTCTTCCGCACTAATCATCGTCGTCTTCTATAACCTCGTGTTCACCTTCTACTATTTTGCCTTTAAGTTGCTCAATCGTCGCACGAAGTTCTTCTTCAACCTCCTGGTCTGACTTGTGAATGTGAGTTACTTCCGTTTTCTTCTTGAATGCATCAACCCCATCTATATCACCTATGGCTTTAAACGCTGCTAACTTGTCTTTGTCGTTTTCTGCCGTATTAGCTATCTGCACTAACCCATTTACTACGTGTAATTTCAAGTCAGCAAGGTCTTCTACAATCATACAGTTAGTCTGAGCCACCATACCGGCTAGGTAGGCCATTGTTTCATTAGGGTAATTACCAAATTCTACTTTCTTCTTGGGATCTTTCATCATTTCTTTTGCTATATCCTCCGCCTGCTGCCGATTCTCGGCGCTTGGCTCGATATTTTCTCCCGTAATATCTGATAGTTCTTTTATTGTTTCCACACGAGCGTTTAATTCTTCTGATGTGGTTAGATCTACCTTAGCTTCCTCTTTATTTTTAGGAATAGGTATGTCTTTATCAATATGAGGGATAATAATCTGTTCTAGAACTTCTACATCAATAGGTTCTGTTGTTTTGTGTTGTGACATGTGTCGCTGTTACACCTTGTGATTTATTTATGCAGCTATATAATGGGAGAGTATATAATAAAAGGCAAAAAAATGCTACTGACTAATGAAAATTTAAAGTTATTGTATAAGACTTTTGTTCGTATGGCACCTTTTGATGCATTAGATATGCCAGAAGCAAGTGAAGTGAAGTTTAAAGTGATTAAGGATGAAGATATCTATGGTCTTTATGAACCCGAACCTCACATAATATGCGTCAGTGCCGGACGTTGTTCTCACTTCGACACTATCGTTAAGACATTACTCCACGAAATGATCCACATGTACTGTTTCTTAGAAGGTGAAAATACCTATGAGATGCACTCGAACCGTCTCTTTAAAAAACTCATCAAAAAAACTGCCGATCTCTACGGTTTCGACCCTAAAGAACTATAGTAAAGTAAAGCACCACAACAGTAGTAAGCCAGCCGCTATTATTCCATTTAATATTATTAATCCGTCCATGACCCGAATTTTACCGGGTTTCTTTTTATGATGTGGTACTGAGAATCATTCCGTTTTATTTTACCTAGTACTGGTCCAGTGGTATGAATTTTTTGTTTTACCTCGTGTCTTTGTGTCGCATAGTGCGGCTATTTTTTCATCTCGTGTTTTGGGCCGTTAACCGGCTACCGGGACTGACTTTGTCAACTTGGTTTACCGGGTTTTTTTGTGAAATATTTTTTTGAACAGCGTTTTGTTTTGGCACCGGGGGGGTTTGTCAACTAAGGGGGGTGGGGTCTGCTTTGTGAGAAATTCAGTAGCTGAATTTTAAACTCTGTTTTTTAGGCTGTCAAGCGGTTTTGGGCAAAGTTTTGAGTTTTGTAGCGCCTATTTGTGCGTAGCTCAATGTATACGTGGTATGCGGAGTCCCTAAAAAATTTGGTGGGGTGGGGGTAGGGTGGGTTCGCGTCGGGCGTGGTCTGGATTTGGTGATCTAGAAACCAGTGACAAGGTTAGATTAGGTCGCCCTGTTATTACTATGTTGACAATCTTTTTAACTAAGTGATTGATTTTAAACATGTTCTTATTTTGTTCTGTAAAATGTTCTTATTTTAAAAAACTAAGTTATTGATTTTAAAGGTATGTTCCATGTTCTTATTTTATTTTATATAGGGGGTGGAGTTTAACGGGGTTACAAGATCAAGAGAGGTAACCACGCGGTGCAAACAAAATCCCAAAAGGTAACCCCCTCTCGTTAACTAATCAGAACATGGAACAGCACCAAAATGGTGCAGAAAATAGCAAGTAGATAGATAGATAGAAAAATATAATATAATATAATAATAACAATAACTTAAACCCTTTTAACTTTCGCCTTGTTCCTGTTCTATTTGTCAACTTTTCCCCGTGTTCCTGTTCTATTTGTCAACTTAGCTAAAACCAGAACACGGAACAAAAAACTCAGAACATACTTAACAACTGATTAATAATTAAGCAACTAAATAGGTTGTGGATAACTTTTAAGAACATAACTCAAAAACAAGAACATTGCTGGACAATCTACAACCAAATA
>Ga0115546_1001440_pt1 | contig 14749 bp, 13 predicted proteins | sample COGITO_mtgs_1004_FD_87186 | JGI IMG/M metagenome (GOLD analysis project Ga0115546, IMG submission 87186) | Pelagic marine microbial communities from North Sea - COGITO_mtgs_100413 | ecosystem: Environmental > Aquatic > Marine > Epipelagic | place: Germany:Helgoland, sampling site Kabeltonne...
CAGAATATTCAGCGTTGTCAAAATGCGTTAAACTCTTTTACCCATGCTTATCAGGGCTCAATACATCAGCCGTAAGCTGTCGTCAAAAAAAAACAGCGCCACTGTATTTGCTTTACGTATAATGATGGATAAAAAGGAAGTGATTTGTGCAGGATAATTTTTTACACGCTTTTTTTTGGATCTTCTCCGGCGCCAGTGTTCTTGCTGCCATCGTGCTTTACACTCGACAACCATTATTGATCGCCTATATTCTGCTGGGTATATTGCTTGGTCCGTCCGTGTTCAATGTCTTTCATGACACCCAAGTCATTTCAAGCCTTTCTCACGTGGGCATTGTATTTCTATTATTTTTAATTGGGCTTGATTTAAGACCACGCAATATTATAAATTCATTCAAAACCGCTTTTATGGTAGTGCCGCTCGCAAGCATTGCTATTGTTGGCGTGAGTTTGCCCCTGGTATTAGTGTTTGACTATGAATGGACTCTAGCCTTAATTATCGCCATTAGTTTTATCTATTCCAGCACTATTATCGGCGTGAAATTATTGCCCACCACCGTTTTGCATCATAAGCACACAGGTGAGTTACTGGTTGCTCTTTTATTAGTGCAAGATTTATTTGCTATAATCGCGCTAGTGGTGCTTAACACTATGAGCGGCACAGAATCCGACAGCCTTACAGCTCAGCATCCAGTGCTTACCCCGTTAATTGGTTTACCGATCATCATGGCAACCGCTTATTTTGGGGTAAAGTACGTGGTAATTCCACTCATGAAACGCTTTGAACGATTCCAAGAATTTTTGTTTTTGTGCGCTTTGGGCTGGTGCCTGGGGATCGCTCAGCTAGCCCATGTCGTGGGCTTATCCTACGAAATAGGGGCGTTTCTAGCAGGCTTGAGTTTAACTCAAAGCACTATTTGTCACTATGTAGTTGGTGCTCTCAAACCTCTTCGAGACTTTTTCCTTATTTTATTCTTTTTCAGTTTGGGTGCTGGTTTTAACCTAGACATGCTTTTGGTGGTGTTGTTACCTTCTGCAGTGATGGCTATAGTTCTTACAGCACTTAAACCTCTAATTTACCAATATTTATTGAAAAAAGCCGGTGAGAGGCACGACACAAGTCTTGAATTAGGTTTTCGTTTGGGCCAAGTGTCAGAGTTTTCGTTACTGATCGCATTTTTAGCGGTGCAAAATGGTTTGATCAACAATGAAGCATCACACTTTATTCAGCTGACCACTATTTTTACTTTTATTATTTCGTCATACCTCGTTATCTTAAAATATCAAACGCCTATTGCAATCTCTGATCAATTGCGTCGAGATTAAAACGTCAGTTGATAACAGTCAACAGAGTGTACCTGTTGAGGTATTTTGATCGATTGCTTGTAGCTTCAAACGAGGTGTTAAAAGCACTGGTTGGTTCATAGATGCTTTGTACTCTTATGCTCAGTGTCAAAATCAGTCACGATTTTATCATGCATAGGATGATCGCTTAGGGCTAGGCGCTGTTGCTGCGACATAATATTAATGGATTCGGTTTCTGCATCAAACACTAAAAAAGCGGTTTTATTCACCAGCTGTAGTTTCACTTGCGCGACTTTTTCTGCTTGCGACACATCCTCGCCATAGTCAGTGCCTTCTCGTTGGACAAAAGACTCTACAATAGAATTTAAAATTTCAGGGGTCAGCAGCGTATAGTCGATGTCCATGTGGTAATCCTTGCGTGTTAATCGCCAACTATAAAGCAGCATCTAAAGGCACTTTCAAGTAGCCTTGAATGTTGGTAAAATAGCCATCTAAACGCTGAGTTGGGCTGGTTTCTTGCGCGCCATTCATAAAGCCAACAACAAGATCACCTCCAATGGTAAACTTTTTCTGAAATAAATCCAACTGCCGCTCAAAGCCAACTTTCACTGAATGTAGATCTGCACCAATCAACGGCTCGTTCTGCGGATTCTCTTTAATAGGATTGCGTCGATAAGAATAGCCAAGGCTGAGCGTTTGCGTATTGGACAACTGATGACTCAATACCAGATAAGGCTCCAAGGTGTCTTGAAAACTAAGCTGACGGCGGTTAAAAAAAAGCGCATCCACATTGCCAAACGCATCAATATTTAAAAATGGGTCATCAAATTTACGCCATTGGCTTTGCACAACGCCAAGATCAAAATGAATACCCTTTATCTGCCCTAACACGCCAAATCTATTTTGCGCTGGTATATAAGAAATTGCGGTTTGCATTTCCACTAAACCAAGATCATACACCACAAAAGGTAAATCCAAATTAATATCAAAGGCAAAATCAAGATCACCACGAATTTCCGGTGAATAACTGTAATACCACTCAAGGCGACCGGTGCGATAACTGCCACCCAACAACCATGATAAAACTGGTCGCACATCGACATCAATATCCGCTTGCAGCTCAAAGCCAGTAATAGGAATGCGGGCTGCAACGTCCACTCGCTCGACCATTTTCCAAGCAAAGCCAAGACTCAAAGGCTCAGTCACTTTTAGACCAATGCCACCAGAGCCAATCGGCAAGGTGTCTTTTCCATAAGGAAATACAATGGGATCATTTTGGTTTTGGGTTTCAAAACGAAAACTCAAAGCGTTAGCATTTACATGAATACCGTAGGTTAACCAACGAAATAATCGATTGCACATGCCAAAATCAATACTGCCATAATTTTTACTTTTATCAAGATTAGCATTAGCCACGCCTTGATTCTCTACCTCAAATTCAAGTTTACGAATAGAGAAACCTGTCATAACCTGGGGCTGGCAATGTGACAAAAGCGCAGGATTAGTCGATGTCACTTTTGGGTGATGCTGCTGAGCACCAAAGTCATAGAGAATATCTGCAGCTGCAAACAACTGAGGGGATAGGCCAAGTAAAATCAAAAAAAATAGTGAACGGCTGGGGTTAAACTGCAAAATTAAGACCCTTTTTTTATAACGTCAACATTGAAGCTTTTGATTTTGCCTGAGACACTGATCAAAAACAAGTCTATCTTTTGGTCTGTTGTTGATTTAAAGTAGGTCTACTGGTAAATAGAGTCAAAGCAGATTAGTCTTTGAATCTGTGCAGCTGCACGCCAAAGATTGCATGACAGCGCAACTTGTTGAATGCTTTTTCTTAAGTAAGAGTAACCATGTAGTCGTTAATGGTTTTTTTTTTTGGATGCGTTATGACAGCTCAACTTACTCACGCTTCACCAAAGGGTTTTAAAAAATACCTCGATATTATTCTCTCTAGATATGTCCATAAAGCACAGTACACTATTGGTGCTTTCCCCAAAGAACAAGCTTTCCACAATCGAATCTGGGAATGGCGCTTAAAGGCTAATACCTATGGCGTAGTGGACGTGACTGTACCAGATGGCGGACGCTATGAACCTACGCCATATCTTATTATTTCAGAAATACTCAACCGCTTAGAATTAACGCCAACTGATGTTTATGTAGACCTGGGCTGCGGCAAAGGCCGATCGCTACTCATGGCCGCTCGTCGCAACATAAAAAAAGTCATTGGGGTGGAACAAGATAAAGGGTTTTTAAAAATTGCTGAAGAAAACTTTGCGCGCTTGGGTACAATTCAACCGACGGTGGAATTTAAAAATTGTTTAGCCCAAGAGTTTGATTACAATGATGTCACTATAATTTTTATGTACAACCCGTTTGGCGGCGATACCATCAATACTGTATTAGACGAAATTGAAAAAACGTTAAAAACTAACCCTCGTCACTTTCGTATAGCGTATGTGAACCCACAACATGACAACGTACTTGCACAAAGAGAATGGTTAGAACAATACGATTGTTGGCATGAAGCTGAATTCCCTGATTTTGAAGTGTATCCCTATCAACCGCGTGGTATCAGCTTTTGGCGATATAAAAGCGATTAGGTTTTAGCTGTCAATTGTGCCTGCCTTAAATTTTTGCTGAGCAAGGCGCGACAACGACATTGAGGTTGATTCACTACTATGTGAATCGCCATATGGCTAAGCCAAGAAATACTATTTGCGGGCACAGTAAAGTTATAATTGGGTGAAAATTATACACTAAACTTAAAAAACCACAGAGGTCTTGCAAATAATAAAACCCAAGCCCATACATTAAACCCAGTGTAATTTGATAGCCCATGCTCACCATGCGCATTGAGCCAAACACTAAAGATGATGCCAATAAAACCATAATTAAATTAGCACTTGGTTGCAATAAAGACTTCCAAAGGCTGAGCCGATAGCGTTGGCTTTCTAGACCTTGTGAGGAACGATACTCAATAAAACGCACCAGCTGACTTAAAGATAAGCTGTCTACAGGTCGCGCAATAAATAACAACTCGTCAGGGGTTGCTTCTGAACGCCAATAATCTCGCGCTTTATTTGTCGACTCTAAATACGACCCTTTAAAAGCAGTGGTTTTTACATTTGATAAAATCCAAGTTTTAGAATCGGTATTAAAAGTTGCAGTTTTTGCGGCTTTTATTTCTTGTAACTGATCTTGCACAGCGAATAACGTCAGATTTCGCATTTCACCGTCTTGTAGCATTTGACCAACATGGGCAAAATACTGACCATCACGAAACCAAACGCCATTGGCTGTATCATCAACTACTGCCGCTTTGATTTGCCCGGCCCGTGGCACCAGGTATTCAGCATTGAGCACACTCAAACCCGAAATCACAATAGATGCCAACAGTGCTGGCGCAATCACTCGGACTTTAGACCACCCAGCTGCTTGTATCACCACCAGTTCTGAATTACCGGCCATAATACCTAAAACCAGCAAAGCACCAATGAGACTGGCCACTGATGAAAATTCGATCACTTGTCTGGGCAAGGATGCCGCTACTTGCAATAAAGCATCACCAACAAGATAGTCATCACTTAAAGCACTCATTTCGTCGAGTAAACTAAATAGAAAATCAATGGCGCAAATCACCAGGATCACCGCCAACATACCTTGCAGTGAAGCGCGAAAAATAGAGCGATCAAGCAATCCAAACATCATAATCGCCCTCGATCGCTCAGTCTTAGCCCAACAACGCCCACAACAAACATTATGCCATGCAAAGACCAATAGCCAACCAGCGCCAGCATGCCGTGTTTTTCAACCTGAGCCTTAAAGACCATGGCAAAACCTAAATACAATAAATAGACAGCAATAGCTGGAAATAATCGTAAAAAACGACCCTGACGAGGATTAACCCGACACAAAGCCAATGCTAAAAGCGCAACATTTGGAATAAGTAAAGGCAAACCGAGGCGCCAATGCAACTCAGCCCGAGCTTGCCAATCGTCTTGCTGTAACAGGCTTAGCGTCTTAGCGCCCTTGACTCGAGTAGACGCAATGCGAGCATCAGGCTGGTTGATCTTCGCCCTGTAGCCATTAAACTCAATTATGGTGCCGGTGCTTGTGCCTGGTTGCACATCATAGCGCTGACCTTCAATAAGCTGAATAAACTCTTCGCCTTCTTTAGCAAACACCTCGCGCTTACCACGGCCAGCCAGGACGACAAAGGTATTGTCTTTTTCTACGTTGGCGAGAAAAATATCGTGCATAGAAAGACCATCCATCACATTATTCACATAGATCACCCCTTGACCATTACTCATCGTATGAAAGCGTTTTGGCGCCAGCGTGCTGACTTGCGAGCGCTCTTGCTGTTTTTCAAATAATAAATCCGTTTGCTGCACTCCCAGCGGGCCTAAATACACGCTGAGCATCATAACTAATGCAGTGAGTAAGATAATTAATGGCATCAAACCTAGACCAATCCAAGTTAGACTTTTACCGGCGCCTTCAATTACTGCAAGCTCTCGCTCTATAGACATACGGCCAAGAGCTAATAAAATGCCCATAAAAAAGCCAAGCGGGATAATCATTTGTAAAAATTCGGGGGAGCGATACAGCACCATTCGAAACACTAAACTGGCCAGCAAGCGCCCTTCTGCGGCGTAACCTAAATACATCAGCAATCGGCCACCAAGCAAAATAATGGCCAGGACCATCGTTACAAGCGCACCAGTTAAAATAATTTCTCGATTAATATATTTGACTAATATCATAAAAGACTCTGTCTTGATTGCAGCCGTAAATGCTTGGAGTATATACGAAACCCTATGCTAGACTCCATAAAGATCCTTTACATCACTACCCTACACTTGTATTTAGTCTCACACATTACATGGAGTACCACATGAAATTCACCGCAACAGCCACTGGCCAATATGCTATCGCCTGCGATTGCCTTGTTGAGTTTGTCAATAAAAACGGTATGAACGCCGTGCAAAATGACCAACCAAGCGCTATTCAAGACAGTATTGCCAAACTTCGCGATCTTGGCGAACTTACAGATAATAGTCAGCCTCGATTAGTGCATCCGCAAGGCCAAGCAAAAGCCAAAAGAGTATTGGTGGTGCCAGTTGATTTTGAACACACAGCGGCGAGTGCGCCCTTTGCGGCCAGCGCTCATATTACTGGGCTTGCAAACACAATTGCGAAGGCTTTATCCAAACTACCGATCACCCACCTTTGTGTAGAGTTTGATCATCGCTATATGAATGGCAACTCAAATTTTGCCATTAATCCTCGACTTGATGCAGAACTTTTTGCCCAAGCTATGCTTAACGCAACCTATAAAAACGATGATCACAAAGGCAAAGACAAACAAAAAGCCACTAAAGCTAAAGCCAAACACCATCCGAGCATTAACAAAGTGACTTTACTGACTAATAAAACAGACCTTGATCAAATCAATTCAGGCTTGGTGTCAGGCGCCGCCATTGGTCGCGGCATGGCTTTTACTCGACAACTAGCAGATGCGCCGCCTAACATTTGCAATCCACTGTACTTAACTGCCCAAGCAAAGGCTCTTGCCAAACAACATAAATCAATAACCACCAAAGTGCTTGGTGAAAAAGAGCTCAAAGCTCTCGGTGCAGGTGCTTATTTAGCGGTGACCCAAGGTTCTAGCTCTCCGCCACAACTCATACTCATGGAATACAAAGGTGGCAAAGCCACAGACGCTCCTATTGTGCTCGTCGGCAAAGGTCTTACCTTTGATGCAGGCGGCATCTCCTTAAAACCCTCAGCTGGCATGGATGAAATGAAATACGACATGGGCGGTGGCGCTAGCGTGTTTGGCACTATGCAAGCGATCGCAGAGCTAAAGCTACCGTTGAACGTGGTTGGCGCGGTTGCTGCTGCGGAAAATATGCCATCAGATAAAGCCACTAGACCTGGCGATATTGTGACGACCATGTCTGGGCTCACTGTTGAAATTCTCAACACAGATGCAGAGGGCCGTTTAGTGCTGTGTGACACTCTCACCTACGTTAAACGCTATAAGCCCAAAGTTATTATTGATCTAGCCACGCTCACTGGTGCTTGCATCGTTGCACTGGGCAATAGCACCACCGCCATGATGAGCAACACGCCTGAACTTGCAGACCAACTGCAAAAACTGAGCTTTGAAGTGCACGATCCTTGCTGGCAATTGCCTTTGTGGCCAGTGTATGCGCAAGGCTTAAAATCTAATTTTGCAGACCTGCCCAATATTAGTACGGATAAAGGCGCAGGCACTATCGTCGCTGGTAGCTTCCTACAAAAATTTGTCGACAGCCCTTGGGCCCACCTCGACATCGCAGGCGTCGCCTGGAAATCTGGCAGCAATAAAGGCGCCACCGGCCGCCCCGTCCATTTACTCATGGCCTATTTAATGAGCCAAACCAGTACTAAAACACCCAAGTCCACCGGTCGCAAGAAAACTACTTTAAGCACGGTGACTATTAAACCCGCCACGAAAGTGGCCAAGAAAAAGAAAAGCTCTTAGGGCTAGGCGTTATTGGCTTAAGAATAAAAAGCGCTTGCCTTTTGGGGTTAGCGCTTTTTTATACACACTGTTACTCAGCTACTTTATCCATATTAATATGTGAGCGATCTCGGGTTAAAAGGGTTTGTATTCTATCTTGACCAAGCACACTTTCAAGCTCAACCACAGGTTTTAGAGTATCGATAACTGAACGTTTTTTGTTAAGCATAACAAATTAAGCATAACAAATGGCGAGTGGGTCTTTGACGTATGTGAATACAACTAAAACAACCATTATTTCATCACCGACATTACTAGCCATACATTATAAGCCACGTAAGCCAATAACAATAAAACACCTTTTACGCGACTCAACTGCCCTTGCATACTTTTAAAGCCATAGACCATTACACTCAAGCCAAAAGTGAGCGCCATCATCACTGGCCAATCTCGCGCCATAATCCCAGGATCAAGATTGGTCACTGGCGCTATTACCCCTGCGATCCCTAACACAGCCAATAGGTTAAAAATATTTGAACCGACTACATTGCCGATAGCAATGTCATGCTCACCTTTGCGAACCGCTATAACCGATGCGGCAAGCTCTGGTAAGGAGGTGCCTATAGCGACAATAGTCAAACCGATGATGAGATCACTCACGCCAAGTTGCTGAGCAATCGACACAGCGCCCCACACTAATAGGCGCGAGCTTAATATGAGGATACCTAACCCAGCTACTAGCCAAAAAAGCGCTCGGTTTAAAGTCATGGTGTGGCCAAACGTATGCTGCACATCTGACGCAACACTATGACTATCGCTTGAGATATTGTTGTCTTTAACAGCTTTAAAGATGGTCCAACCAATCAGGGTAAAAAAACCAATCAATAAGAACCAGGCATCAATAGTGTTGAGAGAGCCATCTAGCAACATAATACCGACAATTAAACCTATGCCGAGCAGGAGCGGCAATTGGCGACGCACAATGTTTGAATGCACCATAATTGGCGCAATTAAGGCGGTAACCCCTAAAATAAGCCCGGTGTTAACAATATTAGAGCCAAGGGCATTGCCGATAGCTAAATTGGGATTGCCATCTAAAGCCGCCATGGCGGACACCACCATCTCTGGCGCCGAAGTGCCAAAGCCAACGATCACCATGCCGATCAGCAGTGAGGGCATGCCTGCGTATTTTGCCGTGACTGCAGCGCCTTCAACAAAGCGATCTGCACTCCACACCAAAAGAATAAAGCCAAGTAAAATAGCCAGGATTGGCAGTGTCATATCAATTGATTCCTTTTAAAAACTCGAACTGTGCGATTCATTAGATCAGACCCTGCATTACCCTTTCGAATCCAACTGCAAGCTTTTAACCACAATAGAAATCCAGGTTTTTTCATCTAAAAAGCCTTTACCCCACGCTTGCCACTGACGACTTAAGCCTTGTTTTTGAATATCAGCAAGAGATTTGCCCTCTTGTAACAGCCGTTTCACCTCTGCTTGGGTTCCAATGAGCATTTTTTGAAAGGCAAGTAAATCTTGCTTATGTGCAAGTGGACCATGGCCGGGGACTACCTGAGTCTTGTCGTCAATCATGGGCATAATATCATTGATACGAGCAATCATGCCGCTAACTCGGCCACCAGAATCTAAGTCAACAAAGGGAAAGATGCCGTTAAAAAACAAATCACCTGTATGCATCACATTGGCTTTTTTAAACATAACCACGGCGTCGCCGTCTGTATGGGCGTTCGGCATATGATAAAGACTAAGGGTGTCTTGCAGGTGCAGTTGTAACTCTGAATCAAACGTCAATGTTGGAAGCGCATGTTTGGCATAAGGCGAAGAGACCATCTTAAACAATGGAATTTCTTGCCGCTTGGACAAACGCTCTCGAACTGAGTGATGAGCCACAATCGTGGCTTTAGCACCAAGCTCGTCATTACCACCAGTGTGATCGCCATGCCAATGAGTGTTAATAAGGTAAAACGGTTTAGCTTCTAGATCAATCTTAAGATCTGATAATTGGGTTTGAAGGGCTTTTGACATATCAGCATAATCATCATCAATCATCACTGTGGCGTGATCACTGGTATAAAGCACAATATTGCCACCCTTACCTTGCAATAAGTGAATACTTTTAGTCAACGCTGTATGACTAAAAACGGCACTCGGGCTGGTTTGATGATGGCTTTGGCCTTGCTTTTCTTTGCCTACGGCAAAAGAGCTAAGTGAGCTCGTAAGAGCCAAAGCGAGGATAACCGAGGTGAGTTTCATGGTTTGATTCCTTATAGTGATTAATGACAGATTCAATATTTTCAGCTGCTTTAGATCGTATGGCTGGTTTATTTTAGCCTAATAGATCAATCAAATACACACTGACAACATAATCAGCTCACAACACTCTTAGAACCTCGGCCATGCAGGCAAGAATACGCCCTTATACTGATATTAGGCATTCACAATGAGAACAAAAATACAGGATTTAAATATGACTATTCGAGCAACGAAAATTCAAACGGACAAGTTGACAGTGGGTATGTTTGTTCAGGAAATTAATGGTAGAGCCCAAGACAGTTTCCCCAGTTGCGGTATTTTACTTGAAGCTGAGCATCAAATCCAAACTCTTCGGAGCATGTGTACTTTGGTGACCATTGATTTAACTCGCTCAATTGATGAAATTTATCATGCACATCAACAACCAGAGCCTTCAAGGCAAGATGAGAGTATGGCATTGGTTACGGACGTTGAAATCATTGTTCTGGATAACTCATTTAGCGACAGCACAGCACGGCAAGACCAACTGCAAGTACACCAAGACCTAGTGGAAAACGCTGCTGATAAGTATGGCTATCACGGTCGATTTGTCTATCGAGTATTAGAAGCAAAGCTGATTGCTTTTTGTGACGGTGACACGGTCACGTTAGAAACACTCGAAAAAGCGTTAGCAGATTTCGTCGCTTACACTCAAGTCAACCCAGATTTAATGCATCTTGAATCCCAATTATCCGACCAAGCGAACACTATTATCGGCATTGGCCTACGAGGCTTAATTCATACCTGTGTTTACACCTACAGTACCCAACATAACCCACATTTAGAACAGCTTGCATTGAGTTATGCTGTGTTCATTCGTATTTTGCACCAATCTCCAAAAGCCTGTGCTCGTATGATGCATTGGGAAACCTTCGCAGAAAATACCATGCTCGCCAGTCGCATTGAACAACTTGTGACCCACATGGAACACCAATACCAATTCCCGCTTACAGTGAAAAAAACGTTATTGCACATATGTGAACGGGCAGACGGTCAAGGCCCTAAAAAAATAAATTCAGGCAGAATCAGCCAAGCAGCTCATCTAGTAAAATTAACGACATTATTTGAATTTTTGCAAACTAATGCTCACGGTAACACTATGCAAACCGCATCAGAGGCACTTGCTCACATTCGTCAAAATGTAAAAACTGCGTTCGACCCTACATTAGTGGACAGTTTAATTCAGGTGCTCCCCTTGTTTCCAACAGGTCAACTTCTAAAAGTAGGCGCGAAACAATTGGCATTGGTCGTTCAGCAACATCCACACCGCAAATTAAACCCAACTTTGTTGGCGTTAACGTCAAATCAAGGCGATATACTCGACGATGCACAATGGATTAGTAGTGAGGTACGCCTTGGTAGCTTACAAATTGCACAAACGCCGACTTTGCAACACGCACAATTGATCCGGGCTCGGTTAGAAATACAAATGCCTTGGTACAAAAAGATTCTCAACCCTGCGCGGATTAAACAGTGGTTTCAAAGTTTAGACCTCACAGGCTAGGGAGTGTATCCACGCCCAGAGCGTGGATTGTAGACACACTGGCGCCAAAAACCCTCTCCAAAGAATTTAAGAGGCTCGAAGTTCTCGCCTTAAGATTTTACCCACATTGGATTTAGGTAACTCGTCTTTAAATTCAACTATTTTTGGCACTTTATAGCCTGTTAAATTTTTCTTAGCATAGGCAATGACTTCTTGTTCCGTCAGGTCTTTCTCTTTTTTAACGACAAATATTTTGACTTTTTCGCCAGATTTTTCACACGCTATCCCAACAGCTGCACACTCTAATACCTTTGGATGGCTGGCGATCACATCTTCAATTTCATTCGGGTACACATTAAAGCCAGACACTAATATCATGTCTTTTTTGCGATCAACAATTTTAGTGTAACCGTCTTGATTAATCAGTGCGATATCACCTGTTTTTAACCAACCATCCACCGTGATAGTTTCAGCCGTTGCCTCGGCTCTTTGCCAGTAGCCTTTCATAATTTGCGGCCCCTTGACCCAGAGCTCGCCTGGGCTGCCAAACGGCTGAGTAACGCCGTCGTCATTGACAATTTTAATCAAGGTGCCAGGCACAGGCAGCCCAATCGAGCCAATTTGAATCGCATCTGGCGGATTAACACAGACCACAGGTGAAGTCTCAGTCATGCCAAAGCCTTCGCAAATTTCACAACCGGTTGCTGCGCGCCACTCATTGGCAACAGCTGATTGTAGAGCCATGCCGCCACTTATAGTTAGTTTTAGGTTAGACCAATCGACCTTATCAAAATTCGGATCTTTCATCAGAGCCACAAACAAAGTGTTTAAGCCTGCAAAAGCTGTAAATTTATATTTACGCAACGTTTTAATGAAGCCAGGAATATCTCGAGGATTAGTGATCAAAAGTGAATGGCAGCCAAGCTCTAAGATGGCCATGCAACTCACAGTAAAACAAAAAATATGATACAAAGGCAATGGTGAAATAATGGTCTCCGCGCCTGGTTCAAAATCGCCAAGTAGCGCATTGGTTTGTCGCATATTACTGATTAAATTACGATGAGTCAGCATGGCGCCTTTCGCAACACCCGTAGTACCACCGGTATATTGCAAAATTGCCAAATCATCAAGAGCTGGTGCAGCAGGCGCTTGAAACGTTAAATTTTGGCCTTGATGGAGCACATCTCGAAAGGTTTTGACACCAGTAATAGAATAGTCTGGCACTAATTTCTTGACATATTTAACCACAGCGTTGACAAGCTTGCGTTTAAAAAATGGCAACATATCGCCCAAACGACAAGTAATCACAGTTGTGATCTGTGTGTCTGGCAACACAGCTTGTGCTACGTGCGCAAAATGATCAAGTATCACCAACGCTTTAACACCAGCATCTTTAAATTGATGGGTCATCTCTCTGGCGGTGTACAACGGATTAGTATTGACGACCACTAATCCAGCTCGTAATGCGCCGAACAACACAATCGGGTATTGCAGAACATTAGGCAGTTGAATCGCCAAGCGATCCCCTGGTTTGAGTTGGGTGTTGTGCTGAAGATAAGCAGCAAATGCTCGACTGTGCATATCGAGATCACCATAAGTTAGCGTCTTATCCATATTAGAGAACGCCGGCTTATTACTAAACTTTTTGCAAGCTTGATCAAACACGTCGACCAGATGAGCATAGCCATCTAATGCAATATCCGGGTTGACCGAGGGTGGATATTTTGATCGCCAAAACTCTTCAGTGAGTACATTTGGATCGGTTGCGCTCATACTTTATATCCTATTCTATCCATGCAAGACTGCCTGCACAAAAATATACATTGAACAGTGCAACAACGCAACCGAACCAAAATCAGGCTGCTTATATTACGCACGACTTTATTGACAATAGTGGTCAACACTCGCTAAATTCAAGGCATACTTTTAAAAAAAGGATTTTGCAATGGCAGCAGCACAACTAAGTGACAATCTATGCTTTGAAGAAACTGGCCGATTCCAACTGCAACAGCACAGCATTTTTTATCGTGTTTGGCGCCCACAAAACCATAAAGATATTCAATTGGTGATTCACATTAATCACGGTATGGCTGAGCATTCAGGGCGTTATCAAGGGTTTGCACAAGCATGTGTTCGGCGAAATATAGCCGTCATCGCGCAAGATCACCCAGGTTATGGTGAAAGCTCGAGTTCTCATGATGACCTCGGCCACATTGCAAACATTCACTCGTTTACTGTTTTGCTCAAAGCAACCGCTGCAACTCAAACGCTGTGCAGCCAGCTATTTCCGAACATACCCGTTGTTTTATTTGGCCATAGCATGGGCTCATTTATCACTCTTGGGTATCTGGAAGACGAACAAAAAAAAACCAACAGCCCTAAATTACAAGCGGTGGTGCTGTCAGGCTCTACTCAAAACCCTTGGTATCTTGATAAATCTTTAAAAATTGTCGCAAGGCTTGAGCGCCTGCGTCAGGGTAAAAAAGGCAAAAGCTCGCTGATTAATCTTTTGACTTTTGGTCAATTTAATCGGCAATTTAAACCCAGTAGAACCACAGCAGATTGGCTTAGCCGCGATCCTCGTGCTGTCGATATTTACCTGAGCGACCCGTTATGTGGTGAATTATCAAGCAACCAAACCTGGTTTGATTTTGCGCAAGGGCTGTTGGATATTTTTCGACGGTTCAATCTTAAAAAACTACCGAACCAAGTGCCATTTTTAGTTATATCCGGTGATCAAGACCCACTGAGTGACCGTGGCGGCTTGCATCGTTTGGAGCAAAGCCTGATCGCGGCTGGTGTCAGTGTTCAAGTCACAACTTTTCCTCATGGCCGTCATGAGCTACTCAATGAGCTCAATCACCATGAAGTGGAAAGTTATGTTTTTGATTGGATTGAATTAATTGCTACACCCGGCACGCCGTCATAGCATTACCTCGACGCAGGCCAATGCCACCAACCACACGTCTGCTCAAAGGGTGCAAAAACGGCCAGTTCAACTTTTTGAAAACCAAGTGTTCGAAATACGCCGGCGTATTGTTGCAATTGCTCGCCATAGGTTTGTTGAATAAGTATTAAGGGTGTTCTTGTGCCCTGTAACTGACTGGTCTTAAAATCCACAATCCATACAGTGTC
>Ga0115546_1001443_pt1 | contig 14732 bp, 9 predicted proteins | sample COGITO_mtgs_1004_FD_87186 | JGI IMG/M metagenome (GOLD analysis project Ga0115546, IMG submission 87186) | Pelagic marine microbial communities from North Sea - COGITO_mtgs_100413 | ecosystem: Environmental > Aquatic > Marine > Epipelagic | place: Germany:Helgoland, sampling site Kabeltonne...
CAATCGCCTGAATACTAATTTCTTTACGAGTAGCAGATGGCAGGGTGGCAGCGACAGAAACAGCTGGACTCATGAGGGCGATCGTAGGGCAAAATGACGACCCAGTTTTAGACGCGCTGATCGCACTAAAGTGTCACCTCGAACTGAACCATCCCTTGCATACCGCATTTCCAAAATCTCTTAATGGAAAAGATAATGATGAGCACACTGCTTTTTGAAACAGGCTGATAGTGTAGACATTAATTCTCTATTCGAACTTCTTTTTATGCGTCGCCCCCGCTTTAGGTTTCGTGTTTATCGAGTATTTTGGGTGCTTTGTGCCTGTGCTTTCCTGCTCTCAATCTGGCTAGGCGGTTTTTCTGCGCGACCTCAGCTAGCTGTGCAAGCGAATGAAGAGATTCAGTCGCAAGAGGCTCAAACCCTAGTACAAATGGGCGTGGAGCACTATCAAGCCGGTAATTATCCCAAAGCGGTGGAGCCTTGGTTGATGGCATATACAGCCTATGAGACAACGCAAGTGCTTCCAGCTTTGGCCATTGTGAGCGAAAACTTGGCGAGAGCCTATCAGCAAATGGGGCAAACGGCGACAGAAATTGAATATTGGCAAACGGCGATCGCCTCTATAGCAGCCACAGAATCAGTGACTGACAGCACAAACAATAAGCTAGGCCGACTGCTGAGCGAGCAGGCTCAAGCCTATAGCCGATTGGGTCAACACAGACGGGCGATCGCTCTTTTATGTGGCGAGGTTGATGCAGACGACAATACGGCTAACGCTGCTAACGTGATTCCTCTTAATAGCCTGAACGCCGATTTAGAGGCCTGTTTGCCGGGTAGTGCTTTGGGCCTTGCAGAATCCGCTGTAGATACGCTTGGACAAGTCGCTGCATTGGGTAGCTTGGGAGAGGCCTATCGCCTGAGTGGTGACATCCAGACGGCGATTGAGGTTTTAGATAAAGCGGTCGAGATCAGCCGTGGGCTAGATAACGAAGTGATAAAAAGCACTTTGTTTAACAGTTTGGGAAATGCGTCTGATAGCCAGGCGCAGGTAAGCTATCGGCGGGCGAAGGAAGCGGCGGCAAGAGGTGATCGAGATGCTGATGACCTGCGAGCAGAGGCCGATAGCTATAATGCGGCGGCCATCCGACATTTCCAGGAGAGCTATCAGCGATCTCCCGATGGAAGCGCCGCTGAATTAAGTGCGCTTTTGAGCCTGATTCCAGCATATGAACGAGCAGACGATGAGGCCGCCGCTCGGCAGTACTGGCAGCTGGCCAATGATGCATTGGTTCAACTGCCCAATTCTCAAACGAAAGCATTTGCGGCGATCAAGCTGGCTGGCTTTTTAGAGCCGTTGCGCGTACGAGAGTCTTCTTCTGTCCAGCAAAATGCTAAGCCGCCTGCGCAGGCAAACGCACCACAGGTAAAAAATCTTCTAGAGCAGGCACTGGCTATTGGAGAATCTCTTGATAGCCCGCGAATTGTATCTTTTGCACTGGGTGAGCTAGGGCATTTAGATGAGCAGCTTGGAAACTACGAACAGGCGTTAAAGCAAACGCAGCAGGCTCGACTGGCCGCCGACCAAGACTTAGCGGCTAGGGACAGTCTGTATCGGTGGGAATGGCAAATGGGCCGTATTTTGAGGGCTCAAGGAAATTTGCCAGATGCGCTTCAGTCGTATCGGCAGGCGGTAAATTTATTAGAACAGATTCGTAGCGACATTCTCAATGCCAGCCGAGACTTACAGTTTGACTTTCGCGATACCGTAGAGCCGGTTTACCGTCAGTATGCAGAACTAAACCTAAAAGAGGTGCCGACTGGAGTCACTTTGCAAGACCAGTCGGCAGCGTTCACAGAACTGGATACGACGCTGGTAACGCTAGATTCTCTCAAGGTGGCGGAGCTGCAAAGTTACTTCGCCAATGACTGTGTAATCGCGCCGGTCGATACCCGTGTGGATGCGGTCGGCGATAGTGAGGCCACAGCCGTGATCAGCACAGCAATTTTGACAGATGATTCTAGTGCAGTGCTGAACCAACTAGCGGTCATTGTGAGTCTGCCAGATGGCCGAAAAAAGGTAATCAAAACGCCTGTTGAAGCCACACAGTTAGAATCAACAATCAATCAATTTAGGAGCACCTTAGAATCTGGCAACAGCGAGTATATTTCTGAGTATAATTTCGCACCTTCTCAGCAGCTTTATACCTGGCTAATTCGTCCATTTGAAACAGATTTGGCCGGGGTAAAAACGCTGGTGTTTGTCAATGACGGACTGTTGCGCAGTGTGCCGATGGCCGCGCTACACGATGGAGAGCAGTACCTGATTGAAAAGTTTGCGGTTGCAACCACGCCTAGCTTGACCCTGACCGACCCGCAGCGAATCCCACGGTCTACAGATCTGAGTGCATTGCTAATGGGCGTGAGTGAAATTCCCACCGTCGAAGACAACTTTTTTGAGGGTTTGCCGGCGGTGACCCGTGAGCTAGACGCGGTCTCGCAAAAGCTGCCCAACCATAAGATTTTGCTCAATGAGGCCTTTTCACTATCGGCATTGCGCGATGCATTAAAGCAGTCAGACTATCGCATTTTGCACATGGCGACCCATGGCACCTTTGGCTTTGACCCGTCTGATAACTTCTTGGTGATAGGTGCCAAGCAAACAGACGAGATCGAGGCATTCAATGAAACGCTCACAATTGGCCAGTTAGATAGGCTGATCCGCAGTGTCAGTGAGCCCACGCGCGAGCCCATTGAGCTGCTGACGTTGACGGCTTGTGAAACGGCTATTGGAGATAATCGCTCGACGCTAGGACTGGCAGGGGTTGCGATTCGAGCTGGGGTGCGAAGTGCGATCGCCACGCTTTGGTCTGTCAGCGATGGCTCCTCGGCAGATTTAATCACCCAGTTTTACGACAAGCTGCAATCACCAGCGTTGACGAAAGCAGAGGCATTGCGGGAGGCGCAGATTGCCATGATTCGCTCTGAGAGCTTTGTGGATAACCATCCGTATCGATGGGCCCCGTTTATTTTGATTGGTAACTGGCTGTAAGTAGGATGGTCGAAACGCTTTTCCTCAGTTGACTGTCTGCGCAATCTCTAGCAGGTCTTCGCTGATTTGTTCGTTTTCTGTTTCTGTGGCTGCCAGATCTTCTATCAAGCTTTTCAGCATTGCCCTTTCTTGTGGATCGGCAGCGCCAATTACCTGCGCGATCGCATCGTACCAAAACCCCGCTTGCCCATAAGCCAAGGCACGCTCCGCAGTCGTTGTCGCTGCTGTGAGCGATCGCGTTAATTCTCCAGAGGGTGGCTCTACCGCAACAGAAAGCTCCTGCACCATCGACCGAGAAGGATAGCTTTCATCACAAACAATCACTACTTGCCATCGATATTCTTTGTTCGGCGATAGCGGCGGTACAGATTGAGGTAGCTCATACGTCATCAATCCGGCGGTGTAGGATAAGCCCGCAGTATGTACAGGTTCTGGGATGCCGTCTGCACCGGGGGCAAGCAGCCGTAACCGAACAGGAAAAGTCTCCTGAGTTTCGGGCAGATGCCAGACGAACAGGGGACGCCCGGAGGCGCTCATGCCGATATTTGCGCTGGGTGCCAACAAAGAGAAAGCTGTTTCTGTATTGCCAAGACAGCCACCTCGTCGAGTGCCCGTTGTAGTGCGATAGCCCGAGCGCCGTCGCGTTCTTCTGGGTGGGCGAAAGGCAGTACCCGAAAAGGGGGTAAGGTCAATTTCTTTACTGGCTGTGGTGTGGGGCTGTGCGATTGCATGGCGTGGCGCTGCACCTACAGAAGGCATGGCAACAGCCATACTGACCGCAATCATCGCAGCTGATTTGAGAAAAATATTGCGTAAGCTTAATTTAGGGGCAGGCATCTTTAGAAGGTTGTTTTACGTCGCTAAGTTTTACGTTGCTAAATTTGTAGTTTCTAAGATTAATAGTTTCTAAGATTGATAGTTTTTTTGACTGACTCTTTATATCTACAGTATTTGCTGAAGCAATGTGTGAGGCTATCTGCAAGTCTTAACGAGATTTACAGAAGCGCGTATGTTTTCAATCCTTTTAAGAGAACGCCTTACGCACCGGCCAGCAAAGCTCACAGCGGACGCCGCCAGAGGTTTCATTCGTCAGTGTAAAATCGCCACCAAGCTGACGCGCAAGCTTGCGCGCGCGCTGTGTCCCATAGCCGCCTGTGCCGTAGCCGCTTACAGACATCTTTTTAGATGGCTTCAGCCCCTTGCCATTGTCGATAATTTGGATGAGATTGTGATCGCCTTGCTGCTGGCAAGTAATTTTTATGCGGCTAGTGCCAGCGGCATATTTATAGATGTTCGTTAGCGCTTCTTCTAAAAAGCGGCCTAGCGATCGCTTTTCTTCTAGGCTTAATCCACGCTCATCCATAGGCTCAAAGGCCGTAATTTGCACAACTGCGTCAAAGAATGTCTTGTAGCGCGCCACGGTTGTTTGATAGACCTCGTATAAAAGAGCGGGGAGTGGCATGTGGAGATCAATAGCGTGAGGGGTTTCTGTGCGAGTGCCCATCAGCACTAGCTTTTCGTCTGTTGTAGCTGTCGCCGACTCGTGGATCACAGACATCTCCGCTTGTAAGGTTTCTCTGATTCCTCGCAGCTCTCGGTTTACGGTTTGTAGTCTAGTTCTGATCTCAGTTACCTCTAAAGCCAAAGATTGCGATGGTTCGGACCCGTTTGCTTGGGGTAGATTGCTGAGCACAATAGCTACCTCTTGCAAGGGTCCATTGTGGATGGCGCTGTAGGTTTGGTCGATTAGGGTTTGTCTGGCTTGTATTTGTGACTTTAGCTGACCTTGTGCCTGATAAAACGGGTAGGGTGCGATCGCATTGACCAAAAAAGCGGCTCCGAGCGGTACCAGTGGCAGCCACCAGCTCACCATCAGCGCTAGCTGACATAGCAACAATCCACCACCTGCTATTCCGATGACCAAAATTAAATGACGAGCAGGCTTTTGCTGCCATTTGGCTAAGGTCCACCCGGCTAGCCCAGCGATTACAATCAAGCCATACTCGACAGCATCAGGCAATGCGGTTAAAAAGGGGCGTTCGTCATACACTGCGCTAAGAATCTGACTGACCGCATGGGCCTGAATGGTGATACCCGGTACCAGGCTAGGACCGTCGTGTGCGATCGCTGCTGAACTAACAAAATCTTTGACTGACTCAGCCGTATAGCCTACTAGCAAAGCCCTATTTTCTAACAGCTCAGGGGCCACCTCTCCCGACATCACCGCCCCATAAGATACCTGTGCAAAAGGGGTAGCGCCTGCGCGAAAGTTAATTAACGACTGATTTCCACCGTTGTCTGTCCATGTATACCCACCTGTGTTGGGCTGAAAGTGCGGAAGTTCCGTTTCACCAAATCGCATGGCTTCTGGATTTTTTAATCCATTGTCTACTTTGGTGCCCAAATATTTCTCTACTAGGCGAATGGTTAAAGAAAATCGATAGTCACCTGTTGCATCGGCTTCTCCTAACTGACTGCGGCGCAGGAACCCATCGTTATCAACAATGGCATCGGCAAATCCAATTTGTGATTCGTCTAGTACCGGCAGTGGATCAACCGTTACATTTCCGCCGATTTTGTTAATCGCGATTATATTTTGTGGCTCAGCCTGTAGAACAGTCTCTAGCTGCTCGTATCCTTCACCCACCGGCCCGTCTCGAAAAATATCAATACCGATGGCACGAGGCTCGTAGGTTTTTAGTGTTTGAATTAAATTGGCTAATGCTTGGTCTGAGATGGGCTAGCCTAACTCTGTTTGAATGTCTTCTTCGGTCAGGGCGACGATGGTAATGCGCTCGTCCGTTTTTTCTGCGGGCCGCTGTCTCAAGCCAAAATCAAGTGCTTGCCATTCCAATGTTTGCAATCCACCCAACAATCGCAGCAGAATCACCAAACCTGTAATAGAGAGTCCTGGCAGCAATTTTTTCAAAAAAGCGAATTGTCTTTGTTTCAAGCTACTGTTCATCTTTTTAATTCAGTGGTCCCGCTTAATCGAGCAATCCAGCTTGGCGTGCTTTGTTGTGTGTATGCACACGAATGTTAAACCCTTCTTCGGGGTAGACGCCCAAAGCGTCTTGAGTCCTTGTCCAATAGTGACGAACGGTTCGCTCAGAGACATTCATCTTTTGCGCGATCAGCTTGTCGGTTAGCCCTTCTTTAAAGGCCAGTTCTAGCATTGTCATCCACTCGCGCTTAATCTCTAAACCCACGCGCATTTCCTGCGGTGTGAATACCAATCCTTGCAGTGCCCAGTCTACTTTTTTGAGCATTTCGTGGCTCGGTGCACTTTTGTCAGAGATGGTGAAGCCTCCTTTGTGCGCATCTATCAGCGGCTTGAGCCGAATCAAGGCTTTTACATGAGCACTTTGAATAACAACATTCAGCGCTGTGTGGGTGGTTAGAATGCCAGTGAGCAGGTCTAGCCCTGTGCTAATGTGCGACTCTCGGTCAGGTTCGCTGGGAATAGACAAATCCATCACCATGAGATTTGGCTGCGTTTCTGCAATGAGGCTTTCAACTTTATCAGCTGTGCTCGCAGTCAAAATTTTGGCGTCTGGATACTCCCCTTTCAGCACGATACAGGTGCCTTCTACAACGGAATCGTGATCGTCGATAACAACGAAAGTATAGGAAGTGTTTTTGGACATGGCTTTGTTCCTTTCCTTTTACGCTTATTGGCAGAAATATTGAGTATCTGTAACAGTTTTTACGATAGAGGTTGTAGTGTTTAGGGTGCAAGCGTGTGTGTTTCCGGCCAGCTGAGCCGACAAATCAGCGATCCTTCTGCTTTACTAATGTCTAACCGCCCGGTCACTAAGCTATGGAATATTTCCTTAAGATGCATGAGTTCGACACCCTGAATGGAAGGCTGTTGCTGTGTCTGTAGGTTGCAGGTCAGCTTGAAGGTCAGCTGACAAGTTTGACTGTCGTGGGGCGTGACTTTTTTGTTGAGTGTGACTTCCAGTTGCTGACCCGATGAATTTTTTGGGATAAGTACTGTCAGCAGTGTCATCACTAGGGGTAAAATTCGTCTGTTATCAGCGGGTGAATTGTCGATCCACTCACTGGGCAAGTGATATCGAATTGTTAGCTCCGGGCGGCTCTGGTTCCAGTCTTTGATAGCGAGCTGAAGGGCTAGTGACAAGCTATCTTCTACAAACGGAGGCGATAAGTCATTGCTTAGCGCTTCGAGTGATTGGTAGAGCGATCGCGATCTGGCCACCCACGTATCGGTCAGCTTTGAATAACTTTCTGGGCGATCTGCTGAGTGCTCTGTGGGATGACCTGAAATTGTCTCTGAACAAGCCGCCTGCGACAGTCCTTCTAAATAGCGCGTTAGCCCAAAGGTTTGCTGTAGCAACCCATCGCGGATAGATTCTGCGGAGCGGTGCTGTTGACAGGCTTGCTGCTGCTGCCACCATTGCCAAGCTTGCCGCTGGTGCGACCATCGACGTATCACCCAATAGAGTGTGGTGACCCAACCAATCGTAACTAACACGGATACCTCGACCAGTAAATTGTTCACATTGGGGCCTTGCTTAGTGACAGCGATGATTAGTGAATGCGATCGCGTAGCCCCAATATCACTCTATCGGCAGCAGTGAGGCTTTGTCTGGCGTTTTGCTACCAAGTTTAGCGTTGATAGCTGTCTTTCCTATTGCACTTTTCTGCAATGCTGCCAGTACTATCCCAAGCTCGCCTATGAACACGCCCGGCTTATCACCTGACGACCGTCGGCAAGCTGATAGATGGCATCGGGTTCAATGATGAGAACACTTGATAGAGGCGCTGAGTCGCCTGTTTCGATAACGGCTTGCACGGTGCCGACTGAATAGGGTGCAACGGTTGCATTAGTAGGACTTTCAGTCAATGTGCTGCCAGTGGTTACCAAACTTCCCTCGCTATCTTGACTGCGAGCGACACACCCATTTGCCACCAAAGCTTCTGAATCTATCGGTCTGTTATCAAGCTCTGTTAAACCACTTTGAATAAAGCTGGTATCCAAAGAATTCAGAGCAACTTCCCCTCTCACGCCCTGTTCGGAGCTGGCGGTAATGTCACTTAGGGGCGATCGCGCTGGCCGAGACTCAATACCAAAAAGCCCTCTAGCTGTAATATCAACACGCCCCCCATCTCCCGCAAAAGCATCTGCGGTGATGTCGCTATCTTCCTCAGGAATCGCAACAATAAAAGGCACCGTAATCGTCACGTTGCCACCGTTTCCTTGTCCCTGCGCAGTCCCCGCCGTAGCGGTAATTTGGCTCCGGCTACGCAGCAAAAGCAGTTCTCTCAGGGTAAGCACAATATTGCCGCCGTCCGCAGTAGCCGATTCTGCAATAATCTCTCCTGAATCTGCCAAAGTAAGCACAGGCGAATTCAGAATAATATTGCCAGTACTTCCCGACCCTAGCGAAATCGCAGAAATATCACTTTCTGCCTCGTAAGCGTCTCCTCCAAAGGCCCGCGATCGCGCCCTTTGCTCAAAATCAGAATCAACGCCGCTAATTTGTATTGCTTCTGCCGCATTAACAGTGACCGTACCCGCCGCACCCGAGCCGCTACCAGCCACTAAAATGTGTCCTCCTTGCAGAACGGAAAGCCTGTCTACCTTAATGTTTATATTGCCGCCAATCTTATCGTTGGCGGTTTGCGCATCTAAAACACCCCCGTCTCTCAATGTCAGTTCTGGCGTAAATATTGAAATGCTTCCCCCTTCGCCGGTACCCGTTACACCCACATTGAAGTTTCGCGTAAACACACCGGTCGTATTTGCAACAGCGGTAGTCGGCAATATTTCAGAATCAATGCTGATCGATTCTCTCGCTCGAAGCACAATATCCCCGGCATTGCCTGCCCCTTGCGTACTTGCAGAAACAGCGCCCGTATTGCTGATTTCCAGAGTGTTTGTCAAGATGCTCACCGCCCCGCCCTGCCCCGCTCCATTCGCCTCAATCCTGCTCAGAACCAGGCTACTATTTCCACTGGGGGTTACCCCCGAAACAACAGTCCTATCTCGAACATCGATGCTCACAATCCCTGCGTTGCCAGTACCTGCAATACTGGCCGTCACTAACGCACCGTCCAATACTTCTAACGTGTCGGCTGATATGATCAAATCACCACCGTCACCTACAGCACCTGCTTCAATAGTGCTGTAGGCACCGCTTCGTAATGTTTCACTAAGATTCACACCCGAAAATTGAACGGCACCTCTTGCCGTAACAGCAATGTCTCCCGCGTTCCCTTGACCTGCCGAGGCAGAACTTAATCTTGCCCCATTAACAACCCTTAAGTTGTGGGTATCAATTTTGATATTGCCTGCATTGCCGACTGATGCTGGGTCTGTTGATTCAACGCTAGTAAACACAGCACTACTAAACTCTTCTACAGTGGCATCGCTAAACACGCTGTCAGCCGTTGTCCCATCAAAGAGAATATCTTCTTCCACATCAATAAAAACATTGCCTGCATCTCCCGTCCCTCTGGTGAGCGCCTGTAGTTGAGCCCCACTGGTCACGTTTAAAGAGCCAGCATTGACACGCACGTTACCCCCATTTCCGGTAGCCCCAAATTCAACATTGCTTAAGACAAAAGCTCTTTCAGATAATTCTACAGTTCCAGCATCGCCAGTTGAAATTGTGATTTCTCCTCCCTGCCGACTCGCCGTAGAATTTTGAACAAAATCAACAGAGCTGGCCACTTGGGTCGAGTTGCCATTGGTATTTACACCGCTGATAGAAACAAGATTTTCAGCCGAGACATTTATCGCTCCAGCGTTGCCTTGGCCAATCGTGCTTGTCCTTAAGGAAGCGCCACTATCCATCACAAAAGAATCTGTCGCGATCGCACTGATATTGCCCGCATCTCCTGAGGTATTGTTGTTAATTGCGGCTATTCCGGCACCGTCGCTCATGGATATATTAGGGGCCCGTAAAGTGACGTCACCGCCGCTTCCTGTCGTCGGAATATTTGGCAGCACCCCAGTCGGGCTACCAACGGCACTAGCATTTCCACTTGTAGATCTCCCAGAAATCGTAATCGCCTCTGTCGCGGTAAGATTGACATTACCCGCATCGCTTTGACCAGCGCCCACAGCCGCAACAAATGAGCCATTCGCAATGTCTATCGAAGCGGCTGTTATGTTGATGTTGCCACTGCTTCCAGGCTCAATCCTTTCGTCACCGCCAAAAATGCCTGTTGCGAGCAAACTTTCGTTTGAGATACTCGCTTTTCCGCTGACATCAAGCAACACGTTTGCCCCCGATGTCATCTCAGAGCTGGGTATCTCAACATCACCTGGTATAGTTTGCAGAATCAGAAAGGGAAATATACCACTGCCATTCAGGCTTAAATCGCGCGCATAAATTCGGGTACTTCCCCCGCCTAGCGAGCTAATACTCGATAGAGCATCTAAGCTGACATTTGCCCTATTTGTATCAGCGCCAAAGCTCAAACGATAGCGCTCAGCATCCATCTCAAGGGCAACACGACCAACCTCCGAAATGCCGCCTATTTCGACATCACCCTGTGAGTGGTTAATGGTGCTTCCCTGCAACAGAATATCTCCACCGAGTAAAGTGACGCCTTTGTCTGCAAGAAGGGTTAAATTTTGGGCGGTGCTCTCAATGCTGCCCGGCTGTAACTGATTAAACAAGAAAGCAGAAGGAGCAACCGTTAGCAGCCGCGTAGGTGATTCAGCATCAAAAGCACTAAAGACACCCGCATCTCCAAATTGAATCGCATCGGCTGTTGTAATAAACAAGGAACCTTGAAGATCCAGACGTGCTGTTGGGCCTAACACCACACCGTTAGGATTCATCAAAAACAAGTCGGCATCAGATCCTCTGCTGCCCAGCACACCATCAATTTGAGAAATATCATCTCCGGTTACACGGCCAAAGACGCGATCAACATTAGACGGATTTAGAAAATAGACAGCTTCTGTTGCATCAATGCCGAATGACTCAAAGCTATGAAAAAGATTGCGACCGCCAATAGTGCCGCCTTCAACTTGAATTAATCCTGGTGTGGACATATCAGCCGTGACCCGAGTACCCGAGGTTGAATCGGCAGTGGGTAAAGCAAAGGCTGAAAAACCACCTATCAGCACCAAAGCAGGACTCATCAACGATAGCCAAGTGATCAGACGAAGCATAGTGGATTTACAGAAAGGGCCAAGCCAAATTTTAGGCCATGTGTCACGGTTGAACCCACCTTCTTAAAAATACGTTGCCACAGTCAAGTCAATCCAGTTTTCATAGATACCGTATTTTTGTACAGGTGTTTGCAGTTTTCTGCAAAGCAAACCTGCTTCAAACAACCAAAAGATAAGGAAGTTTACTCCCTTTCTTCACTATCAAAAGACTTCTACTGTAAAAACAAGTTCACTAAGCCATTAACTGCTGACGCTGCGGAAAGCTTATTTTTGAGCCTACGGACAGCGGCGTTAAGCATTGTGACTGCTCACTTCTACAGAGAATTTAGCCATGGAAAACAAACAACGACTTGGAGAGGATCAGCTACTGATTAGCTGGTTGCATAACCAAAGAGAAGATTTGGTCGAGCAAGCTAAAGCTGGCTCTCAAGAAAATATGTTTAAGCGCAGGGTCTTGCCAGTGTTGAAAGCGCTAGCCTTTGTGGTGTGGGCCAATCCTAGTGTTTTTGATGGCCATTCGATTGCGTCCGGAGATTCTAGGCGTCACGCCGAACTAACATCGGGTGTTGTTTCTGGTGCGACATTGTTTAATGGCATTACCAACTGGCCGATTCTGTTCTATGCTTTCCGCAACATTGGTGCAACCAATGCCGTCTTTTTAAGTGCGTTGCTCAACATTATTATCCTCTGGTGGACAAACCAGACAGGCACAGCCGCCGCCAATCGAAAATACGGGAATAATGCTTGGTCAATTGCGGGCGTTATGGCGTTTCTCTCAATGAGTATTGTGCAGTCAGTAGTGGCTGGTGTCGGTGCAGAACTTATCAATAATCCGGAAGGGTTGAGTCAGCTCAAGGCTGAGCAGTTAGTGGAGGCACATGTTGAGAAACTGGAGGGTATTGAAGACAAGCTGACGGCAGAAGATCCTTGCGCGATCGCAGATGCAGAGTTTGATCGACTTCGGGATATGCCAGGTAAAGATCATCGATACTATAAGACGTATGGAGCAACCTATGCACAGCAGCAGGTCGAGTACTATCCCTATCCACAGGCACCCTGTTCTCCTTCATCAAAAGAAGCTTATAGCCAGAAAATCGAAAGCGCCTCTGTAGCCGCTGCCAACTTTGTAGACCGTAGGTACAGCATAGACAACGACATTGAATTGCTCAAAGAGATTGAGGCCAGTGAAGATGGCGCTAAGACCTACAGCAAGCATTTTCGTGAGAAGACAATTGATGGTGAGGAACTACATGTCTTAAAGTCGGGTAGAGAAGCGCTGACCTTTGCATCTGAAAGTTTTTGGAGAAGTATCACGTTTCAAAACGTTGGCGCTGAGGGTAGCCCTAGTCTCAATTTTCCTCTCTTCTTTTTTGCGCTCTCTGTGGTGACCAGCCTGTCTGCGGTAGCGTTAATTACGATGCATTCTATCAAGATAGAGACGCAAATGTCTCATAGTACTGATGTGGAAGATGCCGTAACCTACTGGCTGGAGTCTGTACGTAGACAGTATGCTCAGCGGCCAAAAGAGAAAAAAGAGGCCAAGGTAGATGAGAAACTGCTTGCCTTGTACATTGATGAGTATCGACGTAGCGGTAAGTGTGATTATCATAAGGTGCAAACGATTGCAAAAATGGCCCAGGAGGGGATTGATTTTAGGCTCATTCAAGATGGGCAAGGGCTATATGACGATATTCAAGTCGCTTACAAGCAGATAGAAACCGCCTCTTCGACATTGAATCGCTATTTGGGCTCTCTTAAGAAGGCTCATGACGACGATGACGAGGGGTTGGTGAAGCAGGGCCTGGCTGATTTGAGGCAGGGGGTTACTCGATTAATCTCGCTAAGCAAGCGATATGCCGCAGCGGTTTCTTTGCAGGGGGATAAGGAATATAGCATTGTTATTAAGACCTTGGAGAAGCAAATTAAAGACAAGCTTAATAGCATCAAAACGACGCCGTATAGCTCGCTGATTCAACGGCAGGCGGATGTGCCAAACCGACGGAATCTTTTGGATACGGTGCGATCGCAACTTGTTGAACTACAGGGTGACTGTTCAGAACTCAGAGAACTGACGCAGGAAGAAATTAGAAACAAGCTGATTCCTCTTTTCTGCGAGTTTAACGCTACGCCGGAGGTGTAAGACTAAAGTGGTGAGAGAATTCTCTCATCACTTTTCATTAGTCGTCACGAGAATGGTTGAGCTAGCTGCACAGTCGAGCAATGACTGAACGGCCATCCGGCAAATTGAACACGTTTGTGGGCTCAACAATGGCATCTAACGAATGAGAAGCAGAGGCTTCTGCTATAGCGGGTATGGTGTCTTCTATGGTTTGTACGTTACCGGTGGAAAGAGGGCCGGATGAATTTGTCTGGGGTGCGATCGCCAACCCATCATTACCTGTTGTCGTTAGCGTGCCACTACCGTCATCTTGACGCGCAATACAGCTATTCGAAATCAACTGCTCTGAGGTCAATAGCCCCTCAGGTAAAGGCGTCAAACCATCTTCTACAAACCGAACATTCGGCACGCTCACAGTTCCATCTACATTCCCCGTTGCATTGATATCCGCTCGATTATTATTCTCTAAGCTGTCAGGGTCGGCCGTCAACGAAGCTGGCGTAAAGCTCTCCCCAAAGAACCTAGACGTTTGTAGGTTAATATCACCGCCCCGGCCATCTGCGGCAAATGCAAACAAATCACTATCATCGAAGGCAATAATAGTATCCGCAGATAGGGTAATGTTGCCTCCGTTGCCTTCGCCAGATGTCACATCTGTTTGGATATTGCTATTGCCTTCTAGTCGAATAGTATTGGCAGCTAAGGTAATATTGCCCCCACCAGCCTGAGCAGAATTTGCCAATATTTGACTATCGACTGCCCTAATATCGCCGTCAAGAACATCAATGATTATATTGCCCCCGCCTGCATTTTCTATCGCAGAAGAGGTTAAGGTACTGTTGTTATCCAGGAATAGATTTTCCGTTTGAATCGACAAGTTGCCGCCTCGTCCTGTGCTAGCAACAGCAGAAATTCTAGCGTCGTTTTCAACCAGAACGCTATCGGCTGCAATGTCTATATTGCTGGCCACCGCATCACCTTGCGCCGCCCCGAGCGTTGCCGTCGATATTTCAGCACCGTCACGAACAATCAATTCACCGGCTTGGATGTTAATATCTCCACCATCACGCACAGCAAAGATAAGAAACAAATCACCCGCTTGAGTATTTAAGAACTGGGTATCTGTATAGAGCGGATCGCGAATCCTAAAGTCACCACCCTGGCTCTCTACCACGTAGAATTCACCAGCACCTGAAATGAAAGAGTCCTCCAAAGAACTCAAGTTGCTAGCCTGCTCTAAAGTATCTGGATCGTTATTAGAGAGGGGTAAGAATGTCTCTAGTAAGGGCGTTGTTGCACCAATATAAAAACTAGAAAGAACAGTCCTATGCTCTTGTCTCGCCCCTCAATTGAGGGGCTGTTATCGATTAGCAGACATAGCTATCCGGCTTAGCGACCTGGATCATGCG
>Ga0115546_1001450_pt1 | contig 14692 bp, 14 predicted proteins | sample COGITO_mtgs_1004_FD_87186 | JGI IMG/M metagenome (GOLD analysis project Ga0115546, IMG submission 87186) | Pelagic marine microbial communities from North Sea - COGITO_mtgs_100413 | ecosystem: Environmental > Aquatic > Marine > Epipelagic | place: Germany:Helgoland, sampling site Kabeltonne...
ATTGGCCAAGGCTACGTGTCCGCAACGCCATTACAACTAGCTCAAGCCACAGCGATTCTTGCAAATCGCGGCCAAGCTCTTCGCCCCCGCTTAGTGAAGGCTACTCGATCACAACAATTGACCACTGATTTAACGCCGTTAGAAAAAGGGATCTACAGCAAGCAATGGGCATTTAATGAGCCGCAATCAGTAGTTTACGGCCAACAACCTCACCCACAAATCCAAGCTATAGAATCCCAGCATTGGCAAAAAACGATTGGCGCTATGGAACAAGTAATTCATTCCATCAAAGGCACTGGCCATAAAATAAGCAAAGGGCTTGACTATCGTATAGCGGGGAAAACAGGCACAGCACAGGTGGTCGCTATAGGTCATGAAAAAACCTATGACCCAGAGTCGCTTAAGGAAGAGCACCTTGATCATGCTCTGTTTATTGGCTTTGCGCCAGCCGAGGCCCCAAAAATCGCCATCGCGGTCGTCATAGAGAACGGAGGTGGTGGTGGCGCAGTAGCAGCGCCTATTGCCCGTGTGGTGTTTGATCGCTATTTTGAATTAGCTCAAGTCGCGCTAGAACCGACAGAAGTAGAATCAGCAAGCAGCGAGGCAATGCAATGATTCACAATACACCTTTTGGCTCGAGCTACTCATCACTCAAAAAACCAGCCACGCTGTTTAAAAAAATTGACTTAGCCTTAGCACTGCCCTTACTCGGCATTATTATATATGGCCTCTTTATTTTGTACTCAGCATCGAGCCAAGATCTCTATCTTGTACTGAAACAAGGCATACGAATCTTACTCGGCTGGGGCATTATTATTGTTATAATACAAACACCGCAAATCTTTTGGCAAAAAATTGCCTTTCTTGCCTATTGCACAGGACTTGGCTTATTAATTGCCGTGCTTTTGTTCGGCACAGATGCCAAGGGCGCGCAACGCTGGATTACTATTCCTGGTATTATGCGCTTTCAACCAAGTGAAATTATGAAACTTGCAATTCCCTTGATGCTCGCCAGTCTTTTTGCCCATAATGCCTTACCACCCAAGAAGAAGACTTTACTCTTAGGCGTACTCGCGATCATCGTGCCAACCGTGCTTATTGCAAAACAACCAGATTTAGGGACCTCTCTTTTAATCGCTTACTCTGGATTTATGGCCTTAATGTTGGCAGGTTTCCCATGGCGCTACCTAGCCATACTTACCGCCTTGAGTATCCCAAGCACTTGGGTACTTTGGCAGTATTTTATGCATGCGTATCAAAAACAACGAGTGCTAACACTTTTAAATCCAGATGCAGACCCTCTTGGTTACGGCTGGAATATTATTCAAAGCAAAGCGGCGATTGGTTCAGGTGGTATAGACGGTAAGGGTTGGCTAAACGGCACTCAATCACAACTGGATTTTTTACCAGAAAGCTCCACAGATTTTATTATTGCCGTTGTTGGTGAGGAAATGGGCTTCAAAGGTATTATGCTGCTCTTTATATTTTATTTTATAATCTGTGCTCGTGGGCTCCTAATTGCCTGGAACGCCAAAGACACCTTTGGTAGACTACTAGCCGGGACACTGACTTTTACTTTTTTTATTTATGTTTTTGTGAACGTAGGCATGGTAACAGGCCTTTTACCGGTGGTTGGCGTACCCTTGCCTTTAGTAAGTTACGGTGGAAGTTCAGTTGTGTCACTTATGGCAAGCTTGGGCTTTCTTTTTGCCATTCAGGCAAACACCGTGCACGGTCAAAAATAACGTTACGCTGAACTCAACTAGGAGATGGATTTTATGAGCAAACGCCTTAAGACATTAGCAAAGCTGGCCATTATCTGTGCCAGCTTTGTGCCAAGCCTTGCGCCTCAAATTAGCATTGCAGCACCCACACAGTATCTTCAGTCGCCTTTGTTTCTCCAAATGCTCGATGAACTTGAAACTGAGCACCAATTTAACCGACAAGATTTGGTGACACTTTTTAGTGATGTGTATCAACGGGACGACATACTTGAAGCCATGTCAAAACCAGCTGAAAAGACTAAAACTTGGAGCGATTACAAGCCAATTTTTGTCAATGACCTTGGTACCAAACGAGGAGTAGAATTTTGGCAAAAACATGAGGCAATACTCAGTAAAGCAGCGGCTGAGTTTAAAATACCAGAAGCCATCATTGTGGCGATTATCGGTGTGGAAACTCGATACGGCAATTACAAAGGCAAGCATAAAGTTATTGAGGCCCTCTCAACTTTAGCTTTTGCCTATCCTCCACGAAGTGCTTTTTTTTACGGTCAACTTAAGCAGTTTTTAATTTTATCTCGTCAGCTTGCTTGGGATCCACACGCCATTTTAGGCTCATACGCTGGTGCCATGGGTTATGCGCAATTTATTCCTAGCAGTTATTTAAAACTTGCTATTGATTATAATGGCGACGGTGTTCCGGACCTTATTAATAGCCCAGACGATGCCATTGGCAGTATCGCCAATTATTTTCGACATCATGAGTGGCAGCCAGAGGCGCCTGTTTTGTTACCGGCGAAAAAAGTGAAGCCTGAATCCGAAGTAATGCTGAACATGATGAACAAGCCGTTAGACCCTACCATTACATTAGAACAAGCAGCCAAAGCTGGTCTGGTACTGGAGACATCAAGACGAGGAGATTTTCTGGTTCGGCCATTCACCTTTATTAACGAAGGCGAAGAAGAACTCTGGTTTGGTTTAAAAAACTTTTTTGTGATTACGGAATATAATCATTCAAAGCTCTATGCTCGAGCGGTTTTTGAATTAGCGACAGCCGTAGAATCAAAATACCAAAAAGCCACAAATAAAAGCCCTCACTTACCACTTACAATACAATAGACTATTATTACATCATCGAAAACATCAAAAGGGGCCAAGTATAGCTGGGCTTCAGCTTATCACGGAGGATAGTCAGTGAAGAGACAAATTACATTTAAAGTAAGGACAGGTCTAGTTAGCTTGCTTTGTGGCCTATTTTTAATCAGCTGTCAATCAAGTGAGTATGCAGATGAATATGGCTATGACATTCAACCAGAACTCAAACCAAGTGATGAACCACCATCGCGCTATGGCAATAAAGAAAGCTATGTAGTGGCTGGTAAGACTTATTTTGTTAAACCAACGACAGAAGGGTATTCACAAATAGGGACAGCGAGCTGGTATGGCAAAAAATTTCATGGTCGACCAACCTCAACCATGGAACCATTTGACATGTTTTCAATTTCGGCAGCTCACCCCAGCTTGCCAATTCCAACCTATGTGCGAGTGACCAACTTGGAAAATAACGCATCTATGATTGTAAGAGTAAATGATCGCGGCCCATTCCATGATAATCGCATTATTGATTTATCATATGGCGCAGCAGTACGGCTCGGATTTGCCAAGCAAGGTACCGCTCAAGTTAAAGTTGAGGCATTGGCGCCATACCAAGTTCGCTGGAATAGCACTGACCAGCAACCGATTGCAAATCAGTCTTACAGCAATCAACCATACAACTCTCAACCTTATGATCAGCAAGTCTACGATAATCAGCCCAATGGTTATCAGCCTAGCGATGATTTAGTGTATGGTAATCAACAGTATAACCCACAGGCTAACTCTGCAAACTTATCAGAATTTGGCTCAACCTACTCGGCAGCTTACAGCTCTGATTCTACCAATCAGCGTTTCGTCTACTTGCAAGCTGGAGCTTATTTAGACTCAATGAGTGCACAAAAAGCAAAAAGCAGGTTAGAGTTTTGGTTAAACAGCCGTAATATTCAAGAACAGGTGCATCTTGTGTTTAGCGATGGCTATCAAAAATTACATTTAGGGCCATTAGGTAATTTTAATGCAGCGGACAATATACGCCAACAGCTGTCCAATAGCCCTTGGGGTAAGCCCATTTGGATTGAAGTAAATCCAAACCGTTAATACAACTCTTCCTTAACATGCAGATCTAGAGTTAACAGGGTTCGCTCTAGATGTTCGGCCGTCATAGGTCTCGAACAACTATAGCCTTGGTAGATATGACAGCCTCGCTCCTTTAAAAAGGTCAGCTTTGCAGGATGATCAACCCCGACCGCAATCACTTCAATATTTAGCCGCATTCCGATAGCAAGTATAGAGTCGATCACCGCCAGACTTTTAGGATTAGAGAAAATATCTTGTAACAAGCTGGTGTTAATCTTTAAATAGTCAACGTTGAGCTCGATGAGTGCCAAAATAGATGAGTAGCCTGTTCCAAAATTATCAATTGCCAACGCAAAATTACTCGCTTTAAGCTCCTGTAAAACCGACTCATTTTTTAATACCCTATCCATAAAGTTAGTTTCGTTAATTTCAAGCACTAAATCTGATGGCTCGAGATCAAATCTTTGGCACATCTCTTGCAATCGTTGCGCGAAACCTTTTAAAAGTAGCTGTAGCGGCGATATATTGAGCGATAACTTTTGCGTTTGACTTATCCAGCCTTTTTTTCGCCAACGTGAAAAATCACTAAGGCATATTTCAAAGATCCAAGACCCTACATCATGAATAAGCCCTGTCGCTTCAAGTAATTCAATCAGCTCAGATGGATAAATATTAATGTGAGTTTGCGGCGCCCAACGAAGCAAAGCTTCAAAGCCAAAAATATCACTGTTTGCCACATCAAGCTGGGGCTGATAGAGCACGTAAAATTCATTATTTGCTAAAGCCTGATGCAGCTGGGTAGTAACATCTAATCGCCACCTTGCTTCGCTGTCCATCTCAGGCGTGAAAAACTGAAAATTATTTTTACCAGCTCGCTTTGCTTGGTAAAGCGCCATGTCACCATGTTTTAATACTTCATCGACAATCACGCCCTGTTGACCGCATTTAACAATGCCAATACTTACAGTCACGTATAATAATCGATTAGCAAGCAAAACTGGTTTTCGAATGTCCGCGATAATCGACATCGCGACTCTCGAAGCATTGACCTCGCTCACCCCATTTGCTAATACTATGGCAAATTCATCACCACCTATGCGAGCCACTACATCAACGCTACGTGTAACACGCTTTAATCGGTTGGCAATTTCCACCAAAAGAGCATCGCCAACATCATGACCAAGAGAATCATTAATGTTTTTGAAACCATCAAGGTCAAGGCAGAGCACGGCAAATGCACCCGATCGAGACACAGAGTCAATGACATATTGCAATCGACTATAGAGTACATGTCGATTCACAAGACCTGTTAATTGATCGACATCTGCAAGATCTCTTAATCGTAGTTCCTGAGTCCGCTGAGCTGTTTCATCAGTAATAGTGCCTACAAAGCCACCATTTCCCATTTGGTTTGGGCAAGCGTGAAAGCGAATCCATAAAGCTGTACCAGTGCAGGTCTGTATTTGACAACATTTGGAGTACACTCCCACTTGTCGTAATTCTGGCGCCAAATACAAACAAATTTCGCCTTGATCAGCGTTGTTAAAAATACTAAGCCAAGCTGCAGTTTTAGTACCAGCTAAAATTCGACCAAGCATATGATCAAGATATGCGTTAGAAAAGGTACAATCTCCCTTTACATTGACTTCAAAAATACCGACCAGCGCTGAATCAAAAATAGCCGATAATTGATGCTGGTACATTTTTTTGGGATCACTATCTTCGTAGAGCAATGTCTTATCAAGCATAAAATAGCCGCGTAAGGCGTAGTCATCCAGCTTAAATTCTATGGAACGCACCAACAACACTAGCGGCTGGCCACTTACATGACGACCATGCATCACACAAGGCTCATTACTCTTCAGAATGCACAATGGACCTTCTGGCGCGAATAAATATTGTTTTAAATTAAGTTTTAAAGTGGCTTCTGGCGATTCAAAGCCAAAGCAATCACAAAAAATTTGATTTGAAAAAACGATCACATCATGCTGATCGTGAGTTACCGCTAATGCCGTGAAACTAGTATTTACAAATGTTTGAAAATCAAGTGTTCCTTTAAAAGGACCAACGAGCAAGATTTTTTTCATTAAATGCGTTATGTTACATAGAGATCGTGCAGTTTTTTTTGCCTTAGCAGACATGGAAGAAGCGGCTTGTTGCGATAATCCTGACGCTGAATTCTTATCCATAGTGACCTTCATTTTTTTCATTAATTATGGGCATCACTAAAATTAAAACGCTACTGCAATGAACGCTCTATAATTTCCGACAAACACACATGAACTAATACTCAAATAGGGTTACAACACAATGAATCATTCACTCAACCCACGTTTTATTCACAATTTCTTCATTATAAGCATTTTGCTACTCATAATACGACCCCTTTTTGCGACCGAATCTCTGATTCCCACGCCACCTGCCATCAATGCCTCGTCATATTTACTGATGGATGCCTCGTCTGGCAAAATTATAATGAGTAAAAATGCCGATCAGGCAATTCCACCAGCAAGTCTGACAAAAATAATGACAAGTTATGTTACAGAATACGAGCTGAGTAAGGGCAATATTCAGCTTGACGACCAAGTACCGATTAGTGTGAAAGCTTGGCGAAAAGCTGGCTCAAAGATGTATGTCAAAGAGGGCACTAAGGTTTTACTGAGTGATTTGCTGAAAGGAGTTATAATTCAATCAGGCAATGACGCCAGTATTGCGCTTGCGGAATATATCGCAGGATCTGAAGACGCTTTTGCAGATTTAATGAATAAACATGCAGCTCGACTGGGTATGACTAACACGCATTTCGTCAACGCCACCGGATGGCCATCAAAAAATCATTACTCCACTGCGCAAGACCTTGCGCTATTAAGCCAAGCTTTAATCGAAGATTTCCCTGAACACTACGGTCTCTATGCGGAAAAATCGTTTACCTATAATGATATTACTCAGCCAAATCGAAACACATTGCTGCATTCGAGCGACAATGTTGATGGCATTAAAACAGGTCATACTGAAGAAGCAGGCTACTGCTTAGTTGCATCCGCTTTTGAAAACGGCATGCGATTAATTAGTGTTATTACCGGTACTGACTCAGATCGTGCCAGAGCTCAAGAGTCTCGAAAGATGCTGACCTACGGTTTCCGGTTTTATGAAACTAAAAAAGTGTATTCAACTGAAATTGTGATCACTACTCAGCACGTATGGAAAGGTCAAACCAAGGCTCTTGACCTTGTCAGTAGTAAAGATGTGTACCTTACCTATCCTCGTGGCCAATATGAAGACCTTAGCGAAATTTTAGAATTGCCACAGTACATAGAAGCGCCAATTAATACAGGTGACAAAATTGGCAAGCTTAACTTTAAACTTGGAGATGAAGTGATGGCCAGCACGCCATTAATTGCGAAGGCAGGTATTGCCCGCGGTGGCTTTTTTGGTAATCTTTGGGATAGTATACGGTTGTTTTTCGCCCAGCTATTCAGCTAGTATATAAAGCTTGAAAATAGCGGCTAAAAAGTGAGCACAATTATGACCCTAAACGCCTCAGCCTGGCAATTTCCCAAGGCTCACGGAGTAAAAGCAATTGGCCACACTAAAGACCCGGTACAAACGGTGTTTGTGAACCTTATAGAACAGCTTAATTTAAAGTATGATTCAACCTCCATTACAAGTAAGCCCAGCAGTAGCGGTAAATATGTCTCCATCACTGTGACCATACACTTCGAACAAGCTGCACAAGTAGAGCAGCTTTACGCCGCTTTGCACATAGAGCCCACTATCGTGCAAAGCTTATAATGGTCATTGATAAGACTAATACTACACTCGTCATACGCACACTTGGCCTCATTGATTATGAGGCGTGTTTGCACAAGATGCAGCAGCATGTTGGGAGCGCTAAACCTAGTCAGCAAGCAGAGCTATGGTTAGTCGAACATCCAAGTGTCTATTCCCAAGGTCAAGCTGGCAAAATCCATCATCTCTTAAACACAGGTAAAATTGCCTGTGTTCAGTCCGATCGAGGTGGTCAGGTGACTTATCATGGCCCTGGCCAACTGGTATGTTATTTCTTATTTGATCTCAAAGTACTGGGCTTAAATGTACGACAACTGGTAAATTTAACCGAAATTAGCGTTATACAGCTTTTGCAGCAACTTGGTATAGCAGCTCATGCGGATTCAGCCAAACCAGGTGTTTACATACAAACGGCGAAAATCGCGTCTTTAGGCTTTCGAATAAGACGACACATGAGTTATCATGGTGTTGCAATTAATGTCAATATGGACCTATCGCCATTTGCTGGTATTAATCCATGCGGCCTTGTGCAACCAATCACGCAAATTGCTGATTTAGTGGGATCTGCAAGGGCAAACATAGTGTCTATCCGAGAACTCTACCTTGAGCAACTACTGCCAATTTTTGGATTTAAACATGGTATAATCACCAACATCTGGCCCTGAACTTATCTATTTTATCCGGAGTCTATCGACCCTAACGAGGAGACATCATCTTGAGCGAATCAACAACACCAAGACCAAAAGGTATAGCCGGTCGTGGCGAAAAACTTCGCGGCGCAGACAAGCTCGCTCGCATTCCGATTAAGGTGATTCCAACTGATGTCATGCCGCGAAAACCAGATTGGATTCGAGTACGGCTGCCAAATAATGGTAAAGCTAATGAGGTGCGCAATATCTTGCGAACTCAAAAACTTAATACTGTGTGTGAAGAAGCCGCCTGCCCAAACCTACCCGAATGCTTTGGTAAAGGTACAGCAACATTTATGATTATGGGTGATATTTGCACTCGTCGCTGCCCATTTTGCGATGTAGCGCACGGTAAGCCTTTAGGATTGGATCCAGAAGAACCAGTTCATCTTGCAGAAACTGTGGCCGCTTTGAAACTCAAATATGTGGTGATTACGTCTGTAGATCGGGACGATTTAAGAGATGGTGGTGCACGCCATTTTGTAGATTGTATTCAAGCCATTCGAACATCATCACCAGCGACTCGCATCGAAATTCTTGTGCCAGATTTTCGTGGCCGAATGGACGTGGCATTTGATATCCTTTCCAGCTGCCCACCAGATGTATTCAATCATAATCTTGAGAACGTGCCTCGCCTATATAAACAAGTGCGCCCTGGCTCGGATTATATTTGGTCTTTAGAGTTATTGCAAAAATTCAAAAAACGTAACCCAAAGGTGCCTACAAAGTCTGGCCTAATGGTTGGGCTAGGGGAAACGGATCAAGAAATTTTGGATGTATTACAAGATTTACGGCGCTATGATGTAGACTGGCTAACGCTAGGTCAATATCTACAACCAAGTAAAGACCACCACCCCGTGGAACGCTTTATGACACCAGACACTTTTAAAAATATAGGACAACAAGCCAGAGCTATGGGCTTTACGCAAGTTGCTAGCGGCCCAATGGTACGTTCATCCTACCATGCAGACCTACAAGCAGACGGCGTCGATGTTGGTCAAATGCTGAAGTAACCGTCATCATGCTTGAAAAACTTCAATACTTTCTAACGTCGCCGGACCATACTTGGGTGGTGTTTTTGGCGGTATTTTTTGTCTCTTTCCTGGAAAGTTTAGCGATTGTTGGTCTTGCAGTACCGGGCGTAGCTCTACTCTTTTTCCTTGCGCTCACCGCAGCCGAACACAGCCTATCACCTGCTTGGTTGCTGGCGAGCGCTTTTACTGGCGCCTATATCGGCGACATTATCAGCTATTGGCTTGGTTACTCTTTGAAAACTCCAATCCTGCGTTCTCAGTTTGCCAAAAAAAACACCAAGCTTTTTCAACAATCACGGCAATTGTGCCAAAAATACGGTATTTTTGCAGTATTTATTGGGCGATTCATTGGCCCTTTAAGGCCTATAGTGCCGATTGTTGTGGGCATACTTCACTACCCTGCAAAATCTCTCTATACAGTCAGTGGCCTTGCCTGCTTGTTATGGGCACCAACTTATCTAGGACCTGGCTACTTTTTAAGTCAATGGGATGGTTTTCGGTGGCATTATCTTTGGATAGTCATCGTTTGTCTACTATTGGGCAAGCTTATCTATTCAGGCTGGCGAAGATGGTATGAGTAGAATGCAGCTACAACGCCAGTTAGGAATAAGCCTACTGCCAGTAGGGTACCTTACGAGCGTAATACTGCTCAAGCTCAACCACTTTTTTCAAGTAATCTCGAGTTTCTTGAGCCGGTGCATAGTTTAATAATCGCCCTAAAACTTCTGTACTCGACATTTGATTAATCACGGCGACGGCCTCACTCATTCGGGGCGTAGTAATAAAAGCTCTAGCAAGGTTTGACGGCCCTGCGTTGTAGGCCGCGATTGTCACCAATGCTCGACTCTGTTCATCTTCAATTTTTTCAAGATACCGATAATACAGGATATGCAGATAGGCCGCGCCAAGTTTAATGTTATTGCGTTCCGCGAATAAAAAATCTGGCGTTAATTCTGGCGACTTTTCAAAAACAAGTACTGCTGCATCATGTCCTGCGGTAGCCGGCATAATTTGCATTAAACCATAAGCTGGCGCTTTGGACTGAGCTAAAGGGTTAAAGTGACTTTCTGCATGAATAACCGCTAACACGAGAGAAATAGGCACTTGGTACTCGTCGGCAAAGGGCTGGGCCAAAGCTTTATAACGACGCGCCGCAAGCTCAAGGCGCTTGGGTGGAAGATCCACGGAATATTTCACGCGATCAGTATGCTGCTCTCGAATAACTCTGGCTGATTGCTGCTGCATTTCGATTCGTGCAGACTTCATAAGTCGATGCGCCATTAAATCTAATTGCCGCTCAGAGGGCTGGCCTGAAGCGAATAATTCGGCTAAAACAAGCACATCAAGCTGTTGCTCATTGTCATTGCTACCGACAGCGTCGAGTAATAGCTCGTCTGCCATGGCGCGTCTTAATGTTGACGTTTTCATACGTAGAAGCTGCTGCAAATATTGCCGGACTTGCTGATAATGCCCAGCGACTCTGGGCACCGTAATATCCACTGTATTAAGCGCAAACTTTATAGTGACTGCTGCGCGAAAATCGTCTGAATAATACGTGAGCGACTGTTGTTGAGCAGGAAGTTCATAATTTGGCCAACTTTTTTCGAGTTTTTCTCGATAACGTTTTCGTTGTTCTAATATTTGTTCTGGTGCAATCCACGGCTCGTATGCAGTAGTGCCCACCCCTACATCTGGAGAGTTCTCAGCATCAATTTCCAATTCGAAAAGTGCCTGCTTTTGCTCTGGTGAGAGCGCAGGAATTTTTTGACTTCGATCGCCCAGCCAAGCAAGGCTTGTCGAACTGATCATCAGACAACCGATAACACATACACCTGATGTCTTTGCCCACATAATAAACGCCCAAAAATTGATCGCTCATAAGACTTAAAACGTTCAATTATATTAAAAAATATCACGAGGTTTTTAAGATATTTCATACTACTTACAAAATTAGAATCAATGCTCTATACAAAGGTCGTATTATTAGTATACACCCGTCGCAGTGGAATGCGATTTAATAACAAAACAAATACACTCAGCCAAAGCGTTTAATTTTTTTAAACCGCGTTATTTTATTATCAAAGGAGATAAGCATGAGCGAAGCAACTGAAAAATGGTCGGATAAATTAAGTGGCCAATATAAACAACTCAACAAAAATTTAGACAAAATGGCTAAAGCTGGTAAAGGCTTATTTGCTCGTGCGAAAAAAGCTGGCACTAGGCAGTTTAATGACCTTGTAGAAGTTGGCGAGAAAACTGATTCTGATATTCTAAATGAAGTTAAGAATACAGTAAAACAGCCTTTTAATGATATTCGAGGTTCAGTAAATAAAGCAAAATTTGCATCTGTAGGCTTATTTGTTTTAGCTAAAGAAAATGGTAATAGATATTTTGATGAATTGGTTAACGAAGGCGAAAAGTCTGAGCGTCCAAAGACTCAAAAAAATGACACCAACAAGTCCAAGCCGAAAAACTCAAACAGTAAAGCTGCTTAAATTTTAGCTTTTCTATCTTAAAAAAACCGTCATCTGTTTTAAGTCTTTTTATAAACAATGTCGGTTTTTTTGCTCCTAAAATATTTCATTTTGATCAAAATTAAAGATCGGTGGATTATCAGGATTGCCAATCTCATCGGTAATATTTTGCACGTCTTTTGACTCTAGAATCTTGAATTCTTTCCAATCCGGCTCTTTACCTCGCTCAACGATAATTTCAACTCGGCGATTTTTTGCTCGATTTGCGACAGTTGTATTTGGCACTATGGCCCTAACACTACCAAACCCAAGCACAGTAAAACGTCGCTCATCTAAATAGCCGCCGATTAATAACTCATGGGCCACTGAAACAGCTCTTGATGCTGACAGCTCCCAGTTTGATCGAAATCTTGCAGTATTAATTGGCACATTGTCCGTATGGCCTTCGACAGTATAGACCCCTTTAATGCCCCGAAGCACATCTCGAATTCGTGCCATAATCGGTATAAAGACTGGCCGCAATCGAGCAGAGCCAGAAGCAAATGAGCCGTCTTCTTTTATTCTGATCACAATTTTTGCGCCATTTGTCTCTACTTCAACCTGGCCAGCCTTTATTTCTTTACTCAAAGCCTGTGCCACGTCCATAGCCGCTTTCTCGGTTTGCATTTCAATTAAACCAAGCTCTGCTAGTGCCTTAGCGGCGCCGTCATCCGTTGCTTCTGTTTTATCCCCAGTTGTGGACTCTTTTGGCGTATCACCTTTAGGGCAATTCATACTGAGCTCAGACTGAGTGACATCAGTCGTTGATTGCTTGACTTCACTGATGGGTGTGGGCTCAGGACGGCCCGGACTAAATTCTTGCGCAATAATACTAGTGCCTTTTGGTATATCTTTGGTTTTTATTGAATTTTGAACGCCGAAGGCATCGGACATGGAACCAGCGACTTGCTTATACTTCATTACGTCCATTTCGGAAAAAGACAGCAATAAAACAAAAAAACACATAAGCAGTGACATAAGATCTGCAAATGTGGCAAGCCAAGCCGGTAAGCCTGCGGGACAGTCTGGGCATTCGTCATCACTATCTGACACTAACCTCGCCCCCTACGCATCGTCTTCAGGGCGTTTGCCACTTGGCAAATAGGCGTTGAGTAAGCCACGAATTACACGTGGATTTTGTCCAGACTGAATCGCCGTTACCGCATCGATAATCATACTCTGAATCAGGGCTTCTTCCGCAGCTCGTAGCTTGAGCTTATCCGCAATCGGAATAGTCACCATATTTGCAATCATAGCGCCATAAAGCGTGGTCAACAGTGCAACCGCCATTGCGGGACCAATTGATTTTGGATCATCCATGGCTGATAGCATTTGCACCAAACCAACTAGGGTGCCTATCATACCCATAGCTGGTGCAACGTCACCGGTCATGGTGAACAACGAAGCTGCTGTCTTATGACGATCCGAGGCTTTCTTCATTTCCTTGGTCATAGTCTCGGCGACTACTTCAGGCTCATGGCCATCAACAAGCAGCCGAATACCTGATTTTAGAAAAGGATGACTTACTTCTTTACCTTCCAGCGATAATAAGCCACCTTTTCGAGCTTCATCTGCCAATCCCACAACTTCATCGATTAAACCCACAGGTTCAATCGATTTAAAGCTAAAAGCTTTTCCTGCTGCGCCCAAAGCACTAAAAAAATTGTTCATAGTAAATTTGGAAAGCACAACAAAGATTGATCCACCCACAACTACCAGTAGTGAAGGTACATTTACAAAAACAAGAACACTGCCACCTAAAAACATGGCAACTATAATGATGCCAAAGGCACCAATAATACCGACCAGGGACGCCAAATCCATTGAAACAACTCCAACTGGCAAATCGTGATTAAATACTTCTCTGCAATACATCAAAAAAAGACGAAAAATTTAAGATCTTTTTTAAAAGCTTAGCTTAATATTTAGTCGATGGAACTAGCTGCTACCTCCTGTCGATTTTTTACACGGCGCCTTAGATGCTCCTTACATGTTTACGACATATACAAACAGTGATAATGTTTGATTCACAATTGAACCCGTATCAAAGGACTATTTTATATGAGCGATGTCATTCCAGCCATACCAGCAGAACAATCTTTGTCTCAAGACAATTTTGAATCCTCCTTAGAAACCCTTGAATCAATTGTTAATCAATTGGAGAACGGAGATTTATCGCTTGACCAATCCTTGTCTGCTTTTGAAAAAGGCATTCAATTAACACGTGATTGCCAAAAAACACTCGCAGATGCAGAACAAAAAATAAAAATTTTGACTGACAATGGCATGGAAGCACTTGAGCATGACTGAATTTTCCCAATGGGTTGCACAGCATCAAGTCAATTTTAATAAGGCACTTATAAGCCAGATTCACCAAGCCATTCCAAAACATCAAAATCAGTTACACGATGCCATTATTTATGTGTCCACCAAAACCGGCAAAGTGATTCGGCCACTTCTATGTTTTGCCACTGCAGCAGTGTTTAATGCGCCTTCAATAATAGTGCAGCCTTTAGCTATTGGTCTTGAGCTTATTCATACTTACTCATTAATTCATGACGACCTACCCGCCATGGATAATGACGCTTTACGACGAGGTCATCCAACTTGCCATATTAAATACGACGAAGCCACTGCTATATTGGTCGGTGATGCTTTGCAGTCAATGGCATTTCAAGTCATTGGGGAGTGCAACTTGCCTGATGCTATTAAAGTAAAAGCCATTATAATTTTAGCAAAGGCTGCTGGTGTGGCTGGCATGGCTGGTGGCCAGA
>Ga0115546_1001456_pt1 | contig 14679 bp, 14 predicted proteins | sample COGITO_mtgs_1004_FD_87186 | JGI IMG/M metagenome (GOLD analysis project Ga0115546, IMG submission 87186) | Pelagic marine microbial communities from North Sea - COGITO_mtgs_100413 | ecosystem: Environmental > Aquatic > Marine > Epipelagic | place: Germany:Helgoland, sampling site Kabeltonne...
ACTTCTTGAGTTGGTGATTTTAGTCGATGATTAGACTTAATCCGATTAAAAATGTCCTTTGTACCACTCAATTTATCGTTGTTCATGTGAATATTGTCTGTTTCAAACTCTGTAAAAGTCTGATATGCGGTGTCTCGATCCTGAGTACTACTAGTGTCAGCAACAATACGGTGGTAAGACTGTATAACTCTCGCTTGCGAGTTTAAATTAATTAATCGTTGCGGGATAAATTTAAACCAGGTGACCGCTTGTTCAATACGGTTGATTTTATTGAGTTCTGGTGTGTCTTCTGCTTGAGCTTGAGCGATGATCAGTTCAATAGCGGTTTCATAAAAACGAGCACTCAAACTAAACTCGATAGCAAGTGTTTGGTAAAAATCGTGGTAAGTTTCGCCAGAATTTTTGATTTGATCAATCATGTTTTCAATAAAATGATTTAAATTTATGGCAGAGCAAGAACGTCTTAGGTGACCCTGAGCGAAAAACCGCCACGCTAAACTAGAAAAAGACAGTAGTTTTTGTTGACCTTGGTGATCATTTTCTTCCCTATACACTAAAATATTCTTACAACATAACGACTGTATTAAATGATGTAGATCAGGTAGATCATGGTGAAGCATGGGTAAAAATGGGTGTAAATTTGGCGGAAATAAACTGAGGTGCGCTAGCAACATTTGCTCGGCATGGGTTAATAATTGTTCTGCAAGGGAGTTCATCAATGCTTGATAATTATTGAGTAGTTCTGAACAGGTAGTTTTTAAAGCATAAGCTGGAATTTGAAGCTCGCCTGCTTCTACGGCGCTTACGGCTTTTTCATCGCGTGCTTTAAGCTGACGATATTCTTGTTGAGCGCCTAATCCACGCAACTTCGCAGTTAAAAGCGTGCCCATTTCTGGCCAACACTCTGCGAGGCGAGTAATACCCAATAAGCTTTGATGCAGATGAGGCGGCGCTGAGTTTAAAAGTTGTTGAGTGCCGATGGGCATTGACATGTAAAGCTCGTGAGCATTAACCACAAGCCATTCTGGTACAGATTCAATTGAGGCTGGCGATTTTGGGTGTTCAAATAAGTTACTGGTGAGTGGGCTACAAAGAATAGGCAGCACTGTGTGGATTCTATTTAACCGAACGGCATCGGCGTAGCTCTGTTTGGCTTCTTGTAGTTTCTGAACACTTTGTGTGTTGAAATTATGGTGGATCATTAATAGAATTTTTTGATCCTCATGATTTGCTTGTGCTCTAGCAATAATTTCTCGCAACAAACTTGGGTTGACTAACTCATGGTCCGTCAGCGTGACTTCATAAACAGCTCTACCGATTGCTTGTGCCACTTTTGTTATAACCTGACGCTGGCCGAAACCAGGCGGGCTAATAATTAAGCAAGGCCTTTCCATTTCGACCGCGTTTTGAATACGGGCGAGTGCAATACTGTTATTAAAATGTGTTGTGGAGCGAATCGCTTCTAATTGCATAATAACTCGTTATGAGGTGAAAGTAACATAGAATGGCCAGATAAGGCACTAGTGTTGTTTTAATGTCTGAATCCTATCATATTCTCATACGACTTCGAGTTCTTTATGTAAAAAGTTATATTGGACGGTCAAAATGTTGCCTTCATTTATTATTTATGCTTTTTTTTTGAACAAGTCTTGTTGTTTTTTAGTTTTAGAACAGACCGGTTTCGCGTTCGAAAGTTTCTTTCATAACCGTCAATTGACGTTATTTTTAGTAAAAACTGACTATACAATTTAAAAAGATACACGACGTCCGCGCGCTCACCAAAGGTTTTTTAAAGAACTTAGAATCAATGTTGATGTGGCTCAAAGAGTAAAAATGTATAGAAAGTTATATTTCTGATAGAGGTCTAAGGTATAATATAAAGTATATGTTAACATTCCCTAGGTTCGTTTCAGCAGAAGGACGCTGAGCAAAAGGAAAAGCTATGAATGGACAGGATTCCGATGTTGCAGAACGGCTGGATAATTTGCTGTTTGATCCAGATTTAAATACACGGCAACAATCGAGCCCATTAAATCCAGATCAATACCTTAAAGCGCTATGGCCAGGCTTGCGAACCCAAGCGGTGGAATATTTTTTAGGTACAGGGCAGGGAGATCTTTTATTAAAGGAGGTTAATACTGACGCCGACAGTTTAAAACACTTAATGTCAGTACATCTCGACAGTACTTTGACTGAGATTATGAAAGGCAAGACCATTGCTCAGATCCAAGGGTTTGATGAGGGCCATTTAGAAGCTCTATATACTATTGGTGAATCTCGTTTACATGCAGGGGAAATTGCTGATGCTGCCAGTTTATTTCAGCTTTTAATCTTGCTCGACCCTACAATTGCAAAGCATTACACCGCTTTTGGCGCTTGCCAGCAAATGCTTAAAAAATATGAATATGCTCTTGATTTATACGCAATTGCCCAGACCCAAGATATGTCAGACCCTCGGATTCCCTTAAACGCTGCAATGTGCTGTGTCTATCTTGATCGACTTGCTGATGCCTTAAGCATGGTCAATCGTGCATTAAGTATTTGTCAGCATGCCATGACAAAAGTTCGAGACCAACACCAAAGTTTGGCTGAGTGGCAGCGCCTAGCCCTTAAGGCTCAGCAGCTTATTAAGCTTGTCGGTATTCGTAAGCGTAACACGGCTCATGCACAAGCTGCATCGAGCCCTGTGAATGAAGACTAAATTTAAGCTTTAGGTCTATGGGTATAACACTCTCAAAGGCATTAGATGTCAAGTGTGAGAAAAAATGCAAGTCGTTATGTGCAAGGAGGTGCAATGCGAATTCAAGAGTCGTCACTACATCGAGCTCAAGGCTCAACGGCACACGCTACCCAGTCGTCAGCGCCAGCTTCAATTCACTCAGTTGAAACAACGGATGCTGGGATTAAAATAGAAGGCAATTTTGTACTTACAGACATGCTCACGCCTGAGATTATTAAAAGCAGTGGAGTTGAAGGTGCTATTTTATTGATGATGGATCGACGCTTGCAGCTTGCTGATTCCACCCTGGACACTATGTTAAACCAATTGCGTGAGACTCAGTCTCGGCAAACCGAAAAAACCCAAGAGCGTATTCAGACCATGCGTGAGGGGCTTAAAGAAATGGAAAAGGCTAAAAAATCAGGCAAAATTTCTGACATGTTTGGTTGGGTGGGCCTAGCAGCAGCAGGCGCTGCTACAATTTTAACCGCAGGTGTCGCATCCCCAGCGTTTGTGTTGGCTTCCGTAGGTATCATGGGCGTTACGACAGCCATGCAGATTGATAACGCTACTGGTAGCAATGTTTTAAAGGCGATTGCTGGTGATAACGCAAAAACTCAATTAGGTGTCAGCATTGCAATTAGCGCCGGTTTATTGATTGCCAGCATGGGCATTGCCAGTTTGGCTGCATCTGGTGGCCTAGCACGCACTGCTTCGGTTGGTGGTAAAACTTGGCTGGAGCGGCTTCGATTTTCGAAAGACAATGCAAAGCTTTTTAATGATGGCGACCATTGGATGCAAAGATCCGCAGCGGCAGTGAACGCAGGAGTTGCCGTGTCAGGTAGTGTCACTAGTTTACGAGGCGCTCATGCCAACTTCAAGGCTAGCGAGTTTAGCGCTTCGGCTATGGAAATCAAAGCCATTCAAAAACGTTTAACCACTCATCAACAGTTTTTTGGCATGGTCATTGAAGATTTGCTGAGTCAAATACAATCTGGTAACAAAACTTTGGCAAAACAACTTGACACGGCGTTTGATCCAAAGCAAGCAATTATATCGAATATTTAGTTGTCGGATGCCGGAGAACGTTAACAGCATTGAGCCCAAAAAAGGAGGCATTTATGCCTATTACTAGCCTAGAAAATCAACAGCAGTCCCGAACATCAAGTGTCAATCCTCTAGATTCTGCTGCAGTAGTGCGTGCTCCAAGTTTTACTCATGATTCTGTGGAACTGATGGAGTCCCGTAAGTCTGATGCTGATCGAATGATGGCCATGCTCACTGCTGGCCCAGAAATACCGGGCAGTAGTAGTAGAGCTTACGGTGGACGTAGTTTCGTGCAAATGGTCGTTGAAGTACAAAAAGCAATGGCTCAAATGTCGTTCGATACAAAGGTAGTGAACCGAGAGCAATCTGTAGAGTATGGCCGATTAAAAGCAGACACTATTGACGAAGGCGCTGATAAAATTCGTAAAGGTGCGGTTTTTGCGTTTGCATTTGCTGCAGCTGGTGCTGCTTTTAATATATCTACAAATATTAAAGGCCTAGGGTATGCCAGTAGAGGTGGTTCTAAGGCGAAACCTGACGGAGAATTGAGCCTTGAATCCAGCGCGTTAAGCCGGCCTTCGTCTGTAGACGCAAATGGAGGAGGAGGGCCCTCGAAAGCGTCTGGAGACTTATCAGGAACTCATCGCACTGGCGAGTCACTTATGGGCGGTGCAGAGGCTAAGCCTAAGACTGCACAGGCTAAGGTTAAAGATTCAGCCCAAAACAATGGCCCTGGACCAAGAGCTCAAACTAGTGACAACAATGGTGGAGAAGCACCAGACGGAAGTTATGTGTCACCTATAATGCAAATGCACACTGCTATAGGAGCAGCGGGATCTACCGTATTGTCAGGTATGGGTGATATTATCGACAAGCATGAGCAAGCAAAAAAAATGGAACTAGACGCAGATGGCGCTCGATTTGACACTTATGCTGGTGAGCAAAGCCAGTTTTATTCGGACGCTAATGACAATGTGAGTAGAGCCTTATCTGTGGTGGAAAGTGTTGTTAGCCAAGTGTACAACACCAATGTTGCAATCGCCTCAAACCTGCCTCGTTAAAAATTAACGTATCTTTCAATATAAAATGAGGATATAGAAGTATGTCTGCAGTCTCCACAGTAAACAGTTCGCCTTCGGCTCAACCAGCTGCTTTACCTGGCGCGTTGAATTTCATGCAAAAATGTAATCAGGCACATGCGCCCAAACTACGAGTTTCCGGCCAAGATCAAGCCATGTCAAATAGTCGATCTGACTCAAAGTTTAGCAAGCTTACTTCTTGGGCTTCTGGTAAGAGTCATTTATTCTTGTGCTTGGCTGCCATGGCGATTGGTGGCATTGCAGCAGGTATTATAGGCGCAGTTTTTTTTAGCTTGCCGGTGCTTGCAGTTGGTGGTGTGGCTCTTGGTGCTTGTGCTTTTGGTTTGTACAAGTTGGATATGTTCAAAGGTCGCTAATGACATGCTCTTATTCCAGCTTTTATTCCCGGAATAATCAGTATTGGCACTAAAAAAGCGACAAGCCCAATTGCAATTAATATTGGGTTGGCGTGAACTGCACCTAAAGCGATAGCGGCTACTGCAAGCAGTATACAGCTAGTTCGAATACCACTGAGCAAGCGATTCCCTCTTTGACTTTGACGCATGTTTTGATTGCCTGCAGGCGAGATTCGAGCAGTTGGTGCTCGTTGTGGTTGTAATTGATGAGTTGACCCACCAATAGCATTTAAGTTAGGCGCTGAATTGACCACAGGCTCTGGGTTTGCTGTAAATGAGACGCTGTTCATAAAATGTCCTTGCGAGTTATTTAATTTTTTTCGAGAAAGTCGAATAGTATATTAATCTTGATTTAAATTCTGGGTCATTTTAAAAATTGACGATTTGAAACTGAACGAGGATAGAGTATGGCTGAATTAAGTGTTGGCGAAGTACGGGCTATCGTAAGTCAAGCATCAGCCACGTCATCTGGCGGCTTAGCCGTGGGTGGTCAATATAAAAATACTAACCTGGTTCGCAATAGTCTGCAGCCGTCAATTACTCATATTGCCGAAGAAATCGGTATTGCGTTTCAAGGTCGTTTAGCCAGCGCCATTCTAGAGCGGCGCAGCAATAAGCCTGCAAACCAACAAACGCAATATATTGTACCGGACACGGAAAACGCTGAAGAATTGAGTATGTTAGTTGCTGGCAGTAAAGTAACAAAAAAAGAGGAAATAAATACAATAGACGATGAACATCGATTACACGATAATGTTGGCACAGCTTTTGATTTACAAGCGTTGCTCACTGCTTTTGTGGATTTAGACGAAGTCAAGCTAGAGCAGTTTTATCAGGAAGTTCTGGACGCTCGGGCATTGACTGGTCAAGGATTAAAAGATTTACTCATGCAACGGTTTACTGACCCTACGATGCAGTATGTAGCAATTCTGTTTTGTTTTAATAAGGCTGACGCAGAGCTTAAAATGCTTAAAGAACAGCCAAATATAAGTTTACAATGGCTTGGTAAAATAAGTAAACTGCGCAAGCTTTTGATTTCAGAGCTGCGCTGGTACGAAGATAACTACAGTCAGCACATTCGCGCTTCAATGAATATTAGCCAAGTCGTTCGCGACATGCTCAACAAGCAACGTGGCTTAATGAGTCAAGATTTACATCAGTTTTATAAAGATGCAGTGCTTGACTATACCCACCTACGACATCTCTACGGCATGATTTTAAAGCGCTTTGGTTTGGATAGATTTAAAACGTCTGTGGATTTTTTATTAAAATCACTGATTGCCGACTTTGAATCACAAGGGCCCTCTATCGCCAAGCCAAAGTTAAAAGCGATCATGGATGATATTTATCAATTACATGTATTAGAAAGTATTCATTTACATTGCGCTGAGTTGTATGGACAGTTGACACGCTCCCAATCAGAATTGCCTTACTCAATTGAATTTTTATTGGAAAATGTATTAGCTTTTCAAGCTGGATCTCAACCAGGTTTGACTGGTGTGCATCGATATCTTGATACCTTATTGTTTATGGATAGAGCTTTGCAAGCTAAAATTTTATTGTTAAACGGTACTAAGAAAATTATTCGGTTGGTGCCTTTAAAAATGTACAAAGAACGGCAAACCCGTGATGATCAACTTCAAGCCTTGCAAACTCAATTAGATGAGTTGGCAAGTGCAGAGGATGAGTCTCACTACACTGGCGCCCTGCAGTGATTAGGAAAGGCAATAAGCTATGACGAGTGTTTGGCAGCAATGGCTTGAATCATGGTTGGAACAAATTGATTTAATGCCAGATAATGAGATAGTAGTAGACCAGTTTTGTGTGAAGACCGACAAAGGGCAGCAATATGTGCTCGAAAATTGTATAGATCATGTTATGCTCAGCCTTCGCTTACCTCTTGGCGGCTATCAAGATGCTGCTTATGCCAAGCGACTTTTGCAGCTAGCCGACCCTCAGGCACTTGCGCCATATCCAATTCGATTAGGTTTGGATGCTAGCCAGTATTGCATTGTTGCGCTGCGTTTTGATTATGAACACCACACACCGGATGACCTTAAACTTGGTTTTGACCAGCTTTTTAGTGTGTGTGAAGAGCTTGATACCATGAGCAACGATTAAAGGGATTTTAATAACAATGAGCAGTCTTGATATTTCACATGGCGTTGAAAGCGTTATTGATTCACCGCTACGTAGTCCTAGTGCGGCTCAATTGCCAGAAAAAAAGGATTTTGTACCCCAGGGCGATCGCATCCCTAATTTCATTAACCATTATTTTCATCAAGATGATTTGTTGAATGATAGTCTCATTGAATTTGCTAAGCCTAAACTGATGTACCCCCATCTCATGACGCCGGGTAATTTTCGTCGCATTCTGGGTTTTATGGGACAGTTATTGCGACAAAAAGCGAATGAAAATCCTGCTAAAGCACAACGGCTTAATAAAGCACTCAAAACGCTAGATGAACTTGAGGGCAATATGGAGCTTTTGATGGTTTATCTTGCCTCCTTGTACAAGGCCTAGCAAGTCTAAAGATAAAGAAATTATATTCAAAATAGTGTCTGAAATAGTACGCAAGGTAGAAGTTCATGCGAGTTGTCGATTTAAACCAAGTTCAGATTGATTGGTTGTTAGCTGTTGCTTATGTCTACATGCAAAACGGTAAGCACGATGAAGCCATAAGCTTATTAGAATTAGTGCTGTCGAACTACAATCGAAATCTCGACGCTATTCGAGGCTTGGGTTTTTGCTATCTTGAAAGTCGCCGTTTTGAAGATTGTATTAAAGCGTGTCAACGATTTCTATTATTGAGTCAAGAAATGCCCACTGAGCCTTTAGCACTTTCGCGCGTGCACCTTATTCTTGCAAAAGCCAATAAAAAACTTGGCCGGTTACCCGAGGCGCGAAACGCAATGTTAACCTATCGAGCCATGACCGAGTCAATAGCAGACCAACGGGCTGTAACGGAGTAAATAATAATGATACCAGGACGTTACCTTGATGTGCTTCAAAAAATGACCATGCGAGGCGATTTATTAATTGCTTTTATTTTGATTGGTGTCATCTTTATGATGATTTTGCCATTGCCGACTCAATTAGTGGATATTTTAATTGGTTTTAATATGGCCGTGGCCGTGATTTTATTAATGATGGCTGTGTATATGTCATCACCACTTGAGTTTGCCGCTTTTCCCTCTGTGCTGTTAATTACTACGATTTTTCGGCTGGCTCTTTCGATTACAACGACCCGACTTATATTACTCGATGCTGACGCTGGCGCGATTGTAGAAACATTTGGCGATTTTGTAGTGCAAGGCAATCTTGTCGTGGGTTTAGTCATATTCTTGATTATCACTATAGTGCAGTTTCTAGTCATTACTAAAGGCGCCGAGCGGGTCGCTGAAGTAAGTGCTCGATTTACTCTTGATGGTATGCCTGGAAAGCAAATGAGTATTGATTCCGATATGCGAGCCGGCTTGATTGATATGGAAGAAGCTCGCAAACGTCGCCAAGATGGTGAGAAGGAGAGCCAGCTATTCGGTTCTATGGATGGCGCCATGAAATTTGTCAAAGGCGATGCTGTAGCGGGCTTGATCATTATTGTTGTGAACATTATTGGCGGCATGAGCATTGGCGTCTTTATGGAAGGCATGGAGGGGGCTGCAGCTTTGCAGACTTATTCTATTTTAACCATTGGTGATGGCTTGGTGGCGCAAATTCCGGCTTTGTTAGTCGCCGTTGCGTCGGGCATTATTGTGACTCGCGTGACCACTGAAGATTCAAAAGACCTTGGCACCGACATTACTAATCAGTTAATGGCCAAGCCCAGCGCCTTAATGATTGGTGGTGGACTCTTGCTTGGTTTCGCCATGGTGCCAGGCTTTCCTACGATTACATTCTTAATTTTGGCTGCATTTTTTGGTGGCGGCGGGTTCTTATTGCATCGCATGGCCCAAAAGCGCGGTGAGATCGAAGGCTTAGATGTAGATTCAACTGGCTATGATTTTGCCGGTGGCCGTGATGCTACACCCTCCGAGATGATGAAAAAGCCTGGCTTTCAGCTGACAGTGCCTGTGATTGTTGAAATATACGATGGCGCGAAGCGCGATTTAAATGTAAGTACCCTTAACGATGAAATTACTCATATTCGCGGCGCTTTATACATGGATCTTGGGGTGCCGTTTCCTGGTATTCAGTTACGCTATTCAAACCAACTTGACAGTGGCGAGTACAAGATCTTATTGCACGAAGTGCCAGTGGCCAGTGGAAAAATTGTGCCAGAGCATGTCTTAGTGGTGAATCAAGAAGATCAGCTTGAGTTATTGGGTATCCGGCGAATCGAAGCTGATCGATTTCTACCAGTTGGCAGGCCTTATTGGGTGAGTCAAACCGCCATTGAAGATATGAACTCAGTGGGTGTAAGCTTCATGAGTATTCCGAAAGTGGTGACCTATCATCTTTCGTTTGTGATGAAAAAATACGCCGAAGATTTTATTGGCATCCAAGAAACTAAACAGCTTTTATCTGATATGGAAGAAAAGTTTGGCGAATTAGTGAAAGAAGTGCAACGACTTTTACCAACTCAAAAAATTGCTGAAATATTTCAACGATTGGTCTCTGAGGATATTTCCATTCGAAATTTACGAGTGATCTTAGAGGCATTAGTCGAGTGGGCACAAAAAGAAAAAGAGACAGTGCTTTTAACAGAATACATCCGTTCTAATTTAAAGCGCTATATTAGCTATAAATATTCAAATGGCCAGAATATTCTCGCGGCTTATTTATTAGACCAAGACTTGGAAGATGCCATTCGAGGCGGTATACGACAAACCTCCGCAGGCTCTTATCTGGCTTTAGACCCAATTCTCACCAATAAAATTGTTCAAATGATTTTGGAAACTGTGGGTGATTTGTCACGGAGCACTTATAAGCCAGTTTTAGTCACATCTATGGATGTTCGGCGTTATGTGCGTAAAATGATAGAGCAAGATATCTATGCTTTGCCAGTGTTGTCCTATCAGGAGATTACTCAAGACATTACAGTTCAGCCCATTAAGCGGATAGAGATGGCAGAATAAAGTCTATGCCTCTACAAGTTGATTAATTTTTAACAGAATTTTACAATTGCTATGCTGCATTGTGTAGTGCCCGCTGTTATAGTATTGAAACTTTAGATTGTAATAAGGCCATACTCCGATTGCTTCAATTCATTTTGCCATCGGTTAGCTTGATGCTCTATGGCGCTTTAAAGCATTAAAAAGGGTCTATTTTTTAAAAGAATGCTTAATTTGATTAATTCTATGCTTCTGAGCGATGTCTTTAGTTATAATATAGAGTCGCTGGCGCTAAAAAGACGAGCGACGAGAGATCGAGCGCAGCCAATATGCGCCTTTGACTATACTACTGATAAGATTTGGTTCGTGGTAGCCTGGGATTGGCAAGTTAAACTACTATTTTCAAAGTTGCTCATGATATAAAAATGACCATCGCAGCCATTTCGTGCTAATGACGAAAAATACGAGGAGACACAGTCACTATGAGTGAAGACAATCGCAAAGCCATTGACAGTTTTTTGGCCGAAATCGGTGCATCTGTAGGTAAAAATATTCGCTTGAACGAACAAGGCATTAGTGCTTTTACTTATGAAGATCTGACCATTGTTATCGAGGTGCCTGAGACTATACCTTCGTTTTTTGTGTACACCAAATTAACATCACTTGGTCAGTCGCAAGATGAGCATGCTTTAATGAAAAAGATGCTTCAGCTTAACTATTTACAGCAAGAAACTCGTGGTGGCTGTATTTCTCTTGACCCCATGAATGATGAGGTCATGTTTTCCTATTCTGATCGCGTGTCAGAAGTTGCTGCCACTGATTTTAGAAATATTTTGGAAAACTTTATAGATACAGCTTTAACGCTTGTGACAGCGGTTGATTCTGTTGAGAACTCAACACCAGGCATTTCGCAAACAATTACTGCTGATCGTCAAGATAGCAGTTCAGCACCAGTTGAGAGTGAAGAAGATCGTCGTCGGCGAGAAGCAGAGCTGGCGATCAAAAATAAGTTTAACTTTGGTGGTGGACACATATCGCCTTAATAGTTCATTCTTATAGCCAAAAAAAAACGAGTTTAACTCGTTTTTTTTTGGCCTAAAATTCCTAACCTCGGTCTTTTTCTTCCCTTCTTTTCCTTGTTCGATGGCTAAAATAGGTTTTTGTTGCTTTACTTAAGTATAGGCTTGTGCCCCAAAAGACTACAGGATGCGTCTTATGCTTTTTAATCAAAAAAAATCTATTGTTGTCATGTTTATAGCTCAGTTATGTATGACTTTATTGCTGGTGTCTGGTCAAGGGCATACCAGCGTTACGGCGGATTTTTTTACCACTAAGCATTTAGTGGCGGATCAATCCTTACCGAACAGGCACACCGCAATCCAGGATGGCTTTGCAGATATTCTGGTAAAACTTGCTGGGCAGGACAGTATCTTACAACGTCCAGAGCTCGCGCCTTTACTGCAAAATCCTCGGCAATTTGTCGAGAAATTTACCTATTCAGAGTTGCTTAACCTAGATCAATCGCAAACTCTGTTAACTTTACAGTTTACCGGGGACACAATTGAGCGGTTGTTTTTCAAGTATAAATTGCCTTTGTGGTCAAAAGATCGGCCTAACATTATGGTGTGGTTAGGCGTAGATGCTCGTCAGGGGCGACATATTTTAGCCAAAGGCCAAACGAGTACCTATCAAGATTTTTCGCAAAAGCTACGTGATGCAGCGGCAACTCGAGGTTTGAGCATACAACTGCCATTATTAGATTCGCAGGATCAAGAGACTATTACAGCCACGGACGTATGGAGTCTTGATATGACGAGTGTTGTTAATGCCAGCCGTCGCTATGGTGCGCAAATTTTGCTGCTTGGCAAGGTGACTCAGTCGCCCTCTGGTGAATGGTTTACCCAATGGGGGCTGGAGTACGAAGGGAGAGCAAGCTGGAATGAGGATCGAGCACAGAGTTTTGAGCTAATTGCCGCTAATGTAATGGCGCAAGTCGCCGAGCAATTGGCCGGTATTTATGCGGTTGAAGTCGGGCATGAGTCGACACATGCATTGACGCTTGAAATTCAAGGAGTAGATAGTTTGCGGGATTACGCCGATATTTCTACTATTTTGAATAGTTTATTACCTGTATCCCATCTTGCGGTGCGTAGGGCTCAGCCAGGTGTTCTCATTTATGACGTGACTGTCGAGGGTGGTGAGAGACAACTTATGTCAAGTTTGCGGCTGCAACCTTTACTGCGGAGTATGCCAAATACTCAAACATTCTCTACACAAACAGATGCGCAGCTCACTGAACAAGCGGCTGAAGCAACTACAACTGTACTTAAGTATCGCTGGCTTGGCCGCGACAACAGGTCAAAATAACCTGTGTTCACTCAATGTCTTCGTAATCTGCCTAATTTTTTAAGTCTGAGTCGAATAGCTCTTACTCTACCGTTAGTGTATGGTGTGCTTTATGTGAATCGACCGCTAATCCTTTGTACATTAATAGTAGCGGCGTTCACTGATTGGGCTGATGGCTACATCGCTCGTCGGTTCGAATTACAAACCCAACTCGGTGCTTGGCTTGATCCACTAGCGGATAAAATTATGTTGAATAGCACTTTCGTTGCACTAGCGTCGCAGGGCATAGTCCCACTTTGGGTTGCTTTTATAGTGGTGTGTCGAGATTGTATTTTAGTTGCTGGAGCTGTTGCCTATTTCAATACCAATCATAAAATGGCGGGTCAGGCAAATTTACCAGGTAAAATTTCAACTTTTCTACAGTTTGGTGTTTTGATGTGGTGCCTTGTGCTACCCTCTGTGCCTGTACAACCGCTGATTTTTTTGATCATGATCGGTTTGGCATTGGTGAGTTGCTGGATTTACATTGATATCTGGGGCCGTTCGAGTTTTTACGGAAACCGATTAAGAGTTAATAAATGACGCACCCTAATGGGCCAACATTATGGAGTCATTGTCGCTTTGTAATGGGTTTGCGCGCAAATAGAGTGAGTGACTGGTGCAACAATTATGTCTGCCTTTTGGATTTACTGTAGGTCGTAGTTTCGATGATTTCTGGGTACACGATAAAAATGCTCAGCTTGTTCATCAGTTACAACAAGTGGCCATGACCGGTGCTAAAAATTCTTTAGTTTTTTGGGGCGAGGGGGCAAGTGGTAAAACTCATCTTTTAGAGGCGGTTTGCAAAACTACTCATGAGCAGGGGCTAAGAGCCGGCTATATTGATTTTAGCACTATTGATCAATTATCAACCAATGTGCTTGATGATTTAGAACAGCTAGATCTGCTCTGCTTAGATAATATCCACATGCTTGATCACAGCCAATATTATTATTTCCAAGTGGCAGCTTTTCGCTTGTATAACGAATTTCGCGCGCAAAATAAAAGTTTAATTGTCAGCAGTAGTAAACCAATCAATGCACTTAAACAAGTGTTGCCAGATTTGACTTCACGATTACAATGGGAATTACAGTATCAACTGCTCTCGTTTAGCCAGCTCGACACTCAAGGTTTTTTAATTTGGTCTGCCCAGCGTCGCGGCATGGTCTTATCAAAAATTGTCGCTGATTATATTGTGAATCGCCACGCACGAGATTGCCCGGCGCTTGTGAATCTGCTTAATCAATTAGAGCATATCTCATTAATGGAACAGCGCAAGCTGACTCTACCGTTTGTAAAAAAAGTGATGACATTGAGACTTTAGGAGTAGGTAATTTATCTTGGCCCTTTGCGAGTGTTCATCCCTTTAGGTTAGACTGGGCATTGCAGTTGATAAGAAGGTTGCAAAAGTCACATAGCGAATACTTTAACCCAACTTTGAGGACATGGAATGACACAAAGATTGCATATTCACGGATTAGACGTTTCAAAGCAGCTAGCCGAATTAGTCGCCCTAAATGTGGCCCCTGGTACTGGCATCGAACCTGATCATTTTTGGAAAGGTTTAGCCAGTGCACTTGATAACTTTATGCCTCGTACAAAAAATTTACTTGCGAAGCGAGATCAGTTTCAGCAGCAAATCGATCATTACTATACTGAGATAAAAAACGATCCAGCTGCAGTTGCAGACCCAGAGCGCCTTGCAACTTTTCTGAAAGATATTGGCTACCTGGTGCCAGAGCAGCGCCCAACCATCAATGTAGATAAAGTGGATGCTGAGATCGCCACTGTGCCTGGGCCGCAATTGGTAGTACCGGTGATGAACGCTCGGTACGCACTAAATGCGGCCAACGCTCGCTGGGGTAGCTTGTACGACGCGCTTTATGGCAGTGATATTATTAGCGATGAGAATGGCGCAGCGGCCACTGGTGATTACAACCCGCAACGCGGTCAAAAAGTGGTTGAGTTTGCTGCTCAG
>Ga0115546_1001463_pt1 | contig 14656 bp, 15 predicted proteins | sample COGITO_mtgs_1004_FD_87186 | JGI IMG/M metagenome (GOLD analysis project Ga0115546, IMG submission 87186) | Pelagic marine microbial communities from North Sea - COGITO_mtgs_100413 | ecosystem: Environmental > Aquatic > Marine > Epipelagic | place: Germany:Helgoland, sampling site Kabeltonne...
TCACTACCAACACTAAAAATGCTGGTCTTTGGGGTCAAAGAGCGAAAGAAGGCGTAGGTAACGTTGCATTTTAATATAAAAAAAATTGTAGCTTGGCTACAGGTCAATTAATCAATAATTAGGAGAATATTATGGCATGGGCAGCAAACCCGGTATTAGCACAAGATGTAGAAGGCATGCAGCAAAACGCAAATGATGCCGCAGATTTTACAATGGCAGAATCATTGGAAGGTCTAGAATTCACTACCAACACTAAAAATGCTGGTCTTTGGGGTCAAAGAGCGAAAGAAGGTGTAGGTAACGTTGCATTTTAACATAAAAAAATTGTAGCTTGGCTACAGGTCAATTAATCAATAATTAGGAGAATATTATGGCATGGGCAGCAAACCCGGTATTAGCTCAAGATGTAGAAGGCATGCAGCAGAACGCAAATGATGCCGCAGATTTCACAATGGCAGAGTCATTGGAAGGTCTTGAATTCACCACCAACACTAAAAATGCTGGTCTTTGGGGTCAAAGAGCGAAAGAAGGTGTAGGTAACGTTGCATTTTAATATCGCTGCGATAGTTATTACGATAAATTAACTAGGAGAACAACATGGCACAACCCCCTGGCGGTGGATGGGCAGCAAACCCAGTATTAGCTCAAGACGTAGAGGGTATGCAGCAGAACGCAAATGATGCCGCCGATTTTACAATGGCAGAATCATTGGAAGGTCTTGAATTTACGACCAACACTAAAAACGCCGGTCTTTGGGGTCAAAGAGCGAAAGAAGGTGTAGGTAACGTTGCATTCTAAACTGAACTTAGCTGTAGGTTTACCTACGGCTCTTTATATTTCATTACTTAAATAGAGGGGATTATGTCGTTTCAAATTGAACGGATAACAAATCCATCCATTAATCCATCATTTGCACGTAATCAAGTAGCATATGATGCTGCACGAGAAACCATTCGTGAATCAATTATTGCACTCGATATGCATGGTGGACTTTTGGCAATGAAAACAATTGGTCAAGCTATTTCTGAAAAAGCAAAAGAATAGTCAGTAAGTTGTATTCATCAATAACATTAGCCTGGTTGTTTAAATTAAATATAAATATGCAAACATCAGGCTTAATTTACTATTTTACAGCATTAGGAGGAGTTAAAAATGGATTCCATAAAATTACTGGACTCCGAAGCATGGATCAGCATCGTAAAAGAAAGACCTGAGCCACCACCCGTAGATCCACAGGACACTATTGCAATGCAGTCTTATGCAGCAGAAATGTTTGAATGGACTTTTAGTGTATCCTTAGCAACTCAAGGAATGACTTCGGATAAAGGCGTTTCTGACAAAATAATTCAAAACCTTTCTCGTTAAGAGTGGTTCGGAAAAGGTGTCTTATATTGGCACTTTTTTTTATTAAAAAAGTAGAGTAGGGGAAAACTATGAAGTTGTCAGTAGAGTCTCGTGATCAGGGTTTTGGATCTACAACAAGTAACGAGTCTAGCTTGAATGAAAGCATTGATGATCTTAAACTTTCTCCAGAAAAAAAAGATGAGTTGAAAAAGATTCTGCAGCAAAGTGATCAGACTGATAAGCAAAAATCTGATTTTATAGCTAAATTAAAATCGGCAGATCCAGCTGTTGCTGACACTGCTATTTCCTTTCTTAAAATGAGACCTGATGCAAATTTGACTGCCGTCGGTGTTGTCACTGAAAAGCTATCTGCCGAGTTAAGTACGCAGGGCTCACCCGTTGAACAATTAGTTGAAGAGCAAGGTGATGACGTTTTTGACACTCTTTACAAAGTGGCGGAAGAAGATGAAGCTAATGTTGATGAATCGTTAAAGGCCTTACAGTCACCAAACGGGTATGCTGCGCAGTATTCCACTAAAGCAATGAACGCTGTAAATATGTTACACACTGTCATGAGCGGTGGGCAATTAGCTAATCCACATCTCCAACAAACCTTTGAGAAATATGCTTCTGCGCCAAATCCTTTTGCAGCTCTATCCACCGACCTTAATGCTGTGGAATCTTTAAACAGTCAGTTTTCGGGCACAGGTACTTTTACCTTGAGAGATTTAGGTGAAATGAATTTAGATAGTACTTCAGGTGTTAATGGCCAGACTGACGACATTTCAAATATCGGCAAAGCATTCGCTGCATTGGAGCCGAGTAATGAATTTAATTCAACGGAAAAAGTCAAAGGATTTGTTCAAGCTTATAAGAACGCTGGGGGTAAAGATGTTGCTGGAGCTCTCTCGCAGCTACCCGAGGTTGAAGCTGGCCTTGGCGAAATAAAAAAATCGCTTGGTTTAAGACCTCAAGACCCTTTATTAGAAGGTTATAAAAATTCTTTAATGAGTTCTTTGGCGACAGGTGTAGCGCAAGGCAATGTAGATGAGATTATTGCTAAAGAGGCCAGCAATATCAAAAGTGCTTATCCAGTGGCTGGTAATGCGACGATGAGTAAAACTGCGTCAAATGCCTATCAGTCTTCCGGTTTTTCTAAAGAAGCAGCTGATCACCCTCTTGGGGATGCGAATGCCTTTCAGACTACACCACAAGCCGATGAATCTGCACCGGTAAGAGGGAGTGGTCCTAGCGATAATGTGTCAGCGTTGAATCAAACACCAGACTCTAGTTCAAGTGCGGTTGACAATTCTCAACAGGCATCAGACCAAACAGATCCGACTAAGCCAGCCGGATCAGTCTCTACTCCAATCCGGGGCGATGGTCCGCCGGAAGATGCAGCCGACCAGGCAACTACCCCTGAAGATAACAGTAGTACAACTGCGCCTGAAGATGGCGGTGATACAGCTGCACCTGAAGCATCTGCTGCAAGTGAGGTCGGCGCTAATAAACCTGTCGAGACTGCGGAAACCGTAGCGCGCCCGGGCTCAGCTCAAAACTCTGGTTCCAAGCTTGGGGATATTGTCGTTCCATCTTTATCCGAAAATAAATACGCTAAGTACGATGACATAAAAGATTCACCTCTTTACAACGAGCAGGAACTACAGCAAGAATTTGGTGGCGATGTAGAGGCTTATGCGAAATATTTAGCTCAAGCTCACTATTTATTAGAAGAAGAGTTAGGTGTAACACCTGACCAATATAAAGAAGGCGGTGCAGAAGGCGGTCTTAGTCTCAAGAATGTTAAAATGTATCTTATTAATCGGGGTTACGATCCAGAAACACTTACAGCAGAAATAAAATATATTAAGGATACTAAGGCACACTTGCAATCAACTGCAGATAGTGCTGATGTCGTGCAAGGAGAAAAAGGTGTAGACGCAAATAACCCAAATTTTACCTCTTTTGATCCAAAAAAATACATTCAGTCAGGTGGTGAAGGTTATGATGTTCAAATGCCTAAAACCATTGTTCGACCAAAAGGCCAATTTGATAACCCTGAAGTAATACCTAAATGGGTGAGTAGCGGGCTCCAAACCGCTCGACAAACTTTAGACGGTTCAGTGTCGCTAATAGGTTCTCAGCAATCTTACAATCAGCGAGAACAAAGTGCTCAACAAGACGTTTTGGCAGTTATTAGGCCGTATGGCAGCCAGCCAGACAGTCAAGAAGAGATTTCATTAACTGATGAAGAAAAAACAAAAGTAAGAGTTGCTGAAAAGGAAAGGCTTAGAGCTGGCAACATGCAAGAGTATATCACAGAGAGAACAAAAAATTTAGACAAAACCAAGTCTGGCGATAACGCTGCCATTGAAGATTATTACACGGCTGATGGCGAGCTTAAAAAAGCGTATGACTCTAACGGTAATGTGCTTAAAAACGAAAAAGGCCAACCAATGTCGCTAATTGAATTTGAGGCCATACAAAAGTACGCAGGACCTGAGTTAGCGAAAGAGCTTATTTCAAATCATAAAGACCTCGATATTGACATTAGTACTGCTGGAGGCTTTGAGTCGCCATCCTCTAAAGAATTAGCAAGCTCACTTACAGAGTATAGAAAAGATTTTGAATTTCGCCCCGTAAATGTTGAGGCAAAAAAAGAATCAGAAATTGCACTAAACACTCATGAAGCGGCATCCAAGGAAATAACTGCTATTGGCGATACAATAACAACAAAAATTGAGGATGCGAACGAACAATTGAAGCGTTTTAATGATATGTATGAAGAAGTTATGGATGCTTTAGTGAAGGCTTACACTGAACAAGTTGAAATGCTTAAAAATACCTTTCAATATTTGCCTATTTAATTAGTATTGGTTGTTGTTATGGAGCGAGATGCTAAAAATTTTAATCCCGAGCAGTATAAAAGAGGAATAATGATGGATTTTAGTGGCTTAGAAATAGAAGATGCTTTTTACTTTGAAGGCAATTTAATCGAAAAATTAATGTTGATGAGAGAAGTTCTTAAGAACAAGCTTAAATATGATAATAGTATGTACGAAAATATCTATGCCTATGCATATAATTTTTTTACGGCAGGGCAATATGATAAAGCAAAAGATATTTTTAAGATTTTACTTATATTGAATCCGCAAGAAATAAAAGGTTTTATAGCGCTTGGTGGCTGTCTTCAAAAACTAAGTGATCATCAGCATGCAGTGCATGTGTACAACGCTGGGCATTTAGTGGATCCACACAGTGTGACCATACTTTTAAATATCGGTCTTTGTTATATGAGTATGGAAAAACTAGCAATGGCTGAAGAAAGTTTTCTCTATGCATGTATGGAGAGTTATAAAGACAAAGAAACTGATCCAGAAAAAAAATTTAGTATTTCGGAAAAGCTATGGAAAGTGACAAGAAGCCGGCAAAAAAAACAAGAAATAACGTTACAACAAAGCTTAATACACATAGATTAGGAGTTGATAATGACCCATAGTTCAGTTGACACTGCTTCGAGCAGATCCGCTTCCCATGCCGATTTGACAAGTGAAAATCCTCAAGAGTCTATTGGCGTCAATGAAGGCTCTGGCGCTAAAAGTAATACCGACTCTTCCGTACGAGTAGGACCAAAACGAGAAGGTCAGCAGGGTCAAGGTCAACAGAGCCCTCCAACTCAAGCTTCTCTAAGCGGTGGTCAAATTCCTAAGCCTGACGCCAAGGCAAATCCTAATAAAGGCCAAAGCACAATCAGTCAAATTGCAAACTTATTATTTGAAGTTGCAGATAAAATCATGGAGCGTCGAGCAGATAGAGCTAAACAGATGAAAGAAATTAGCACAACATTGGCTGGTCTAGCTGCTGAAAAAAGTGAAAAAAACCAAGAAATGGTTGAGCGAGCCGCGAAGAAAAAGAAAAGCGGTATTTTCGGAAAAATTTTAGCTGTAGCGGGTATGATAGTGGCGGCCATTGTGCTTGTTTTTTCGAGCATGGCCTTTATTGCTGCTGCACCTTTCTCTGGTGGTGCCTCTCTCGCTGGGTTTGCCGCTTCTATTCCACTAGCATTGGCGATCATCGGCGGCATATTAGGTACTTTAGTTGCAGTTGATACTGTAGCAAATGAAGGTAAATTGACGCAAAAAGTGACAGACGCCACCATCGGCAACATTGTTAAATACACGGCAAAATTATTTGAAAAGATGGGAATGCCCGAGAAAGTAGCCCAGGGTTTAGCATTAGCTGCTACCTTGGTTTTAATGCTGGTCGCTGTTATTTTAGTAACCAAAGGAGCCGGTGCAGCTAGCGCAGGAAGTACTGCTTCAAGTACAGCGGCCAACACTGCAGTAGCAACAGGTTCTGCTGCAGCAAATGTTGCAAGAAGCGGTCAAATAGCAGCAGGTGCAGCTAAAGGCGGTCAAGCGGCAGCAGGTGCAGCTAAAGGCGGTCAAGCGGCAGCTGGTGCAGCTAAAGGCGGTCAAGCGGCAGCAGGCGCAGCTAAAGGCGGTCAAGCGGCAGCTGGTGCGAGCAATACGGATGACATAGTGCGAGGGTCAAGCGCAGCAGCGAAAGGCGCAGATGTAGGTGCAGACGCGGCAAGCAAAGGTAAAAGAGGTAAAGAAGTGTTAGCGACTGTTGGTAACTCGGATGATGAAATACTTGCAGCACAAGCGTCAAAAAAGTATGGTTTATGGACAAAAGCATCGGGTTACGCTCAAATGGGCGAGGGTGCTATTCAACTTGGCACTACAGCCCACAAAGCGTCTATAGAGTTTTACAACGCTCAGCTTGCGTGGCTTGTTGCGCAGGATCAAGCAGATTTAGAAAAGTTACAGGCCGTTATTCAGCTTATTACCGCATTATTAGACACGCATGATGAGCTTTCTACAGCTGAGACTGAAGCATATAAAAAAGTGTTAGATCAATTAACTAAATTTATAACGGTTGACATAACAGCAATGCAAAGACCGTTAGTTCGCGCATAAGTTTTTATTACAAAATAAACATAAGTTCATGATTTTAAAAATGAGGAGATACTAGAATGGCTGTTGCAGGATCTGGAAATACAACGAGTGAGGCTACACAACGCACCGGCGCTCCACCCCCAGTCAATAATGATATCGAAACTCAGCCAGCAACAGGCAGTGCACAGGTTGCTGACCAAGACGTAAGTGTTGTTGGTGCTAATGGTCAATCATCACCATCACCATCACCTGCCATTGCCGAGTTCGCTAAATTCTTGCAAAATTTTGGCTTGGCAGAGCCAGAGCAAGGTCCTGGGGCCCATGCTTTCAATATTTTGCGAGACCTAATTTATGATCTCAAAGCGCAATTAATTTCATTATCAAACCAGTATTTGCAAGATAGTGGTGAAGCGGCTTACACTAGTTTTGAAGCTATTCTAACGGGTGCAAAAAAAATGCTAGGTCATGCAAGAGATGCGCGGAATATGGCATTTACAGGTGCTGCTATATCTGCGACATCAGGTGCTGTGGGTGGTTATGGTAGTGTGCGAGCTGGTAAAGCTGGCGTTAGCGCTTCAGCGTCTACAGATAAAGGCGTATCTGCTCGAGCGCAATCTATACAACAGACTGAAAATGCGAAATGGGGCGCCGCAAGTTCAACTGTAGGAAGTGGTAGCAAAGTAGCAGAGGGGCAAGGCTCTTATGAATCTCAGCAGGGCCAAGCTGCAACGCAAGAAGCCAATGCGAACAGTCAACTGATGAATACTCTTCGAGAAAGTTTGAAAGAGCTTGCAAAAGCCCTTGATGATCTCATCGCTAAGCTTGATAATTCTCGACAAGGCACAAACAGTGCGGATAAAGTGTTCAAAAAAGCATAAGCTAAAGTAAGAAGCAGTACCTTTGAAAATTGGTACTGTTTTAATGTGCGTTACAAAAAAACACAGACTTTTCTCATTACGTAAACTTTCCCTTCACGAATGCTGATAGCATAGACAACAGTGCTAGAGTTTAACTAACACACTGAATTTAAAAACAATTTAGGTTGTAGATGTTTTAACTCTAGGTTTTACTGAGGTTGCATGTTGTATGTCATATAAAGTAATCAATGATATTTTAGAGTCTTTGGGGCTACAAGTGGGCACTATAGAAAAACTGCCCTTTACTGTTGTTTTAGATCGAAATATTGCAATTATTATATCTGATTCTATTTTTGATCAATGGTGCTTTACAGTCCTTATACATAATGATGGGGCTACTCAATGGGAAGATTCCGATATTGTTGAGTATTTTCTTGATGACGAAACCCAATTCTTTTTAAAAAATAATATGATTTCAATTAATAGAAGCCAAATTAGCTTGGGGTTTACAAAGTCGATTAATCCAGAAAAAATCCAAGTTTTTGAAATTGTGGACTTAATTAAGTTGAAGAAATCTGAGTTAAATCGTTTTGTAGACGAATACACTGCAATTTAACCCTTTGATTATACTTTTAATGGCGTTCTGTTTTAAAAGCCTGCAATTCGTTAAAATAAGTAAGGCCTAATTGAATTAAAACAGCTGAAGAACAAGATTTATACTCTAGCAATAGAGGCCAAGAAAAGCAATGTTTAACAAATCGAATGAGCAACGACACTAGGGGTAGTATTTATGGTGAGAATTGGTAGTGAAGGCCAGTACAACATGTACGTAAGGTATGGTTCACGAAAACGCTCTGACCATGATTCTGACTTCATGGCTAGTGATGATGCCACAGAACTTATGAATGCGTCTGATATAGTATTAATGCTGTCTGGACGAAAGCTTGGGTCGGTGGTTGATAGCCTTTTTCCTGAAAAACAAGATGCTGATGCTGAGGTGTTAGCTTGGTTAGACCCACAAGTGTCAATGAATCAAATGTCACCCGCCAAATTTGCCAATATTTTAGATGATATTGCAGGTACAGTTGCTAATCTTGTGGCGACACCTGGCGAGCAAGATGCCCAAATTTTAAAAAATAACAAACTCATGAGCGACTTTATCGACGATCTAAATAAACTGTCGAGGCAAATTAGAATACGCTCTAGAGTGGTAACACCAAATGCGTGAATTTACACGTACTCCCGAAGAAATAAAAGCTGCGACCTCGAAAAAAGAAAAAGCAATCAACGATCAGCAGCTTGATGTTTTGCGAGTTGTTTATTTTGTTAATATCCAATATAGAAAATATAAATCTGCTCTAAGAGCGCTTTCGGTTTTATTAAGTTTTAAAAAAAATGATGAGTTCGCACTATTGGCAACGGTTTTTTGCTATTTTTCGTTAAAGAGATATCGTAAAGCCGGTAATTTACTTAAAGCGATAGAATCAAAATTACAATCAAAACGAGCGAAAGTGATGTTTGATTATTTAAATGCCATGATTTTAACTGAAACTGGTAGCCGAAAGCATGCTCGAAATGTGTATCTCCGAGCTAAAAGTAATTCGGCATCTGAAATAATGTCTAATTTTGGTCAATCAGTAGATCAAAAAAAGAGAAAATAGCGCATCATGGTTTTGATTATCCAGTACCTCACCTAATAGAGATGTAGTATGTTAGATAAATTACGATTTTTAACACTTCGAGCGGATTTGGCCGTGGCGATGTTGTTAATGTCCATCATTTTCCTCATGGTAATTCCTTTACCAACTATTATTGTGGACGTGCTGATAGCGGCAAATATGGCTGTGGCAGTGGTTTTATTAATGGTTGCTGTTTATATGACGTCGCCGTTGGAGTTTAGTTCTTTTCCATCCGTTCTACTTATCTCAACGCTCTTTAGACTGGCGTTATCAGTTACAACCACACGGCTTATTTTATTGCATGGCGATGCTGGTGATATTGTGCAAACCTTTGGCGTGTTTGTTGTTGGCGGTAATATGGTTGTTGGTCTTATTATCTTTTTGATTATTACAGTGGTTCAATTTCTTGTTATTACAAAAGGGTCTGAGCGGGTTGCAGAAGTGTCGGCACGTTTTTCTCTTGATGGTATGCCTGGTAAGCAAATGAGTATCGATAGCGACATGAGAGCCGGCCTTATTGAGGTTGATGTCGCTCAAAAACGCCGTGACGATCTACAAAAAGAAAGTCAGTTGTTTGGCTCCATGGACGGCGCCATGAAGTTTGTAAAAGGGGATGCCATTGCCGGCTTGATTATCACCTTTATTAACATTGTTGGTGGAATGGCCATCGGCATGGGTCAACAAGATATGGAATTAAGTGAGGCTGCTGAAACCTATTCTATTCTCACCGTAGGTGATGGCCTTGTTGCTCAGATTCCAGCGCTTTTAATTGCAATCACATCAGGTATTATTGTTACACGGGTTACAACTGATGAATCAAAAGATCTAGGTAGTGATATTTCTAGACAAATTAGTAAAAAGCCACTCGCTATTATGGGTGGCGGTGTTATTTGTTTAGTTTTTACTTTAATTCCGGGTTTTCCAAAAATAACATTCTTTGTTTTAGCCATTATTGGTATCGGTACTGGCATTATGTTAATGCGAAAAGGCGGCGTTATTATCACTGATAACGAAATTGATGGTGGCCTTGTTGTTGAAAAAGAAAATAAAAAAGGTGGCATGAGCGATTCACACAAGCCGGTTGACGTCGAATATTATGCACCAATCATTTGTGAATTTTCATCATCCGTGTCGGATCATATCGATATAAAAGAATTAAATAAGTACGTTCGAAATGTACGAAGTGCTTTGTTACAAGATTTAGGGGTTCCGTTTCCTGGTATTCAATTGGTTTTTGATGATTCTAAAAACCATGACGAGTACCATATTTTGCTTCACGAAGTGCCAGTTTCTAAAGGGTTTATTGGCGTCAACAGAGTGCTTGTTGTAGGTCATGAGACGCAGTTGAAGATGATTGAAATAGATTATTCTCGAGCCGAGCCATTTTTACCAGAACGAGACATATTTTGGGTACCTGCAGATTTTACGGACTTATTAACAGAGTATGGTATTCCATACATGAATTTGTCCAAAGTCTTGTCTTATCACTTGTCTTGCGTCTTGAAAAAATACACTGAGGAATTTCTTGGATTACAAGAAACTCGAGATCTTTTAAGTAAAGCAGAAAAAAAATATCCGGAGCTCGTCAAGGAAGTACAGCGGGTATTATCGCTGCAAAAGATATCTGAAGTTTTTCAGCGTTTAGTTGCTGAAGAAGTGTCCATTCGAAACTTTAAGAAAATTATAGAAGCTTTAATAGATTGGGGTCAAAAAGAGAAAGACCCTGTTATGCTGGTCGAATACATACGATGTCAGTTAAAACGTTATATTTGCTATAAGCATTGTAATGGCCAAAATATTTTGCCAACCTTTGTTCTGGACAGTGATATCGAAGAGCTTATTCGAAATAATATTCGTCAAACGTCAACAGGTTCTTATTTAGCGCTTGATCCTATGACAACTCAAAAGGTTGTGGATGCTATACGAAATGCGATAGGTGATATTACCACCGCTTCCTCTAAGCCAGTTTTACTGACTTACATGGATATTCGTCGTTATGTAAAAGTACTTATTTCCGGGGAGATTGAAGCTCTGGCCGTATTGTCATACCAAGAATTGACTAAAGATATCAATGTTCATCCGCTGGGCAGGATCACACTTGACGATATATAGTCGCTGGCGAGTAACAGGCGAGCGAAGTAAATTTGAGGAAAAAGTGGTCGAAAAATTCAGTGTACTCCTTGTACATGAGTATTTTGAGACCGCCTTTGACAAAGAAGGTACGAACTCAGCCATTTCGCGCCAGTGACTATATAACCTTACTAAATTCTATGGAAATTACAATAATAAGACGTTAATACGTATCAGAGGCGTACAGAATGAGTGTTAAATTAATAGTTCTCGATGGTTTAGAAGCTGGCGTTGAAATCAATATTGAGAAGGGAAAGATTTTTTCGGTAGGTACGGGTGCTGATTGTGATTTTTATTTGCAGAAAAAAGAATCTGATTTTACTGTTTTTTTTAGCGCAATAAATGAACAAATCGAGTGGTGGAGCAATAAAAAAATTGCTTTCAACATTGAAGACAAAACCCTCGAATTAAGTTCAGCGAAAACACTGACTGACTATAATAAGGTTTTAGAGATATCAGGTCGAAAAATTGGTGTATTTTCAGACGATAAGCTTGCTCAAGCCGCAGTTGATGATTATGCGCCTGAAGAGCCTGAAGTAGAGCACGACGTGTTCCTGGACAGTGAAGCTGATGAGGACGCCGTCGACGACACTTTAGCTGAAGACAATGATCAAGAAAGTACAGAATTAGATGACCAGGCTCATCAGCAGGCTGCTATTAAAGGAAGCACTTTAGCTGATAAGTCTAAGCAGAACAAAAATAACGATAACAGTAAAGACTCTGAAGACGAAAATGATAATCTGAACAAGCTGCCGACCGAGTCAATCGAGACGTCATTTATTGGCACCATTCCTTTGCCCGCATCGAAAAAAAATAAAAAAATAGAAAATGATGAAACAGGCAACCAGGTAAAAGATAAGTCAGCTACGTCAACTGAAAAAAATAAAAAGCTTTTTACTTATATAAAATTTGCGCCTTTTGCTATTGGAATAATAGTGTTTATTATTTACGCGTCTATCCAATACCGAAGCGGTGGCGCTAAGCGTTTGCCCACGGTTAATCAGCAAAACGAAACAAAACAAGAACAAAGAAAAAATGCAAACGCAAATGATCAGGATAATAAATTTATCACTGGTGTACCAAATTATGACGATGATAATAATGTAACAATCGACGAATCCGGTAATAAAATTCCGAGTAAATTAAGTACCGCCGAGACTCGACGTGGCATGTTATCAGAGCAGGATGGCAGTACTTCTGAGCGTTTTATTGCAAGTGGTGGCAAGTATAAGTCAGATGATCAGTGGCGTACCGTTGAGCCTGCAGAAGACAATGGCGAAGATGGAATAGAGAATATCCGAGATAGCGTTATAAACAGAACCGCCGACATTAAGCAAACTAAAGAAATTCTATTTCCTGACGAAAAAATGATGACTCTCATCAAAGATATGTTAGATACTGCCGGCGCGGAGGGAATAGACGTACGCTTTGATCGAGGTAGTTACGATGTGTTTGGTTATGTAAGAGATGACAAAAAGTGGTCTCGAATATTCAAAATTTTAACCTTTGACCTTGACCTTTCAAAAGTGAAATTTTCTGTTGAAACCTCGGTATCTCTCATGAACAAATTTGAGGAATTACTGAGAAAGTTTAATTTAAGCAATTATGTAGTGTTGTCGTTGGGTGCTGATGGTCAAATGTTTGCAAAAACGTACTATCCGCCAGCATTAGAAGGTTTATGGCTAACAATTAAAACCCGATTTGAAAAAAAATATGGCCAATATACCACGATAAATGAATATCGAGCCCATCTTGGCTGGATCAACGTCGTTAAAGTGTCTTTTGATCAGCCTAGTTATATACTTCTTGGTGATGGTCGCCGAATTGTGGAAGGTTCAGTGATTGGGGGAGACTCGGTATTAGATGCAATTCTTGAAGACTCAGTGAGGGTTAAGTCAAGCTCATCTAAGTTGCGCTATTATTTAATTAATAAGCCAAGTAGAACGGCTTCGTCCGATCTTAGTCAACTCTAAATCAGTTTAATTTTAGTCAACTTTTTTTAATGCTAGCTGTTCTAGTATCTGTTCCGAATCTAGTACCCCTGTCCCAACCGTACTTCTAACAAAGTTAAACGCTATCGCAGCAGCATTTGGATGAGCTCCATAGCTGATGAGGGCTCCGTAGGACCATCCTGCTTTTTGTAGAGCTTTCTTTTTAAACTCAGCGCCTTGGACACCTGAACCACCTAATTCAATAAGGTATTGTTCTATTTTTACATGCGGTGGCGCCACTCGGCTGAAAGTCAGGAAATCTTCTGGCGATATTTCATCAAAAAGCATTGCTCATTTACTCCTGTGCTGTCTATACGATATCTAATGGCTGGTACAAAATACACCTGTGCTTATTTAATGCTAGCTTATAAGTGAATAAGGCTCGTTAATTGGTTACTAAAAAAAGTGCACAAATAATAATTGACGTGAAATAGCTATACTTGGCATTACTGACCACATCGCTACTTTTTGATATTTAACTCATTAATTAAGCTTATTCTTTGTTATATAAAAAAATGATGTTATTTAATAGAAGCTTTTTTGGTAAACTAGTGTAAATATCATAAATTATGCAAGTCAATGTGGGCAATTTTTTGAGACTCTAAGGAAGTGTAGCGTGCTGTTCGTCGTCGGCCTAAATTATCATCAAAGTGCCTTAGATGTGCGTGAGCTTTATGCGCCTGGTGATCAATGCAAAACCCTCTCTAAAACACTTATAGACCATCCTCTTATCGCAGAAGTCTTTGTACTGTCCACCTGCAATCGCGCTGAGCTTTATTGTTTACTGAACACTAAGATTGGCCTTGACGAAATGGATCAAGTCTATGTATCAGTGAGAGCTCAATGGGAGAAAGTTTTGCAAGTGCCTACTGATCGCTCTGGTGATGGCGCTATGTTTCATATTTATGGCCGATCAGCACTTGAACACTTCGCAAGAGTGGCTTCTGGACTTGAGGCTATGATTTTAGGCGAGCCACAGATTCTCGGCCAGGTAAAAGCAGCGTTTCGTCAAGCCCAAGATTGGGGAGTAGCAGGGGTTGGCATGCTCAATGTTATAAACCCGCTGTTTGAACTTGTAAAACAAGTGCGCACATCGACAGAAATTGGATATTCCTCAGTGAGTTTTGCTTCAACGATCTATCGTTTGGCGACGCAAATTTTTTCAGACGTTAATACTAGCCAGGTCTTGTTTATTGGTGCTGGCGAGATGATTGAACTAGTATGTCGGTATTTTTTTCATCATAAGGCCCAGTACATACGAGTTGCCAATAGATCCCTGGAACGAATTCAACCCCTAATTTCGGATTATGGCGTTCAAGCATTTACCCTGGAAGAATTACCAAGATTATTATGTAACGCGGATATTGTGGTTTCATGTACTGGCAGCTCAAATATACTCGTGTCGCGACAAGATGTGGAATTAGCCCTCAAAACACGCAGGTCAAAACCAATTTTTTTCGCAGATCTAGCCGTGCCACGAGATATTGATCCTCGAATTAGTGAGTTTGAGAACGCCTTTATTTATTCAGTTGATGATATTCATAACGTGATCAGTAAAAATCAAGATCAAAAGCTAGACGCTGCTGACAAAGCCCACAAGTTAATAGAAGAAGGTGTAGAAGCCATCCTAAACCTAACGTTAGTGCAATCTATAGCGCCTCTAATTCACCAGTATCGTGGTGATGCGGAGCAAA
>Ga0115546_1001471_pt1 | contig 14630 bp, 16 predicted proteins | sample COGITO_mtgs_1004_FD_87186 | JGI IMG/M metagenome (GOLD analysis project Ga0115546, IMG submission 87186) | Pelagic marine microbial communities from North Sea - COGITO_mtgs_100413 | ecosystem: Environmental > Aquatic > Marine > Epipelagic | place: Germany:Helgoland, sampling site Kabeltonne...
TAGCTAGAACCATTTATTGTGTTTGCGAATACGGCGATGGCTCATTTCAATAGATAATGTATAAAACCAGTATGTCAGCGAGTTAAAGCGGCGAATTGGTTTCCTGAACCGCTTTATTTTCCTGAATCAAAAAATTACAACTAAGGAGTTGTCTATGTCGATGCACGGTGATATTTCTTCTAGCAACGATTCTGTAGGTGTAGCGGTCGTTAACTATAAAATGCCGCGACTGCATACCAAAGACGAGGTGCTGGACAACTGCAAAAAAATTGCAGAAATGATTGACGGGATGAAAGTGGGCTTGCCAGGAATGGATCTGGTGATTTTTCCTGAGTACTCCACCCACGGCATTATGTACGATTCCGAGGAAATGATGGAGACGGCCTCTAGCATTCCTGGCGTTGAGACGGACATTTTTGCTGATGCTTGTATTCGCAACAAGGTTTGGGGCGTTTTTTCTTTAACGGGCGAGCGCCACGAACAGCACCCCGACAAAGTGCCTTACAATACGCTGATCTTAATGAACGATCGGGGCGAGATTGTTCAAAAGTACCGCAAGATTATGCCCTGGACGCCAATTGAAGGCTGGTATCCAGGAGACTGTACCTATGTGAGCGACGGGCCAAAAGGACTGAAAATTTCTCTGATTATTTGCGATGACGGTAACTATCCCGAAATTTGGCGAGACTGCGTTATGCGAGGCGCTGAGCTAGTTGTTCGCTGTCAGGGCTATATGTATCCGGCCAAAGAACAACAGATTCTCGTTTCTAAGGCAATGGCCTGGATGAATAACACTTACGTTGCGGTGGCCAACGCAGCGGGCTTTGACGGTGTTTATAGCTACTTCGGACATTCTGCTGTGATTGGCTTTGATGGCCGTACGCTAGGAGAATGTGGCGAAGAGGAGATGGGCATTCAGTACGCGGCGCTCTCTAAGTTTGCGATTCGAGACTTCCGTAAGCACGCTCAGTCCCAGAACCATCTGTTTAAGCTGCTGCATCGCGGCTATACGGGCATGCTCAATTCTGGCGATGGCGAGGAAGGAATGGCAGAATGTCCGTTCGAGTTCTATAGAGAATGGACGTCAGATCCTCAGAAGACAAAGGAGAAAGTAGAGGCGCTGACCCGCTCAACGGTCGGCACAGAAGAATGCCCAATTGAGGGAATTCCTAATCAGGGGTCGAATGTGCCTGCGATCGCAGCAAAAACGCCAGAGTCCGTTCCGGTGAGACAGCCTGTGTCTTAGATCTGCTTGTTTGAGCTGTTTACACATTCTGCGTAAATAGCTCAAATGAACAAAAAAATATCTTGCTGCCCAATTTACGGAGCAGCAAGATATCAACAAGAACAACTTATCTCTAGCTAGCTAGAGCCTTTCGGCAGCGTGGCCTAGCATCCACGGACGACTGCCTGGCTTGGCACTCTGATTCGTGGGTTTGGCAGGCTCACTTTGCCGCTTAATCAGGCGAGGCTCTGAGGAGCCAACCTTGGACAGTAAGCTACCCGAGTTTAGACTGACGTTGGGCGCAGTGATAATGCGAGTTGCGATCGCACTACAGTCTGGGCAGGCTCTAGGCATCCCCGTTTCCGCCATTTTGTGCCACACCTCAAAAGGGCCACAGCGATCGCACTTATAGTCATACAGCGGCATCGAACAACCTCCTTCAGAGGGCTTATGTTGGCAAACTATGTGGGCAGAATTGGCTTATCAAAGATGGCCGTCGGCAGCGCCAGCGTACAGCAGGCATTCGGAATATCAACAATTCCGCTAATTCGACCTTCTACAGGCGCACAGCTCAAAAGCAAATAAGCCTGCTCCCCCGTATAGCCAAAGTTCTTAAGATAGTTGATTGCGTTCAAGCAGGCCTGCCGATAGGCAATGTGCGTGTCCATGTAATACTGCTTGCCCGTATACTCATCAACCGAGATCCCTTCAAACACCAAATACTCTGAGTAATGAGGCTCCACCGGCCCCGGCTTAAAGATTGGATTCACCATCGAATACTTGTCTACGCCACCTTTGATGATGTCCACATGCACATCAATGTAGCCAGACATCTCGATAGCGCCGCAGAAAGAGATTTCACCATCGCCTTGAGAAAAGTGAATATCCCCCATAGAGAGTTTGGCCCCCTCCACGTAAACCGGGAAGTAAATCCGGGTGCCTCTAGAGAGATTTTTGATATCGCAGTTACCACCATGCTCACGGGGAGGGACTGTTCTAGCCGCCTCTGCTGCAACGCGATCATACTCAGCCGGATCTAGCTGACCCAAAACCGCATTAGTCGGATTCGGCAGCGCCGCGAGTACAGGATCATCACCGGAGAGCCCGGCTCCATAGGTGCGCAGATCTGGAGCTGTATTTACCAGCTCTGTTTCCCGCTTGTTCCATTTGTTCAACAGTTCTTGCGAAGGCGCACAGCCAATCAGTCCGGGGTGAGTAATACCGGCAAACTTTACGCCTGGAATATGCCGAGAAGACGTATAAATCCCTTGAAAATCCCAAATGGCCTTAGCCGCCTTTGGATAGTGGTCGGTCAAGAATCCGCCGCCATTTTCTTTTGCAAAGATGCCGGTAAAGCCCCACTCATCGCCTTGCAGCGCGCCAATATCGACTAAGTCAACCACTAAAATATCACCGGGCTGAGCGCCGTTGACATAAATAGGGCCGCTAAGCATATGCACTTTGGTCAAATCGACATCGCGAATGTCATCTGGGCTGTCGTTGTCCTTAATTTGGCCATCTGTCCAGTCTTTACATTCAATGCGAAAAACATCTCCTGGATTAACCGACACTACGGCTGGAATGTCGGGGTGCCACCGGTTATGACCGGGAATCTCTTGCTCCGACATAGGCTTTGTGAGATCTATCTTAAAGAGAGTCTTAGGCATATCGGTGCTCCTCTAGGCGACTAAATGTGTTTAATCTTGAAATGAGAGAAATAGGGTAGTGGAAAGGTGAACTGGCGTACCTGAGATGGAGATCAAGCAGGAATAGCTTAAAAGACTTTTCAAATAACGACGAGCAGTTACCTGATTCCGCAAATTCACTTAGAGGAACCATAGCTTTTACGATGAGCCCTAATATGTAAAATCTAATACAAAAGCTAGCTTTCTAGAAAACAAACGTGTTTTTGTACGGTTTGTTCTAGTTTTTGTCCCATTTATGGGGGATAAATTGCGAATATGCCCGCGAGTCGTTAAGCGCTTTATCTACTGCTGTCTATGGCTTTCATCTAGTAGCACTGCGCTTTGCATTCGGCACTTTTCTCAGATATAAAACCGAGCGTCTATAGAGAGACACTCGGTTTTAATTCCTCTTTAGTTCTTCTCTAATTTATTCAGAGAGGCTTTATTAGAGTGCGATCGCTGCCACTCTGCATTCTCTATCTATCATCGCTCTTCTCTTATACCGCAAGATACTTTTTCAGCAATTCATCAGATAGCTGATCAGTGGTTCCATTTTCAACAATGCTGCCTTTTTTCATGATGAAAAACTTTTGAGCCAGCTTGCGAGCAAATTCGATTTTTTGCTCTACAACCACAATCGTAATGCCTTTTTCCTGGTTAATTCGACGCAGCGTATCTTCAATCTCTTGAACAATAGAAGGCTGAATCCCTTCTGTAGGCTCATCTAGCAGCATAATCTTAGGATTGCACATGAGGCCGCGCGCGATCGCCAACTGCTGCTGCTGTCCCCCACTGAGCAAACCGCCCTGACGATTCAAATGCTCCTTGAGCATTGGGAAAAACTCATAAAGCTCATTAGGAATGCCATCGCCCTTAGTTCTAGCCTTTTTACCACTAGCGCTTAGGCCCATCTTTAAGTTGTCAAGTACAGACAGATAAGGAATAACTTCCCGGCCCTGTGGAATATAGGCAATCCCCTGACGCGCCCGCTGATAAGTTGCATCTTTACTAATATCCTTACCCGCAAAAGAAATGCTGCCGCCGTCAAGCGGGTTTAGCCCAATGATGCTGCGCAGCAAAGTTGTTTTACCAACGCCATTGCGCCCCAACAAACAGGCAATATCTCCTTCATTGACGCTCATATTCACGTCAAACAGCACAGGCGTTGGCCCATAGCCAGCAACCACATTGTTTAATTCGAGCAGCGGCTGACTAGCCGTCCGTGCCCCGTCCTTCTCAAGCAGCGGCGTTGATTGTTTCACGACCCAAATATACCTCTATTACTTTAGGATTGCTTTGAATTTCTTGTACAGACCCTTCCGCTAAAACCTCTCCCTGATGCAGCACCACAATGCGCTCAGCAATTTGCTTTACAAACTCCATGTCATGCTCAATCACCACAATGGAGTAATCAGCCTTGGCAATACTCTTAATAATTTCGCCCGTTGCGTAGGTTTCTTCAGCAGTCATACCAGCGGTAGGCTCATCCAACAGCACAATCGAAGGATCTTGCGCTAACACCATCGCAATCTCTACCCACTGCTTTTGACCGTGAGAAAGCGACGACACTTCTGAAAAAGCCTGATCTAACAGACCAGTACGTTCTAACACATCATATATCTTGCCTTTTCTAGCTTTGGTTAGCTTAGCCAACATTGATTCAAAAATGCCATGAGAACCCTTGAGCGACAGCAAAATATTGTCAAAAACCGTTAGCTCGTTGTAAACGTTTGGGTTTTGAAACTTTCGGCCAATGCCCAAACGGGCGATCTCATAGGGTTGTTTATTGGTGATGTCTTTACCGCTGTAATACACGTTGCCAGATGCGACCGGAGACTTACCCACGATCGCATCTAGCAGCGTACTTTTTCCAGCTCCGTTTGCGCCAATAATGGTCAGAATCTCGCCATCATAAACCTCCAGATTAACGCTCTTGAGAGCCTGAAAGCCTGAAAAGACAACGTTTAGGTCTTTTACAGACAAGACCGATTTTGCTGTTGATGAGGTGGGCGCTGCTGTTACGGATGCCGCTGTCATTGTACTAATCCTTTTAGGCGGTTACGAAAATGGTGAAGAGTGGAAATATCCAAGGTTAGGAACTACGCTGCGCAGTCTCAGGCTGTGGCTCCGAAACCCTATCGGAAGCTGGATCTAAAGGCATCGCCGAGGCCGATGCAGGATCTGCACCGGGCAATGGTTTCGGCTTAGATAGATTAGAAAGCCTCATTTGCTTAGGCAACAAGCTCATCAAACCATTAGGAATAAAGAGAACAACAACCAGCAGCAATATCCCAACAATTAGCTGCCAATCTTGAGTCACCTTTTCCGCAGAGTTCTGAACCTGTCCCAAAATCATCGCCGCTGCCATCGGCCCAATCAGGGTGCCTCGACCACCAATTGCCACCCAAATCACGACTTGGGTGCCAAAAGCCACTGCCAGATAAACCGGTGAAATAAACCGGTTGAGCGGAACAAACAAGCCGCCAGCCATGCCGGCAAGCGCCGCCGACAGCGTCCAAATAAAAATTTTGTACTGGGCAACGTCATAGCCCAAAAAGGCAATGCGACTTTCGTTTTCGTTGATAGAACGCAGGATAAGTCCAAAGTTGGACTGGGTGAGCCACCAGCTCAGCGCTAGCACAAACACGGCGTAGGCCAAAATCAGAAAGTAAATGCCAATCGGCGGAATGTTGACGCCAAAAACGCTGAGCTTACTAACATCCGTAATGCCGTTGGTTCCGCCTGTATAGGCCTGTTGGCTAACAAAAAAGGTAGTCAGCGCGGATGAGAGTGCCAGGGTGATGATAGTGATATACACCCCGCTGACCTTTGAACGAAAAATGAAGGAGCCTGTGATGAAGGCAAAGAGGGCAGGAACGCCGATTACGGCGAGAAAGGCAATCGGAAAATACTTCAGCGGGGCAATAAACCAGGGCAGCGCTTCCAAGCCGTTCCAGACCATAAAGTCGGGAAGCTCACCGCCGTAGGTGTTGTTCGCTGCTGAGAGATTTAGCTTAAGGTAGTAAGCCGATGCATAGCCGCCTAGCGTAAAGAAGATGCCGTGGGCAAAGCTCAAAATGCCGGTAAATCCCCAGACCAGGTCTAAGGTGACGGCCAATGTGCCAAACAGCAGCAGCTTTGATAGTAAAGAGAGCTGGAAACTGCCTACGACAAACGGAAGAATGATAAATATCAGCAGTGCAATACCGCTAATGGCAGCTAGTTTTTTAGGGAAGGTTGACTGCTTGTAACCCATTACAACATTAGACATAGCACAAGCTCCGACAGGTTGTTTAAGAGAGGAGAAGAGATAAAGATGGCGTTTTCGAATAACCTATCTAGGACCGCTTTTGAACTGTGAACAGACCTTCGGGGCGATAGCGAATTAGAACGATCACCGCTCCCAATACCAGCACCCTAGCCGTAGGGTCATTCAACAGAAATGCAATAATCGCGTTTGATTCACCAATCAAGAACGCGCCAGCTAAAATGCCAATCAGCTTATCGACGCCGCCGGTCACTACCACCATCCAGGAGTCAACTAGATAGTCTTGACCCATGGGCGGCGAAACGGTCTTAAGCGCAGAAATAACGGTGCCTGCAATACCGGCAAGGCCACAGCCATAGGCGAACGTACCCATGTCTATCAGCTTGGTATTAACACCCAAACACTGGGACATACTGCGGTTTTGAGTTACCGCACGAATTTGGCGACCCCAAGACGTGCCATAGAACAGGAACATGGTTATTCCCAACAAAGCCAGAGCGACAACAACGATAAAAAATCGATAGTAAGAGATAGAGACTAGCGCTGAACCTGCCTCATCTGTCATCAGATCAATGCTACCGGACAGATAGGAGGGTGCCTTTACATACTTTAGCTGAGCTGTGAAAATCAGCTTAATGACGCCCTGCAAGACAATACTCAGTCCCCAGGTTGCTAGTAGCGTCTCCAGCGGCCTACCGTACAGCCTACGAATAATTGTCAGCTCAACTAGAGCACCCACTAGGGCCGTGCCGATGAACGCGAAGGGAATCGTCAGCAGCAGATCCATATTGAAGGTATCTTGCATCCAAAAGGTGATGTAGGCCCCCAGCATGATGAACTCGCCGTGGGCAAGATTGATAATGCGCATCACCCCAAAGGTAATGGCGAGACCCAGTGCGGTTAGCAGCAAAATGCCAACAATCCCGATACCGTTGAGCGCTTGGTTGGCCAGGCTAGTGTACGAAAAGCTTTCGCCAGTCGCTTCTGTCACGTCTGCGGCGGCGTCTTGAGCCAGCAGGTAAATAGGCGATGACATCATTGAAGATAGCGCGAGATCTAACATGGTCTTCAGGTTGATTGAAAGGGCATCAGCGAGGGCGAGGCAAAGGACTTTGGTCTTTTCTGTTGTTTTCTGGCTACTGGGGTACTGAAAAGCGCTAGCAGCCAGAAAAACGGACGGCGTGCTTCTATCGGCACGCCGTCTACCTGACATTAGAGGAATACGGGCTCTAAGTCCTTACCAGTCTCCTTGTTTGGATCGCTGCGATCGTCGGGCGTGGGGTGCTCACACATACGGCCTTTGTACAGCGCTTGACTCCACGGAATCGGCTTAACGGCCGCATCCGTAGCGAATACGATTTCAGCTTGACCGTCTTCCTGCCACTTACCAATTCTGGAGTAGAGGTAAGCGTGGTAGTTGGCTTCGTCCATCTTCACAGGGCCCTGTGGCGCGTTAAACTCCTGCCCGCGAGTGGCTTCGCGAAGGGTTTCTGTGTTGATCTCGTCGCCTGCTTCTAGGATGTCGCTCATTGCTTGCGCCATGAAGAAGGTCTGGATGTAAGCGGCTTCCATCACACCGTTGGTGACACGGTCGTCGCCAAACATTTCCTTGAACTGAGCAACAAAAGCCTCGTTCTCAGCGGTTTCTACGCTTTGGAAGTAGTTAAAGCTGGAGTAGTGACCTGCAGAATACTCAGGGCCCATAGCCTGAATTTCTTCTTCAGTTGTGGGATACGCCATGATCGGAATATCTTCTGCACTGATACCAGCGTCTTTGAACTGACGATAGAAGGCAGGAATGGAGTCACCAACCAGGTTGCTCAACACAAAATCAGGCTGGGCTGCTTTGATTTTGTTGATGATCGTGATGAATTCTGTAGTACCTAGAGCCGCGTACTCGTCACCGACAGCTTGGCCGCCTGCTTCCTCAAGCTCAGCGATCGCAATCCGGTTACTTTCCTTAGGATAGATGTAGTCAGATCCAACAAAGAAGCCCTTAGGACCAAAGTTGTCGTAGCAGTAAGGAATAGAGTCCGTAATCTGCTGGTTAGGCGCTGCGCCTGTGTAGAAAACATTGGAGCTACACTCGTTGCCTTCGTAGTAAACCGGGTAGTAGAGAATAGAATCTTTCTCTTCAAACACAGGCAGTACTGACTTACGACTAGCAGAGGTGTAGCAGCCGAGAACGCAAACAACTTGATCTTCGTCAATCAAGCGCTTCGACATTTGGTTGTAAAGATCCCAGTCAGAGTTGGGGTTGACCACAACTCTCTCAATCTTCCGGCCACCAATACCTTCACCTTTCCCTTCCCAAGGACCAGTGCCAGTGTTGATCTGCTCAATAGCAAGGAACGTAGCATCCTGAAGAGACTTCTCAACGATAGCAATACTACCTGTCGTTGAGTACATCACGCCGACCTTAATCGGGTTCTCACCCAAGTCTGCCTGCGAGCTACCGCTATCGCCACCACCAGTGCAGGCAGCTAAAATGCTGGTGCCTGCTGCAAGAGAGCTGTACTGAAGAAATCTGCGACGACTAAAACCGTTCGAAATAATTGGGGACTTTGACATTATTATTATTTTTTCCTTACCACACACAAAAACTGAACCCTTCAGCACTCTATTTATAGATAAGCGAAATCGCGAATAACCGAAGCTCCGGATAATCTAGAAAAGCGTGCTCATGTGAGAGAAACCAACTGAAAAATCACCTATGCATTTGACAAAGAAACTATAGCCAATTGGATGCACTCGCTATCGCTTACGACAAAGATGATTAAAAAGCCGCAGGTAACGAGGTTGGTTTCCAACTCACCCAACTCGAAGACTTTCATGGGTACTCATACTAGAGAGTAGGATGACGGGTGACTGTATCTTTCAATACAGTTTTTTTTAACTTAAGCAGCTTTGGTAAACCCTGATGTTTCTGGTAGACAGCCTACTTTCAAATAGTTTGTCTTAGGCATTTTTCTTATGCATTTTCAAGTGTATTGCCAACGATCAGCGTAAGCTAGCAGCTAAAAAAACAAGCTGAGAAAAACAAAACATCAGACCTGCTGCATGCATCAGCACTTTTTGATATGTACCTTCTCTATACAAACATCGCTTCTGTACACTGTTTTCCTATTTTTCAACCATTCTATTAGCCTAAGTAATATTGCCTATCTAAATTTGTATCTAAAATGACATTTTCAGCAGGCAGGCAAGTGATACAACTCAAACGAGCGGCAAAGGCACAGTTAGTTCCACCTTCGATTTGGCTGCCTTTTTTTAGCTGAATGGTATGACAACAGGTTGATCAAAGCCAAGTTATAAAAGCCAGACTGACAAAGGCCAGATTGAAAGTACGGGTGAACCCTGACTTGCTACGACTCGATTTAGTTTAGTGGAGAGCGACCTAATGGCTGACTACGAAATCTTTGAGCTAGGAGAGGTCGCCCTCCAGTCGGGAGCAACTTTGCGAGAGGCTAAGCTTGCATACAAAACATTTGGCACTCTTAACGCAGACAAAAGCAATGTGATTGTTTACCCTACCTGGTACTCGGGGCAGCACTACGATAATGAGTGGCTAATTGGAGAAGGGATGGCACTTGACCCCGAGAAGTACTTTATTATCATCCCTAATATGCTAGGGAATGGGCTGTCTTCTTCTCCGAGCAACACACCGCCGCCGTATGATCGCGCCAGGTTTCCTCACGTCACTTTCTACGATAATGTCGCTGTTCAACATCGGTTGGTAACAGAAAAGTTTGGCATTGAGAAAATTGCGCTGGTTATAGGCTGGTCAATGGGAGCAGGGCAAACCTACCAGTGGGGGGTGAGCTATCCAGATATGGTTGAGCGCATTTTTCCGTTTTGCGGGTCTGCGAAAACCAGCTTGCACAACGTTGTTTTTTTGGAAGGGGTAAAGGTTGCTATTCAGACTGACGTGGCTTGGAAAGAAGGGTGGTACGAAGAGCAGCCGAATAAAGGGTTAAGAGCGGTGGGCCGAGTGTACGCGGGTTGGGGATTGTCACAGGCCTTTTATCGTGAGCAGCTCTATCTAGAGATGGGCTACTCTTCTTTAGAAGACTTTTTGGTTGCTTTTTGGGAGGGCTTTTTTCTTAAGAAAGATGCCAACAATCTGCTAGCGATGCTGTGGACTTGGCAAAACGGAGATATTGGCAAGACGCCAGGATTTGAGGGTGATTTTGAAAAGGCGCTATCGGCTATTAAGGCCAAGGCCGTCGTCATGCCAGGACAGACCGATCTCTACTTTCCGCCAGAAGATAATGAATACGAGGTGAAGTACATGCCCGATGCGGAGTTCAAGATGATTCCTTCTGTTTGGGGACATTTTGCTGGAGGTGGCATTAATGACGTAGACACTGAGTTTATTGACCGCCACGTAAAAGAACTGCTGGCGAAATAGTCAGCGATCCGCAGCCGTTGCCGGTAGAGCCAAGATGTTTTCGTAATCTCATAATTATTTTTGATAATTCTGTTGCATTGACCTGTTGAGTCGAGATTATCGATGTATTTGACGCCTAGAGAATCTGAACGATTAACGTTGTTTACGGCTGCGGAGATTTCTCGCAGACGAAAAGAGCGAGGAATTAAGCTTAATGTGCCAGAGGCGATCGCATACATTAGCGATTATCTAGTTGAGGGCGCCAGAGAAGATAAAACGGTCGCACAACTCATGTCTGAAGGCGCAGCGCTGCTAACAACAGAAGATGTGCTGCCGGGCGTTCCCGATCTCATTCCGCTCATTCAGGTAGAGGCTCACTTTAACGATGGCACTAAGCTGGTGAGCGTTCATAATCCCATTCGTCCGCAGGAGGCATCTGCCTAACAATGGCAAATACCGCCTCTGATAATCCGTCTGATAATTCATTAGCGCCTGGGGCCATTATCTGCGAACCCGGATCGCTAGAAATTAATGCAGGCCGCGAGAGTAAGCGTTTGGCCGTGGCTAATCTGGGTGATCGCCCGATTCAGGTGGGTTCTCACTTTCACTTTTTTGAGGTGAACCGCGCCCTTGCGTTTGACCGCCCCGCAGCGCTGGGGTTTCGCTTAGATATTCCAGCGGGAACGGCAGTGCGGTTTGAGCCAGGAGATACGAAGACAGTAACCCTGGTGGCTTTAGCGGGCGATCGCACTGTTCAAGGGCTAAACGATTTGGTCAACGGCTCGCTAGACGATCCCTCGGTAAAAGCTGCTGCGATCGCCCGCATACAAGATTTGGGCTACCGATCGACCGTCGAGAGCCGCAGTGAGAACTAGCCGTGAAAAATTAGCTGTGAAAACTAGCCATGGAAATTAGCCGCGATCGCTACGCCGAACTGTTTGGGCCAACCACCGGAGATCGGGTTCGACTCGCAGACACCTCACTGATTATTGAGGTAGAGCGAGACGATACCGTCTATGGCGATGAATGCGTATTTGGCGGCGGCAAAACGCTGCGTGACGGCTTAGGCATGGCCCCAGGCGTAACCGCAGCCGACGGCGCACTCGATTTAGTCATTACGAACGTGCTGCTAGTCGATCCGGTGCAGGGCATCGTTAAAACCGATATTGGCATCAAAGATGGCAAGATTGCGGGCATTGGCAAAACGGGCAACCCAGGCATCATGGCAGGTGTAACGCCCAACCTAATTATTAGCGCCAACACCGACGTGCGAGCCGGAGAAGGATTAATTGCCACGCCCGGCGGCATAGACGGCCACGTTCATTTCGACAGCGCCGGGCTTTGCGCCGAAGCACTCTCTAGCGGTTTAACCACGATGCTAGGCGGCGGACTCGGGCCAGTCACCGTCGGCATCTGCTCTAGCGGCGCGCACAACCTAGAAATGATGCTCAGAGCCTCAGAAGCTTTTCCCATTAACTTTGGCTTTTTGGGCAAAGGCAGTTCTAGCCTGCCCGAGAGCCTAGTAGAGCAAGTTGCCAATGGCGCTATGGGCCTAAAGATTCACGAAGACTGGGGAGCCATGCCTTCAGTCATTGACACCTGCTTGCAGGTTGCCGACCAGTACGATTTTCAAGTCAAAATTCACACCGATACGCTAAACGAGTCCGGCTACGTTGAAGACACCCTAGCCGCCATCAAGGGCCGCACCATTCACACCTACCATACAGAAGGCGCAGGCGGTGGACATGCGCCAGATATCATCAAAGTTGCGTCCTATGCTCACTGCCTCACGTCTTCAACCAACCCCACTAATCCATACACCGTCAACACCTTCGACGAGCATTTGGATATGGTCATGGTGTGCCATCATCTGAACCCGCGTGTGCCCGAAGACGTAGCCTTTGCCGAGTCTCGCATTCGCGCCGAAACCATTGCCGCCGAAGATATTTTGCACGATATGGGCGCGATTAGTATGCTCGGCTCAGACTCTCAGGGCATGGGTCGCATTGGCGAGGTGATCTGCCGGACATGGCAGCTTGCCTCAAAAATGAAGGATCAGCGCGGCACACTGCCCGAAGATTGCGATCGCAATGACAACTTTCGCGTACTGCGCTATCTGGCTAAGTACACCATTAATGTGGCGCGCACCTGCGGCATCGCTGACTATGTGGGATCGATTGAACCGGGGAAGATGGCCGATATTGTGCTTTGGCAGCCCGGCTACTTTGGCATCAAGCCAGAGCTAATTATCAAGCAGGGGTTTATTGCCTGGTCGCCAATGGGTGAGTCGAACGCCTCACTGATGACCTGCGAGCCTATTTTGTATCGTCCCCAGTGGGGCAGCTTTGGCACTGCCGCTGCGGTGACCTCTGCCTGTTTTGTCACTCAGCTAGCGTTGGAGCGAGGGCTAGCCGATAGATTGAACCTAAAAAAGGAGCTGTTGCCCGTTAGAGAGACTCGCCAGCTTAGTAAAGCCGACATGCTGCACAACGATGTTTGCCCCGAAATTGAGGTTGATCCCGATACCTTTGAAGTCCGCGTTGACGGCGAGCTAGCAACTTGCGATCCCGTAGATCAGGTGCCTTTGGGCCGTTTGTATATCTTTCGCTAGCGCAGACTTTTAGCGATGCCAGTCTCTTCCCAGCTTTCGACTCCACCGATCTCAACGCCACAGCTTTCTATTCGCACCGCCTGCTCCGCAGCAGACGCTCGCTCTTATATTGCGCACCAATACGCGACCTATCCCTTTCGCCTCTCGGGCAACTTACGCTTAGATCCTGCTGATTCTCAGCGGGTTTACGCCTACGTAATGAATGCATCTCCCGGCATTTTGTCAGGAGATGACCTGCGGTGGTCGGTTGAGGTGGGCGATCGCACATCGCTTTATCTCACCGATCAATCTGCAACGAAAGTGTACAGCAAACCGCCGGGAGGACAAACCGCAAAGGTAGCGGGGTTAGTGCAAGTAGGTGCAGGTGCCTATTTAGAATATGTGCCAGAGCCCGTCATTCTATTCTCAGCGGCGGATGTGACCCAACGCCTCGATGTGAGGCTGCATCCTGAAGGGCGGCTAGTATTGAGCGAGATTGTTGTGCCAGGACGGCTAGCGCGAGGAGAGTGCTATGCCTTTGAAACATTTCAGAGTTGGCTACAGATCGAGGGTTTCGATCGTCAGCTGCGCTTTGTCGAGAATTTTCGATTAGTAGGACAGACCAGTCGATTTCGCAAAAGTAAGTTTAGAATCTGTTGGCCGATTACGGCGACTTTTGTTGTCATTTTTCCTGGACTGCCACTCAATCAGCTATCGCAGGCACTACAGCTCTATATTGATGAGCAAGGCAGTCTACAGTCAGACAGTTTGCAAGCCTGCGATTCGCCGCTGCCAAACTGTCATGGTCTTTGGATAAGAGCGATCGCCACTCAGGTAAGCGTTCTCAAAGACTACCAGCGCCATATCTTAAACACCGTTCGTAGGCTAAGCGGGCAACCACCTTTACCAATCATTTCCAAATGAAGTTTCTATAGGAAATGTTATGTCCTTAAGCAGCATTTGCACTTTGCTAGGCAGGCTGACTATCAATACACTACGCAAAAGAGTAGCATTATGTTTTTTGGAGAAGCCAAAGAACTGAGCAGTGATGTGATTCAGGCAGTTCTTAGTCATGTAATCAGCCGTTATTCGCTATCTGTCACCGGCTCAAAACGATACTGTTTGCTTGAAGCATCGTCATGAGTAACTTCTACGAGTTGTGATGAAATGGGCCGATCTCCGTTTCGCGAGAACCGCACCTCGCTGGAGGCACCCGGCGCTGAGAAAGAGTCACTGGATAGAATTTTCTGTAAATCAGTTCGGGTTGGATTAGCACTACTTTGCTCAAGCGCCTCTATCCAGGCTTGAGTCGCATCGTAAGCCATCGCGGTCACCCAGTTCACCTCTGCATTCAATGGCACTGACTTAAGGGACGGGAAAAAGGTAGAAAAAGGCTGCAAGGTCTGGTAGAAGTACATCAGAACCTTGCAAGCCACTAATATCACCTTCTACTATGTCTCAGCCAGCCGAAA
>Ga0115546_1001475_pt1 | contig 14607 bp, 13 predicted proteins | sample COGITO_mtgs_1004_FD_87186 | JGI IMG/M metagenome (GOLD analysis project Ga0115546, IMG submission 87186) | Pelagic marine microbial communities from North Sea - COGITO_mtgs_100413 | ecosystem: Environmental > Aquatic > Marine > Epipelagic | place: Germany:Helgoland, sampling site Kabeltonne...
AGCCCTAAAGGGAAAGAACGTAAAGGTGGCTGCTCCGCTAAAAGCAGTGTTAGTGAGTAAAGTCCCTGGGCCAGGGCAGTTTCCTTTTTTGGTGTGCTTAGGAGAAGACAACCGTTGGTACGTGGTCACCGTAAAAGATGTAGCCATGCTGTACGGCGACCAGCAGCGCATTCGAGCAGCAGACGATCTGACGCCGCCCTCTGATTTGGTGGCAGCACCCGGCAAATCTCGAAAAGGAGACGAGACTACAGCGGCTGTTATTGCTCAGATGCCGCAGCTACCCGATTTAGAAGAACAAGCCCCTGAAGTCAAGGCGCAAAGAGATAAAGTGGAGGCAGTAAAGGCGAGGCTTAGTGAAAATCCGGTGGGTAAGCTGTCGAACCCGAAGGCGGTCGTAAAGCAGCAAAAGCGGTTGAGAAGATTGCTAGAAGAGTTAAGCGATCGCACCCAAAAGTACGACAACCAAACCCACCGCTACTGGCTAGAGTTCGTTAGCCTCATGCAAATACTAGAAAACTTTGAGTGCTTAGAAGATGACGGCCCCACAGAGCTAGGCCAAATGTGCGCCGCTATCCGTGGCGATAACGAGCTGTGGCTAGGGCTAGCGTTAGCCTCCGGCGAATTCGATGCGCTAGAACCTCAGCAGTTCGCCGCCGCCTGCGCCGGAATCCTCATGGAGAACAACCGCCCCGATACCTGGATTCGCTACGAGCCAACGGCTCCGGTCATCGAAGCGCTAGAAGGTTTACGCAATCTGCGCCGCCGCATCTTCCAAGAACAGCGCCGACAAGACATTCAAATTCCGGTCTGGCTAGACTACGACCTCATTGCCATCGTCGAGCAATGGGGACTAGAAGCCGAGTGGCAAGAGCTTTGCGACAACACCAGTCTAGACGAAGGCGATATCGTCAGAATCTTGAGACGTACGCTAGATTTACTCTCGCAAATTCCACATGTTCCGTACTTATCCGCAGAAGTAAGAACAACTGCCAGGCAAGCCGCATTTCTAATTAACCGATTTCCTGTTTCTAACGAATAAGGCTAAAGTCTCATCAAAATGCGCAGCCGCTCGGTTGCGGTTCAGCTTCCGCAAGATCTGCGGCAAAATCTTCGGGTAAAACCGTTGAGCTAAAACCTTCGTTGACGCTGCCTTTCATCGCTTGAGCGCTATAGCCATCGGGATTTGTGTGCGATCGCACCACAACATCATCATCCTCACCTACGGCCACCGGCCCACCCGAGCGCGTAAACGGCTGCTCGTCCACGTGGCTATGGGCCAAAATGCGCCGGTATAGCAGCTCTCCTTCTGGGGTTATCACTTCCCACCAGTCTGCGTAGCGATCGCACCCGGTATCATTACTCTCTATGGTCACCGCAAAGCTATAGCCGTTGCTTCCTGGCTTCGCCTCAACAGCCGTTACGCGGCTACTTTCAGTAGGCATATCACCTTCAAGAGATGCTGATACGGGCACAGAATCATCAATGCTAGGGCGATCGGTGGCATTAATAGAAGGTGCCGGGGTGGTACAACCCGCAGCGACAACAAGCGCGATAATACTCGCAGCAAAAGCCTTTTTTACCCGCATCAATTCTGCTCCAACCGTAAAATACTAGTTTACGCGGTGCCAGTCCTTCGCTCGCTGGCGAATCTCTTTCAGTTCATCTTCAGACATTTTATCTAGGTTCTTCAAGATAAAATTCATTCGCCCCTGACTGCTCAACTTCTCTCGATGGCGATCTAAAAAGTCCCAGTAGAAGAAATTAAACGGACAGGCATCGTCGCCAATGCGAGCCGTGCGATCATAAGCGCACCCTTTGCAATAGTCACTCATCTTGTTCACGTAGTTAGCGCTAGAAGCGTAAGGCTTTGTCGCTAGCAGCCCGCCATCTGCGAACAGGCCCATCCCAATGACGTTAGTCTGCATTACCCAGTCATAGGCGTCAATAAAGGCCGCGTGGAACCAGTCTTCGACTTCTTGCGGAGAAAATCCAGCAATTAGAGAAAAGTTTGCCAATATCATCAACCGCTGAATGTGATGCGCATAGCCCGTGCGCTTAACCGTGCTAATAGTTTGGTGCAAACAGTTCATTTGGGTATCGCCATCCCAAAAGAAATCAGGCAGCGGGTGGTTGTGCTCAAAATAATTGCGAGAAGGATAGTCCTCATCCACTCGGCTATACACACCGCGCATATACTCTCGCCAACCCATTACCTGGCGGATAAACCCTTCCACGCAGTTCAGCGGAATTTCGCCCTGTTCGTAGGCTTGCTCTACCGCTTCAATCACTTCCATCGGCTGCAACAACCCAATGTTGAGATAAGGAGAAAGTAGCGCGTGCCACATCGTATCTTCGCCTGCAACCATTGCGTCTTGGTAGGGGCCAAAGGTATTAAGGCGATCGCTCACAAAGTTATCTAGCACCGCCAGAGCCTGCTCTCGAGTCACCGCCCAACCGAACCAGTTGTCGTCGCCAAACGTCGGGAAATCGGCCTGTGCTACTAACTCAATGACGGCCTGCGTTATCTCATCTGCCTCAAACACCAACGGATGGGGCGGTGTGATCTCTCCTTTCGGCGGCTTCCGGTTCTCCTTATCAAAATTCCATCTCTCACCCACCGGCTTTTTGCCATTCATCAAAATGTTAAATCGCTTACGCCCCTCCCGGTAAAACGACTCCATCAAAAGGCTTTTTCGCGTAGCGGCCCAGTCTTCGAACGCTTGAGTAGACCAGAGGAAATGGTTATTCGGCGTTTGGGTCAATTTGCAGTCGAGCTGTAGTCCATCTAGCAGTGCGGCAAAGGGCCGATCCGCAGGCTCCATCACTCGCAGCTCATCAATTCTGTTTTTCTTCACCCATGCGGTTAAAGGGCCTTCAAATGAGTCAGCCGTTTCGTAAGTTACGGGCCAGCCATCTGCTCGCAGTTCTTCTGCAAAGTGACGCATCGCCGACCACACTAAAACCAGCTTCTGCTGATGATATCGCCGCTCTTTTACATGGTCTAAAGATTCTATGAGAATAACAGGAGTATTCGCTTTGTCTGCCGCGCTGCTCTCTATCGCCGACTGTCCTACCCAAAGCTGATCGCCTAATACCCAGATGCCAACCGTCATAGAATCTTATCTAAACTGCGCTCGGTACATTCTAGAGTAGCCAGCAATCGCCGACGTGATTCCAAAGGGAGATCTCCTACAGCCATCTTTTTGAAACCATCTTTCTGAAAGAAATGCTTTTCGAACGTCGAGCGATCGCACCGTTCGGCGAATAAAAACTCAGCTCTTGAGCCAGCGACCCACATGTACCCGCAGCCAGCGAATCTCTTCTTGACTGCCCAAAATCGCCACTTTCTCAGTGCGCTTAGGATCGTTCGTCGCCAGAATAAAACTGATTTTGGAAGAGAAGAAACCCGGCTTCGTACAGAGCAATCGGACAGGGACATTGGCAAAGTGAATCCGGCTCTCTAGAAAAGCAGTCTGCGCTCTATTGCGCCTCGTTGACTCGTGGTTTGGCAGCGGGGTTGTCGCTAGCGTTATAAACATCCGGCCAAAAGAATCCCGGCGAATGCGGATACTCGCCTGCCGATCTAGAGATTCGTCAGCAGCAGGCACGTAGGGAAACATTAGGAAATAGAAGCCCGGCAAGAGTAGCGCCACGACAAACCCTAGCAAAGCCGATCCGGTTAGAGCGACGGTACTGCCAATGAGAGTTACCGCCACTACTAGCAGCAATGCCGTCTTCAATTCTTCAGGGCTGACCATTCCAGCTGGGGCGGCTCGACCCTGCGTCTTGTCCCCGGCTATGCGGTCGTAGTTGAGGCGAATTTTAAGCTCTTGATGCGTCAAGTTCACTTTAAAGTCGAGGTAGGCCGTTTGAGGCTGACGAGAGAGCTTGGCGCTCGGCACAGCCAAATTATAGTCGCCTTTTGCCAGTGGCTTGCCGAGTATCTGAATCAGTTCTAGCTCCTGAAGCGCGTCGTTTGCGGAGGTCGTGCGTTTAGCCAAATCGGCATGCGTCAGTTGAGAAATCCATTCGACAAATGACCGAGAGAGCGCAATATTTTGGGGCTGAATCGCTAAGTCCGCGCCCATCCAGGTAGAGGGAGGCTTCCCAGAGGCCATATAAATTAGCGTTGCACCCAGACTGTACAGATCGGAAGCAGGCTGCGCCCGACCATAAAACTGCTCGGGCGCAGTATAGCCATAGGTGCCTTCTAAGGTAAGCGTACCGCTAGCATTTTCGACCGCCGCTCGCGCCAGGTTCACCAGGTACAGCCGACCGAAGCCACGACCGGCTTTAACTTTAGACCGGCGATCGCGAGTAGGCTCGTAATCGGCAAAGGGATCGGCCGTGCGCCGGTCTTCTAGCAAAATGTTACTGGGCTTAATCGCTCGATGGAGCTTACAACCGGCGGATTCTCCTGCTTGAGCGTGCAAATATTTCAGCGTATAAAGCACTCGCAGCGCAATCAGTCTTAGCTCAAATTCATCAAAGCAGTAGCCATCGGCAATCCATTGTTGAATAGACTTAGCCTCAGCCACCGCCTGCACGATTGCAAACCCAGGCCCTAGCGGAGTTTCTAGCTCAAAGGCATCGACGTAGGTAGGAATGGCCGCAGAGTCGAGATCCTGAAGTGATCTAGCATACTGCTGCAGCTGCGATCGCTCGCAGGAGTCGGTAGGATCGAATAAGTGTACATCGACCACAACTTTTTTCTGTGAATAGAGCTGCGTTAGCGTAAAGCGATTTCTTTCAGGGTCTTTCTCGCAGTCCGTTTCGCAAGCTGCCTCATAGCCATCCCCATTCTGTTCGTCCAGCGGCAATCCTATCCGCTGAGCCACTATAGTTTCAACGCAGTGGCGAGAGGCAATTGTGACATCGTTAGCATCCGCTAGCTTCCACTCTAGCGTTGGCGAAGCCTTTACAGAAGAGATTGGCCATCGACGGTCTGTGACGGTCGAGGCAATGGTGTCAGAAATTGAGCTTGCGTTGTCAGTAAGGTCCATCGAAATACTCTCAGGTCAGATTTTTGGAGGAAGCGGTGCCTGAGTGAATTAGATCAATTACTTAGGCCAGCGGCTCTGTCATTTCTAGGATAAGTAAAGCAATTTACTCAGTGCCTATACTTAGTGCTAAATAATACCGTTTCAAAGCAATATGTGAAGAGTAGGTATATTCATGCATAGCCACGAAAGCTCATGCATAGCGCTAAGTGCTGCCATACAAGACAGCGCTCCTTATGGTAGAAAATTTACTGAGGCAATTGTAATAATACTTACTAAAATGATCTGAGACTGCACCTTGACACCTTCAGCAGTAGGTATCTAAATAGACAGTCTTATTTGCACAGCCTTTTGTTCCTGCTCTATTACTAAGATAGGCAGGCCAACAGACCGATATATAGACCGATATACTTATCTCGCTGAAAAAAATGGGTATAGACGGGCCGCTATACAAGTTTCATCATGTGAGTTTTACTTAAGCCGAGTCTCCTAGTTTTGAAAGCTCTACTAAGGCATCTCCGCTCACTCGGCAACCTGTCCATTCATCCATTAAATCGGCACCGATACGTCTGTAAAAGGCGATCGCATCTTCATTCCAATCCAGCACGTTCCACTCCAGCCGACCGCAGTCTTTGCTCAGGGCAAACGCCGCCAAATGCTTCAGCAAAGCCGTCGCGATTCCCTGCCGTCTAAAGGCTGGCAGCACGAAGAGATCTTCTAAGTGAATGCCCGGCTTCATCAAAAAAGTAGAAAAGTTGTAGAAATAAAGCGCCAGACCAGCCGCCTGACCGTCCACCTCGGCAATAATCACTTCCGCATAGGGAACAGGCCCAAACAATCCTGCATGCAGATCCGCTTCGCTACCCACCATTTCGTGCGCTAGCTTCTCGTACTCGCTTAGCGACTTAATTAAAGCAAAAATAGTCGAAACATCTTCAGGATAAGCAGGACGAATTTCAACAGACATAGCGTTACGTTCTCTCTTAAAATAGATAGCAGAAGCAGATAAATATATAGCCGACTATAGGCAGCTCTGTCACATCCGTCGAGGATACATCCGCCGAGATTACAACAGACGGCTCGTCACAAGTCCTACAATTTGCTCGCGACCCAACACGCCAAACGACCGGCTATCATTGCCTTCAGCCGCATTATCGCTCAGCACGTAACACCCCCCATCGTAAAAAGTCTCGCTGACGCGCTTGACCATGCGCAAGCCTGGCCTAAAAGGATGCACACAAAGAACAACATCTCCTGGAGAGAGGGTCATCATCCGAGTAACGGGCACCACCAATATGTCATCGTTTGGCTGTAGCGTCGGCAGCATAGAGCGCCCTTCTACGCGCACCCGCCACCGTTTGCCCAGTACCCACTGCCAAACTTCTGTCCAGTCCCGGCTCAGCTTTGCCATCCACAAAAAAGCCCCATAATGCTGTCTCAACAGATTACAGGGTCTTTTGTCTAGCTGGCGAATTAACTAGCGAATGATTGACTAGCTAGCGGTGTACCAGGAAACATCGCGGCTCTTGGACTCCCAGAAAATGTTGTGAATCTTCTGTACGGCGTCCATCAGTTCCTGACAGTGCTGAGTGCTTACTTCTACTTTGCAAGCAGAGCAAGTCTTAGCGGCTTTCCAAAACGTGTCGTGCAGATCGGGATACTTCTCTAAGTGCACCGGCTTAAAGTAGTCAGTCCAAAGAATCAACAGCTCATCTTTAGTGATTTGCGCTTGCTCTTCTTTGATGGCAATGTAGCGAGACATGGTGTTTTGATAAGAGGCCATGGCCTGCGCGTCGCCGCCTTCAGGATGCTGCAAGTCGAGAATCTTTTTGGTCATAGAAACCACTGCTTCAGCCGCAATGCGAGCAGAAGACGGGTCGTATACACCACAGGGGCCGTCGCAGTGGGCCTGAACCACAGGGGCAGGGAAACAGGCTTTCAACGTTGAAACAACGGTACTAAACATAGGGTCTTGTCGTTTTTGTGAACAGCGCCGCTTTAAGAGATTGGATCGGCAGAGCCTAACTGACTCAGGCCAGTTATCGCCGATCGCTCAAAGCGGTTAGGGCTTTAGTATACCGCTCTAGCTTTTGAGCTGACACAACTATTAAGCAAAGCTGATGTAGCAAGTCCTGCAGATGATAGCCTTTAGAACAGGCGTATTAAGCCAACATCGCGCGATCGCCGTCAATCTACCGCCGTCATCCCAATGTTCAGGTCAATGCGCAGATTCTTGCCGTTTCGTTCGCCCTTTATCAGGCGGATCTCGCTGTTAGTGATTGCAGCTGCTATCGCTCTCAGTAGCTGTGATGGCCTTTCATCAGAAGACATTTACGCCAGCTTGCCACCCTGCGCCGATAGCGACTGCGACTGTAGCGACTTTACTAGCCAAAGGCAGGCTCAAGCAGTTTTACTCGCCTTTGACCAAGATATTTACAGCCTAGACAGCGACGGCAACGGGGCGGCTTGCGAAAGTCTGCCTCCTGTAGAAACTAGCCTAGACCAGCCAACCTACTTTTCTAATAGCGAGCATCTGACCTTTGGCAATCCGAGCAATGCTGGCAAGAACAATCCTGATAATTGGCTAATTGAGCGATCGCAGTACGCCTTGTCCTACAGCCAGAGCCGCAATGTGTTGAACTGGGCCAGTTGGCGCGTGGACGACCGCTGGCTAGGCCGTACAGACAGACAAGACGACTTCAGACCCGACGGCGGGCTGCCAAAAGGGTTCTATCAGGCAACGCCGGGAGAGTATCGGCGCAGTGGCTACGACCGGGGGCATATGGTTCCATCGGGCGATCGCACCGACACGAGCCAAGACAACTCAGCCACCTTTTTGATGACAAATATTTTCCCACAGGCGAGCGAGAACAACCGAGGGCCATGGAAGGAGCTAGAGCAGTATGGTCGCGATCTGATCTATCAAGAAGGTAAAGCGCTGTATATTATCGGCGGGGCGTACGGCAGTCAGAAAAAAGTGGGTAGAGTTACGGTGCCGGGGCGCGTGTGGAAGGTCATCGTGGTGCTAGACGATGTAGATGATGATATTGATAGAGAGGCGGAAGTGATTGCGGTAGATATGCCTAATAGCGATCGCATTGAAGCCGACTGGCAAACCTATCGCACCACCGTAGATCGCATTGAAATCGCCACCGGCTACGACTTACTCTCCGAAGTGCCAGAGGGCATTCAATCGGCCATAGAAAGCCGGTAGCCAGAGAAAGGCACATCACGTCTCGACTAAAATTGTTTGCACACCTGAGAGTATGGTGCCATCCGAGCGGCCTGAATCCGAGTAGCCTAAAACATACACAGCAACCTCTACTTCACCGCAGCGATAGACCTGTAAGTGAGACAGCTCAGAAGTTAATAGGTCTTTAAGCTGCCTCAGCCGACTAATCTGGTCTTTATCTTCTTTTGTGTGCCAGCTCTTAACGGTAGTCGCTCGCTCAAAAAAATCATCAAGATCGACCTTCTCTATAGCATCCTCAGCATGGAACGAGGCGACCCATTGATCGATCTGATCAAGCGATTCATCCTTGGTTTCAACCTGCGGCTGCCAAACGACCTCAACCGGATAGTCCGACTCGCTGCTCCACCACAAATCCTTGCAAGCATCCTCTAGCCGTGCTTTCAAGCTATCTGTCGATTCGTCCTTGGCAGGCATTTTCTCTACCTCTGTGCAGTCGCGGCTATCTCCGCTGTCACCCTATCATTCAAATACTGACCTACTTTCATTTCCACGTTCATTTTTCATGCGCATTCTCCTCTGGCTCCGCAACGACCTTCGCCTCCACGATCACGAGCCGCTTCACCGCGCCACTCAAAAACAGGCAGACATCATTCCCCTCTACTGCTTCGATCCTAGGCAGTTTGGCGAAACCCCTTTTGGCTTTCCTAAAACCGGCGCTTACCGCGCTCAGTTCTTGCTAGAAACGGTTGCAGATCTAAGAGCGCAGCTGCAAAAAAAAGGCAGCGATTTGGTCATTCGCCAGGGCAAACCCGAAGAAGAAATTCCTGCACTCGTTAAGGCGCTTAATGTAGACGCTGTTTATTGGCATGAGGAAGTCACGCCAGAAGAAACAGATATAGAACGCGCCGTAGAGAAAGCGCTTGCGGAGCTAAAAGTGACCTCTGAAGTCTACTGGGGCGCTACGCTATATCATCCTGACGACTTGCCTTTTGAGATTAAAAAGCTGCCCGAAGTCTTTACTCAGTTCCGTAAGGCCGTAGAGAAAGAAAGTCAGATTGCGCCCACGTTTCCAACGCCAGAGAAGCTGTCGGCGCTACCCCAAGAAGTCGAGCTAGGCGATATTCCTGCGATCGCCCACTTTGGTCTAAAAAAGTCAGAAATAGATCCAAAAGGCGTTCTGCTATTTAAAGGCGGAGAAACAGAAGGCTTTGCCCGTTTGCAGCACTACTTCTGGGACGCCGACCGGCTGCAAGTATATAAAGAAACGCGCAACGAAATGCTAGGAGCCGACTACTCCTCCAAATTCTCTCCTTGGCTAGCCAATGGGTCACTTTCTCCTCGAAAAATATATGAGGAAGTGCAAAAGTACGAGCAGGCGCGGAGAAAGAACAACTCTACTTACTGGATGGTATTTGAGCTGCTGTGGAGAGATTATTTCCGCTTTATCTGCCATAAGTATGGCCGCAAGATATTTCGCAAAGGCGGCATTCGCGGACTGCCGATAGAATGGCAAGAAGATTGGCAGCGGTTCGACAAGTGGCGCGATGGGGAGACGGGCTATCCGCTAGTAGATGCCAACATGAGAGAGATCGCGGCGACCGGCTATATGTCTAACCGGGGACGGCAAAACGTAGCAAGCTTCTTGACTAAGAATTTGGGCATCGATTGGCAGATGGGCGCAGAATGGTTCGAGTCGCTGCTGATTGACTACGACGTTTGCAGCAACTGGGGTAACTGGAACTATACGGCGGGCGTAGGCAACGACTCGCGAAGGTTTCGCTACTTTAATATTCCAAAGCAGTCTAAAGATTACGACCCAGAGGGCCTCTACGTGAAGCACTGGCTGCCCGAACTAGAACAGGTTCCGGCTAAGAAAGTACATGCGCCCTGGCGATTGCAGTCGGTAGAGCAAAAGCGCTTCGATGTGCGAATCGGCGTGGACTATCCGAATCCGGTCGTTGACTTGCAGAAGTCGGTAGAGGTGAATGAACGGCGCTATCAGGCGGCCTGGGATAAGAAAAAGTCCCGGCGGAACTAGCCTCGCTTTAGACAATTTCGCTCTAGACAGTTTCGCTCTAGACAATTTCGCTCTAGACAATTTCGCTCTAGACAATAGCTAATATTCGCAACGAATATGGGCGTAAAGGGTATGTTATTTAGACGCATACTCCTGATGCGATCTGTTGGGTAGTTTGCTATGCCAAGCTTCTTTATTTCGAAGTGAGGTGAGATACTAAATGTCGTTAATAAGCTAGGTATAAATCGTCAAATGCTGAAAGGTCATCATCTGCTGCTGGCATTGGGTTTAGCGACTTGTGGCGTTGGGTTTGGACAAGGGCTGGGGGAGACTACAGCAGACGCTTTGGCGCTAGAAGCTGCTGGTGATGCGATCGCGCTAGAAACCCCCACCGCTGATTCCCTCGAAAAAGAGGCTAGATTGACAACCCAGATTAAAGCGACCACCGAGCCAACCCAGACCGAGCCAATCCAGCTAGCCCAAGTCACCAGTGTCTCTGAGCTATCGGATGTGCAGCCAGGAGACTGGGCCTACACAGCGCTTCAGCGATTAGTAGAAGAATATGGCTGTTTGGAAGGCTATCCCGATAGGACTTATCGCGGCAGCCGGGCGCTGACTCGCTACGAGTTTGCGGCGGGTTTAAATGCCTGTTTGGACGTGGTGGTTCAGCTGATTGGCTCGAGTAGCCAGCTCGATGAGATTCGCCGCCTGCAAGCGGAGTTTGCCGATGAGCTAGCAGCAGTTCGCAGCGACGTAGATACGCTACAAGTGGATGTCGCCGAGCTAGAAGCCAACCAATTTTCAACGACAACCAAGCTGCGCGGACTGTTGAATGCGCATTTGGTGGTGCCGTTTGGCGAGGCTAGCCTGAGTGCAGATCAGCCAAACGGTAGCCCAGACGCGACGCCTACGAGTAGCGACAGTACGGTGGGCGGGCCAGAGGCAGACGCGACGTTTGAGTATCGCTCTATTCTAAATTTTGATACGAGCTTTACCGGCTCCGATAGGCTGCGGCTGAGCTTTCGGACCGGAGATTCGACCAGTACGCTAGCGAATACGGAAAACGGTCTAGCAAGCAGCGGCGGCGGAGGCACTGGCGATAGCGTCCAGCTAGACGATGTGTTTTACCGCTTTCCAATCGGCGATCGCATTAGCGCTACCGTTGCAGCCAACAGCATGGTGACCGATGACTTTGTCAGCAGTACGATTGTGCCGTTTGACGGATCGAGCGTTGCCGATGCCGGCGGCCCAGAATTTTACGACTTGTACAACGGTGGGGGTTCTTTCGGAGCCGGGTTGAACTTCAATCTCTCTCGAAACTTGATACTTGATCTAGGCTATGCCAACGATACCGGTAACGTGAACGAGCCTGACGGCGGCCTATTTAATAACTACAGCTATATTGCGCAGCTAAATTTGCTTAGCGATGGAATTTTTAGCGGTGCGATCGCCTATATCAATGGTGACAGCAGCTCCAGCAGCCCGCAATATACAGTAGCGGGCCTGCTGAGCCTCGACTTCGGGCCGGTCATCGCATCAGGTCACTACGCCTATACACCCGCCGAAGGCGGCGGTGATCTTGACTCGTATATGGGGGGCTTTGCTTTCCCCAACCTGTTTGGCATTGGCAACGAACTAGGTCTATACGGCGGCGTTTCTCCAGCGATCAATCGCAATCCGCTGCTAGTAGAAGCCTACTATCAGATCTCCGTTAATGAGTTCTTTTCCCTAACGCCCTCGTTTATTTACGCCAATAGCGACGGCGATAACGACGATACAGAAAATACTTACGGCGCTGTTCGCGCTACGTTTGCGTTTTAGCACGGCGGCGTCTGTTGATCCTCAAGTATCGCAGTCGCATGTACAGGCCAGTAGTATCAAATAGCTAAGACATATTTTATAAGCCCTGTAGCCATTGTCTAAACTCACCAACCAGCTCTAGATAATCCTTCGTCATTGATTCTTGCAAAAACTGTTCAATGGCTTCGGACTTCACTTTTGGAAACGCTAAACTACTCTCAGTCACAGTATACTGACCGTCTACCAGCTCAAGCAGCGTTAGTACCTGCCCGTCGTACTGCCAAACTTCAGGAATTTTTAGAGCAGCGTACACCTGATCGCGGTATCTAGAACGGCTGGTAATATCCACCTCTACAACTAAATCAGGCGCTGGGTCTTGAGTAAGATCTATTCGTTTTTTCCCTTTAACCTGCTGAATTTTACTCACGGTAAGGTAAAAGCATTCATCAGGTTCCGATCCGCTTGCAAGATCCTGCCGATCTAATGTTGTTGATCCCAATGGATACAGACTGACAACAAACGTTTCAGCTAGCGTCTCTACAAAACGACCAATGACCTTTTTATAGTACTCATGCTCTGGGGAAGGAGCCATAATTTCGAGCATACCCTGGTAGTAGGTCAAGCGAAGATTGCGATTGTCCGGGTCGGACTTAATCGTCTGATACATATCCCAGCTAATGCCCGAAAGCTTGATGGGCCTTTCGGTTTTTAGAGGCGTGCTAACCATGTAAAGGCGCCTGTAAAAGGACAGCTAACTAAAGGTATCGCATTGATCCACGTCGCCCGACGAAAAGCCGCGATTGAACCACTCTTGCCGTTGGGCAGCGCTCCCATGCGTAAACGAGTCCGGATTTACATAGCCTTGCTGACGCTTTTGCAACTTATCGTCGCCAATCTGACTCGCCGCGTTCAGCGCTTCCTCCACGTCGCCCGATTCCAACAGCCCCCGGCTCTGGGCGCTAGCACCCCACACCCCGGCAAAGCAATCAGCCTGAAGCTCTTGCTTCACCGATAGCTCATTAGCCTCAGTTTTACTCACTCTTCTTTGAGCCTGACGAACCTGGTCGGAAATGCCTAATAGATTTTGGACATGATGGCCCACCTCATGCGCAACCACATACGCCTGCGCAAAGTCGCCAGGGGCACCTAGCTGATTTCTTAAGTCCTGATAAAAACCTAGATCGATATAGAGCTGCTGGTCGGCAGGGCAGTAAAAAGGGCCAACTGCCGACTGAGCGGTGCCACAGGCCGACTCCACAACGTCCGTAAACAGAACGAGTCCCGGGTGCTGGTAGTTGCCGCCAAATTCTTTCGGGAAAAGACTGTCCCAGGTATCTTCAGTATCCGCTAAAACAACAGACGTAAAATCTGCTAGCTCGTTTTCTTCGGGAGAGCTAGCCTCATATTGACCGCGACTAGGCGTACGGCTCACAGGCGGAGCAGAGTCGAGCACAACGGTTGGATCGCCGCCTAAGAGCGCAATTATAATCGCAACAACAACCATCCCTATGCCGCCGCCACCGACGACCATCGGGCTACCGCCACCTCGCCGAGAGCCGCCGCTCATCCCTCGCCGATCTTGAACATTTGCGCTACGACGACCCTCTTTCCAACGCATAGAATTCAATGCTCCTGTGTGCCGAACTCTGTAGCAAGCAGACTGCGGCGAATAATCACGTATAGAGTATCATCTCTACAGGCTGCCAGTGCTCCCTCTATCAGTACAGCACTACCAGTACAGCACTACCAGTACAGCGCTACCAGTACAGCACTACCAGTACAGCGCTATACGGCTGGCTTAGCTTGAGCCCTCAGCTGCTTTAGCCTTTCTACCTGCTCACGCGCATCTGCATTTTCAGGATTGAGCGCGATCGCCTGTTCAAAAGATGCGATCGCCTCGTCATACCGCTCCAAGTTAGTCAGCGCCAAACCCTGGTTGTAAAACGTACCTTCATTAGGATCTATTGACAGCGACTGCGCATAAGAAGCCAACGCATCTTCGTACTGCGCTAGGTTCAGCAGTCCGTTACCGTGATAGAACCAAGCCTGAGCAGACGCTGAATCGTCTAGCAGATATACATCAAAAGCTTTTACCGACTCTGCAAAGCGATCTAGCTCTAGCAAGGATCGGCCTCGGCCAAACACAGCCCCCATCTGATCGGGGGCAAGCTTTAGTGCCTGATCGAAAGCGGCTAGCGCATCTTCGTACCGCGCCTGCTGACCCAAACTGCGACCCAACCACATCCAAGCGCTAGAAAAATCAGGAACAGCCTGCACCACTTTGCGAAAGTCAGCTTCGGCCTCGGCGTCTCGTTTGGCATACCACAGCGCAATGCCGCGATGATAGTAAGGCATCGGGTTAGCAGCGTCTAACCGACTCGCCGCAGAATAAGCATCAAGCGCCAGATCGAGCTGCTGGCTGTCGTCGTAGGCATTGCCCAGCCAAACCCAAGCATACAAATAGTCGGGAGACTGTTCCGTCGCTGTCTTAAAGGCCGCCGCTGCTGCTTCGAATTGACCCAACCCGTACAGCGATTCTCCTTTACCGACAAAAAGCCGTGCCGCATCGGGATATTGCGCGATCGCCCCTTCAAACG
>Ga0115546_1001476_pt1 | contig 14604 bp, 10 predicted proteins | sample COGITO_mtgs_1004_FD_87186 | JGI IMG/M metagenome (GOLD analysis project Ga0115546, IMG submission 87186) | Pelagic marine microbial communities from North Sea - COGITO_mtgs_100413 | ecosystem: Environmental > Aquatic > Marine > Epipelagic | place: Germany:Helgoland, sampling site Kabeltonne...
CCGGACGTGGCATCGTTACCCGAAGTGCCCGATATGGCAATTATTGCTGTCTCTCAAAAACTGGCCACGAATGCCGTTAAAGCACTTGGAGAAAAAGGCACGCCTGTCGCCATTATCTTTAGTTCCGGATACTCAGAGATCGGCGACGAAGGTGCTGCATACGAACGTGAACTTTTGGATGCTGCGAAAGAACATGGCATCCACATCTGTGGGCCCAATAACCTTGGCCTGATCAATGCTTTTGAAAACGTCACAGCAACATTTAGCCAGTATGCCGATCAACCACCTATTGCTGGCCCGGTTGCTTTCGCAAGCCAGTCCGGTGCATTCGGCACAGGCATTTCAGCACTCGCTCGAAGCCGTGGCATTGGTCTTGGCTATTTTGTGAATACAGGTAACCAAGCAGACATTACATTAGTCGATGTTCTGATGGAGATTGCTGACGATGAACGTATCTCCGTTCTCTCCGCTTATATCGAAGGCTTACGCGACGGACGCGAACTCATTCAGTTAGCTCACAAGGCGATGACTGTTGAAAAGCCACTGATCATTACCAAAGTTGGCCGCAAAGCCGCAGGTGCCCGGGCAGCTGCGTCTCATACAGGCTCGCTCGCAGGCCAAGACATTGTATTCGATGGGGTCTTGAAACAACACGGCGTTATCCGTGCTCGAAATGAAGAGCATATGCTTGATCTCGTATCCGCATTCTCCTGCTGCCCTATTCCAAACGGCAATGGTGTCGCGTTCATTACGCAATCAGGTGGCGCTGGCGTTTTAATGGCGGACCGGGCCGAAGAGTTAGGCCTGGATGTTCCAACACCATCGGCACAGACACAGGCAAAACTTAAAGAAGTCATCCCGTCTTTTGGGTCTTCGGCAAATCCGATTGATGTTACCGGGCAATTCCTTGCTGACCCAAAAATCCTCAGTGAGTCGATCAAGATTTCTTTGCAGGATCCTAATATTGATTCCTGTATTGTTTGGCTTCAACTGATGCACGGACACGCTGACTTATTGGTCGACATCTTCACGGATGTAAAAAATAGCGTCAACAAACCATTCATCGTTTGTTGGATTGAAGCACCGGAACAGGCGCTACAGAAACTTCTTAGCGCTGGCATTTGTATTATCGGCGCAACTGAACGCTCGGTTGATGCGATTGCCGGATTAGCCCAATACGGTGAAGCACGAAAACTGTGTGCGAGCCAAACATCTGCACCCGAACATGTTGAAATCCTCGATACAACTGTCCCAGGGGTTGCGGTCCCGACAATGACTGCCGCCAATATGCTCGAGAGTATGGGCATTCCCTTGGCCCCGACGCTACTTGCAGAAACACCGGAAGAGGCTCGGACAACAGCTGAGCAACTTGGTTATCCTGTTGCTGTAAAAATTGAGTCTCCAGACATTTTACACAAGACCGAAGCTGGCGGTGTCCGCCTAGGCTTAACGAATGCAGATGATGTTGAGACTGTGACACAAGAAATTCTGGCAGCGGCAAAAGCATATAACCCCTCCGCATCGATCTCAGGCGTTGTCATTCAACGTATGGCGAAACCAGCGACGGAGCTGGTTTTAGGCTTACGTCGCGACCCCATCTTTGGTCCTGTAATCATGGTCGGGCTTGGCGGTATCTTTGTTGAGATTTTGGAAGATGTTGCCTTTGCTGCTGCGCCAGTAACACCGCCTCAAGCCGAAGCCATGCTGAGCCGTTTACAAGGCGCTGCTATCCTCGACGGTGCCCGCGGAAAGCCGCACGTTAATAGAAAGGCATTGGTTGAGATGATCTGCAACCTTTCTAATTTCGCGCTGGCACATACTGAAATCGCTGAACTCGATCTCAATCCAATATTTGCGGATAACAAAGGTGTTGTTGCCGTCGATTGGATGATGATTGAAGACGCAAAAAACTGATGGGAAAACCAATGCCACTTGTACTCTTGGAAAAGCCTGCTGCGCATGTCGCGCTTATACGGATGAACCGCCCAGAAGCGTTAAACGCTTTAAATATGGCGACACGTATAGAAATGGTTGAACATTTCAGAACACTCCATGCCGATGATGATGTGAGATGCATTGTCATCACAGGCAACGAGAAGGCCTTTGTTGCGGGCGCTGACCTCAAAGAGATGTCTGACAAACATACTGCCGAAATGACCATGAATGGCACGCGCGATATGTGGCGCATTGTTGCAGGTTGTCGCCATCCAGTGATTGCTGCGGTCAATGGGTTTGCCCTTGGCGGCGGATGTGAACTCGCGATGCACGCTGATATTATTATCGCCGGCGAAAGTGCGAAATTCGGTCAACCGGAAGTAAAAGTTGGCATTATGGCAGGTGGTGGAGGAACGCAACGACTTGTTCGTGCTGTTGGCAAATTCAAAGCTATGAAAATGCTCCTGACTGGTGAGCCTATTCGCGCCAACGAAGCGCTTGAAATGGGATTAGCGAGCGAGGTTGTTGCGGATGATCAAGTTCTGAGCCGAGCTCTCGAACTTGCGGATAAAATTGCCGCCTTACCGCCCCTTGCGATCCGCCAAACGAAAGAAGTTGTGCTTGCCGGTGCCGATTGTCCTCTTGATGTTGGCCTGACGCTTGAGCGTAAAGCATTCGATATTCTGTTCGATACAGAAGACCAAAAAGAAGGCATGCAGGCCTTTATTGAAAAACGTAAACCTGAATTCAAAGGGAAATAAAATGACCATCGAGCCTACTGATGAAAACCTGATTGTTGGTGTTATTGGCGCGGGTGCCATGGGACGCGGCATTGCGCAAGTTGCTGCAACAGGCAGATGCAACGTCAAAATATACGATACGCGACAAGAATCTTCAGTAGAAGCTGTCGAGTTCATTAGCGGCATGCTTAATCGTGCTGTTGATAAAGGCCGCATGGAAGAAGAAGACGCCAAGACAGCGATTGCTCGCATCGAAATTATTGATGCAATGGTAGGGTTTGGTGACGCGCACGTCGTCATCGAAGCCGCGACAGAGAACTTGAATATCAAACGTAAAATCTTTGCCGAGCTTGAGAGCGTTGTGGCGGATGATATTATTCTCGTCTCAAACACATCTTCATTATCTATCACAACAATCGCCTCTGAATGCTCACACCCAGAGCGTGTTGCAGGGTTTCACTTCTTCAATCCTGTGCCTTTGATGAAGCTTGTTGAGGTTATTGATGGCGTGCGCACTGCATCACATATTCCCGATTTCCTTATGGGACTTGGAAAGCGTATGGGCCGTGTGCCTGTTCGCGTCGCAGATGCCCCCGGCTTCCTGGTCAACCAGGTCGGCCGCGGGTACACCATCGAAGCCGCGCATTTAAACAGCGAAGGCGTTGCCGATTACGTGACCGTCGATCGGATTATGCGAGATGCAGCGGGATTTCGGATGGGGCCATTCGAGCTTCTTGATCTCACAGCGTTGGACGTTACACATCCGGCAACAGAACTCATTTATCAGCAGTTCTATGACGAACCGCGTTACCGACCTTCAAGCATGATGAATACGCGTATGGAAGCCGGGCTTTTAGGCCGTAAAACCAAACAGGGTTTTTACGCATATGAAGGCGGCAAGCAAACTGTGCCAGAAGAAGCTGCAGCTCCGGCCTACGACGGTCGTAAAGTTTGGGTCAGCCCAACCAATTCTGACGCCCATGCAAATGTCACAGCACTTTTGAAAACGCTGAATGCAAATATTGATGAAGGCGAAGAGCCAGATGATGTCTCACTTGTCATTGTTATGCCACTTGGCCTTGATGCGACGACGACCACATTAGAAGAAGGTGCCAATCCAGAACATACGATTGCTTTGGATACATTGTTCCCGCTTAGCTTACGCCGCACACTTATGAAGACACCCATCACTAAACCTGATTACGCTGATGCCGCACTAGGTCTTTTCAACAGCGACGAGACAGAAGCATGCATCATTAATGATAGTGCCGGGTTTGTCGCGCAGCGTATCCTTGCAATGATCATCAATATCGGTTGCTCAATCGCACAATCAGGCGCGGCAACCCCAGAAGATATTGATAAGGCCGTAACACTTGGTCTTGGGTATCCACATGGGCCATTGAGTTTTGGCGATACATTGGGGCCGGATCGCATCCTCGAGATTCTCCTCTCAGTTCATGAGGTGACGGGTGATCCGCGCTACCGCCCGACCCCATGGTTACGTCGCCGCGCCCTTTTAGGTGTCTCGCTACTTACCCCACAAAGCTAATCTCAACACGTTCTTCAGGAGCCTACTCAACATGTTAGACGCATATATTTATAATGGTCTTAGAACCCCTTTTGGCCGCAATGCGGGCGCACTCGCTAAAGTTCGCCCCGACAATATGCTTGGCGATATTATCCGCGCCGCCGTCGATGCTTCGTCTTTCTCTGAAGACGCTATTGATGATGTTGTTGCCGGATGTGGCAACCAAGCTGGCGAAGATAGCCGTTGCGTTGCGCGCCACGCGATTCTGCGTGCCGGCTTACCCATCAAAACACCGGGCACAGTATTACAACGGAACTGCGGTAGCGGGTTGGGTGCGATTATTTCAACGGCACATGCGATCACGTGTGGTGAAGGTGATGTAATGGTTGCAGGCGGCGTTGAAAGCATGACACGCGCACCTTTTGTTGTTGGCAAGGTAGAGCAAGCATACGCTAAGCAGCTAACTTGGTACGACTCAGCTCTGGGCTCACGGTTTCCAAACCCACAAATCGAAAAAGAATTCGGCTCAGATAACATGCCGCAAACGGCAGACAACCTCGCAGTGGAACATGATCTTCGCCGTGAAGACTGCGACAGCTTTGCGTATCAGTCTCAGCAAAAGTATGCCGCCGCAAAAGCCGATGGCTTCTTTAATGATGAAATTCACGCCGTTACCGTTCCAGGCGGACGAAAAGCGCCCGATACAATCGTATCCGAAGACGAGTTTCCACGCCCTGGTACTGAATTAGAAAAACTAGCATCAATGCGTGCATTGAACCCTGATGGGGTGACAACAGCCGCCAACGCATCTGGCGTCAATGACGGCGCAGTTGCCATAATGGTCGCAAGCTTAGCCGCTGGTGAAAAAGCAGGTCAGAAGCCTATCGCACGCATTCTATCAAGTGGCGTTGCAGGTGTTGCACCTCGGATTATGGGGTATGGCCCCGTTCCTGCTGCAGAGATCGCATTAAAGCGTGCGGGCCTCACAATGGCAGACATGGATGTTATTGAAATTAACGAAGCGTTCGCTGCGCAGGTTCTTGCTTGCATGAAGGGCATGGGCTTGGCGTTTGATGACAGTCGCGTAAATCCAAACGGCGGCGCCATTACTGTGGGTCATCCATTAGGCGCTTCAGGTCCTCGTATTGCGTTAACCGCAGCACGTCAACTTGAGCGCATCCAAGGTCGCTATGCACTTGTCAGCATGTGCATCGGCATGGGCCAAGGCATTGCCATGATCATGGAGCGTCCGCAGCTGTGACCTCAAAAACCTCTGCATTCATATGGGAAGACCCCTTGTTACTCGACGATCAGTTGAGCGAGGAAGAACGCATGATGCGGGATGCCGTTCACGGCTTTGCGCAAGACCGCCTTATGCCTGTCATTGTGGACTGGAACCGCAACGAAGGCTTCGATCGCCAGATCATGCTTGAATTTGGCCAGATGGGTTTTCTAGGCGGCACGCTTGAAGGATATGGCTGCCCAGGCCTTAGCCATGTTTCCTATGGCATCATGTGCCGAGAACTGGAACGCGTAGATACAGCATTTCGTTCCGCTGTTGGCACGCAATCTGGATTGGCTATGGGGGCTATTCATAGTTATGGCAGCGAGGAACAAAAAGAACGTTTCCTTCCCGCTATGGCAAAAGGTGAAGTACTTGGTTGCTTTGGATTGACCGAGCCCGATCATGGGTCCGACCCATCTGGTATGAAAGCGCGCGCTAAAAGTACCGACGGCGGCTACCTTATGACAGGTAACAAAGTCTGGATCACGCATTCACCCATAGCTGACGTTTGTGTTGTTTGGGCCAAGGATGACGACGGGGTTCTTAGCGGCTTCCTCGTTGAGCGTGGCATGAAGGGTCTGGAGACTCCAAAAATCGAAGGTAAATTTGGTGTCCGTGCATCTCCAACAGGAGAAATCAGCCTAAGCGATGTTTTCGTCCCTGAAGAAAATCGCCTGCCCAAAGCAAAGGGATTATCTGCGCCTTTATCATGTCTAAGTCGGGCACGTTTCGGTATTAGCTGGGGCGCAATGGGCGCGGCTGAATTCTGCTGGCATGCAGCACGGCAATACACGCTAGATCGCGTACAGTTCGGACGCCCTTTGGCAGCCAATCAATTGATCCAGAAAAAGCTCGCAGATATGCAAACCGAAATCACGCTTGGCTTGCAAGTTGCGCTGCGGATTAGCCGACTTCAGGACGAAGGCAAAGCGACGCCTGAAATGATTTCGCTGGTCAAACGCAACAACGCTGGCAAAGCCCTGGAGATCGCTCGAACATCACGAGATATGCATGGTGGCAACGGGATTTCAGATGAATACCATGTTATCCGCCACGTCATGAATATGGAGGTGATCAACACCTTGGAGGGCACGCACGATATCCATGCCCTAATCCTCGGGCGTGCACAAACTGGCATTCAGGCGTTTTCAGCGTAGCGGATACGTCCCGGTTCTAACTGGGCATCCACACGTTACGCTTTATCTTCAACCTCATCGTTAATGACTGGCGCTTTCGGGCATTCACGGAAAATACGCGTTGTGCATGTCGCACATATATCGGGATCTAGGTTTGCAACAAGCTTCGAACATTTCCATTTTCCGGCGGAAAATGTGATCGCGGCCTACTTCGCGCGGCACATGAAACTGTGCCAACTGACGTCTAATAGGCGGATAGCGAACCGCGAGATAGAGGCCGCCTCCACGCGCTTGCCATCGTTTTGATTCTTCGATCAAAAGCTATGCGCCCGCAAGGTCAACGCCAACAGCACCGTCCAACATTAATCCAAAATGTTTTTGATCTGGGCGTTCTTTTTCAAGGCGGCGAAATTCTTTTTCAAGGAACTCAACAGAACCAAAATAAAGCGAGCCTTGAATCCGCGCAAACAGCGACTGAGGGCACTCAGGTAATTTCCACAAGATCGGACTCATAAATGGTCGACCAGGCACTTTTGCGTTAGGCACGTTGAGCGGCAATCCGGGTCGCATTGTCCGTCGCACAAACATCGCGAGCGAGATCATCACACCGGCATAGATCGCAAACTCCAGATTGACTAAAAGGACAGCAAGGAATGTCACAACGAGCACCAGACTTTCTGACATACTCGTCGTAAGAATATGCTTCATACCCTTAAAGTTAATCAGTTTCCAAGCCACCATTAAAATGACAAACAGGAATATCGATGCAAATATCGCTGCCATTGGCGTTCTGGCACCTGACACGTAATTAAGTGCCGAGCGCGCAAATGATCCCGACCCCAAGTAAGACGAGAAAAAAGATCCACCAATATTGGACAATCCCTATCCAATTATTTCCTGGTTACTGTCCAGCGACTGTTTTGATTTCAAAGAAATTGCGCGCGCAACAGATACCGCTTCAAGCAATCCAATTAGGGCGATAGCAATCGCACCTGATGACAGAGATCGCACAGATTCTAAGGAAAGGTCCGGAGCGCCAAAGGGAGGAATACTTGTGTCCACAGCTTATACGAATTGTACCCCATGTTCTCGTGCATCAATCACAATGGCGAGAAGCCCACCAAACAAAAGGCCAATCAGATAATTTGGCCATTTCGGTAAAAATTTCTTACACGCCAGTGTTGATGCAAGAGTGCCAATCGCGATTGAGAACACGTATATGTCCGTATCTGGTAATACCCTCCATAAAGCGTTCAGAAACGCATCAATATCTTCTGGTCTGGGGAGTTTTTGACCAAGAAAGCCCGATATTTGCGTGAGGGCAATCAAGATCGCAGCGCCTGCTGTAAACCCGACCATCACGGAATGAGAAATCAGGCTGACCAGCTGGCCCAAATTGACCAAGCCCATGAGAACTTGAAATACACCTGCCATAAGCGTGATTGTGAGAACGGCTTGGATATACGCAGCGCTACCGGGTTCGTGAATATTACTGAGTGTCGCAAAGATCACGACTGAGATGGCTGTCGTCGGGCCTGAAATCAGATGCCAGGACGATCCAAATAACGCCGCAATAATTGGCGTGATCATCGCGGTATATAAGCCGTATTGAGGCGGCAACCCAGCAATCGCTGCGAACGCTATACCTTGAGGCAGAACAACTGCCGCGTTTGTGAATGCCGCTACACTATCGTCTTTAAGCGTTTCCCGATTGACCATTCCGATCCATTTTAGGAATGGCAAAAGGTTTTCCGGTCGGAACGGATGAAAAAACGGCTCTTTCGGTAATCGGGGCATTCAATGTGCTCGGACGAGGCCAGCCCTAAATTTTTATATGTGTCGATATTGGCAATTCAATATCAAAGGGAATATTATGGAGTAGAAAATAATTTAATCATAATTAAGAAATGGCAGAGGCCCCATAAAGGAAGCCTCTGCCGATCTTCAAAGCATCAGACTGGATTCTGAGGCTGCATATCATCTGCACTAATGCCAGCAACTTCTACCGGTGCCTTCATGGCATCACGACGGAAAGGCTCGCCTAGTTCTTGGTTCAGGATAACCTCAATGAATGTGGTCACACCGTCTTCCATTTGCTCTTTAACAGCCGTTGCAAGAGCTGCTGTGGTTTCTTCCATGGTTGTCACTTGCACACCCTTAAGGCCACAAGCATCGGCAATCTTGGCATACTGGACGTCTAGGTCGAGCTCTGTGCCGACGAAGTTGTCCTGATACCACAACGTTGTGTTACGCTTTTCAGCACCCCACTGATAGTTGCGGAAGATAACCATTGTGATGGCTGGCCACTCGTCACGACCACAAGCCGTCATTTCATTCATGGAAATACCAAACGCGCCGTCGCCTGCAAAACCGACAACAGGCGTATCTGGGTTACCAATTTTAGCACCCAAGATTGATGGGAAACCATATCCACAAGGTCCAAAGAGACCTGGTGCAAGATACTTCCGGCCCGCTTCGAAGGTCGGATAAGCGTTACCAATGGCACAGTTATTTCCAATGTCGGACGAGATGATGGCATCCCGCGGCAAGGAAGACTGGATCGCCCGCCAAGCTTTGCGTGGTGACATGCGGTCCGGGTGATTGTCACGAGCACGCTCGTTCCAAGTTGTGCCTGGATCGTCGTCTTCGTGATCCATAGAAGCCAAAGCCTGCAACCAACGAGACTTGGTCGTCGAGATCAAATCTTCACGAGACTTCCGTCCATCATCACCAGCAGTCGAGGCCAACTGAGCAAGAAGTTGTTCAGCAACCAACTTGGCATCACCTTGGATAGCCACGTCGACTTTCTTGGTCAGACCGATACGGTCTGAATTCATATCAACCTGAATGATCTTGGCATCCTTCGGCCAGTAATCAATGCCGTAACCAGGCAGGGTTGAGAATGGGTTCAAGCGCGTGCCCAATGCTAGGACGACGTCAGCCTGAGCGATCAGCTCCATCGCTGCCTTAGAGCCGTTATAGCCCAACGGTCCAGCGAACAAAGGGTGTGAGCCCGGGAATGCATCGTTATGCTGATAACCACAGCAAACCGGTGCGGATAATTTCTCAGCCAAAGCCTGAGAAGCACCAATGCCGTTCGAAAGGATCACACCAGCACCATTGAGGATAACCGGGAATTTAGCTTCGCTCAGCAACTTGACTGCATCAGCAACAGCCTGGCTTCCACCGGACGGACGCTCAAGACGAACGATTTGTGGCATCTCAAAATCAAAGATCTGAGTCCAGTAATCGCGAGGGATGTTGATTTGCGCCGGAGCCGCACCACGCCAAGCTTGTTCAATTACGCGGTTAAGAACTTCGGGGATACGCGTTGGGTCACGCACTTCTTCCTGATAGCAGACGCACTCTTCGAACATCGCCATTTGGTCGACTTCCTGGAAACCGCCTTGGCCGATGGTCTTGTTGGCCGCTTGAGGCGTAACCAATAGCAACGGTGTGTGGTTCCAATAGGCGGTCTTGATCGGTGTCACAAAGTTCGTGATACCAGGGCCGTTCTGTGCGATTGCCATGGACATTTTGCCCGTGGAACGCGTGAAGCCGTCAGCGATCATGCCAGCGGTACATTCATGAGCACAGTCCCAGAATTTGATACCCGCTTTAGGAAACAAGTCGGAAATCGGCATCATGGCGGAACCAATGATCCCAAATGCATGTTCAATACCGTGCATTTGTAGAACTTTAATAAAAGCTTCTTCCGTGTTCATTTTTGTCATTTTAGTCTCTCTCCTAGTAAGTGAACTATTTTTGGCTGTAGACAATTCCAATAAACGAGAACTGATGGTTAAAAAAAATATCGACCGCCTATAGCATCATCGCAAGTGCACATGATGTGAGGCGCGCCTCAGGCGGATCGGCACGCGAGGTTAAAACAATTGGAACTTTAGCACCCAGAACCAATCCGGCCGCTGTCGCACTCCTGAAATAGACCAAAGTTTTAAAGAGTGTGTTTCCAGTTTCAATGGTTGGTACAACGATCAAATCGGCTTGACCTGCAACATTGCTTTTCAGGCCTTTGACTTTTATAGCTTCCGGCGAGACAGCAAGGTCCATGGACAGCGGCCCTTCAACAATCGCATTCTCAATGCCCCCGGACATCGCAAGCTCAGCAATTTCAGCTGCATCCATGCTACTTGGCACGGCTGGTGATGCGATCTCAACGGCGGAAAGAATAGCAACTTTCGGCTTGGAAACACCGAACTTTATCATCGCTGAAACAGCGTTCTGGGCAATATCTATTCGTTGCGCAACATTCGGTGCAACGTTCAAAGCCGCATCCGTGACGTAGAGTGCTTGTTTTACACCAGGGAATGTCATTTGGAATATATGGCTCATACGCTGATTTGTACGCAGCCCATTTTCTTTATCAACAACGGCGCGCATCAATGCATCCGTGTGTACGCCGCCCTTCATCAGTATTTCAGCGTCACCACTATGCGCGAGTGCAACAGCTTTCGTCGACGTGTCTTGTTCTGAGTACGTATTAATGACTTCGAAGCTGGATATATCCCAATCGATCTGCTTTGCCATACTACGAATGGCGGCTGCATCGCCAATAAGCACGGGCTCAATTAAACCTGCCTCATGCGCATTCCGGACGCTTTCTTGAACAACTGATGTTTCTGCGCCAGCAACGGCTGTGCGCTTTGATTTTCCCTTGCTCGCTTCAGCAATTTGAGCTGCGGGAACTTCGAATGCTTGTGTGCTTAACATTGTCGAGGCTCCTCTGACAGACATCTATTGTTCTTTATAATGGAATGTGTGTGCATTTTATCTGCAATCCTCAAGTATCATATCGGATGCTTTTTCAGCAATCATGATCACTGGGGCATTTGTATTCCCTGAAACGATCGAAGGCATAACCGATGCATCTGCAATACGCACCCCTTTGATGCCAATAACGCGAAGGCGCTTGTCGACGACTGATGTTTCATCCGATCCCATTTTGCAGGTACTCGTTGGATGATAGATTGTTTGTGCAATATTTCGTGCACAGTCCAATAGCTCCACATCTGTCTGAACACTAGGTCCAGGTAAATGTTCACGAACGACGAATGGTCTCATCGCGCGCGTGTTCACAAGTTTACGGGTAAATCTAAGTGAATCGATAGCCGTTTGTTGATCAGTTTTTGTCGCAAGATAATTTGGATGAATTTCAGGGTAAACCATGGGATCAGGTGACACAATTTCGATCTGCCCCTTACTCTCTGGGCGAAGTTGGCAAACGGACATCGTAATACCCGAGAACGGATGCATTTCGATACCTGGCTTTTCAGCGCTCAAAGGTTGGAAATGATATTGTATATCCGGTAACTCAATATCTGGTCGACTTTTACAGAAGATCGCGACCTGGCTTGCCCCCATACTCATAGGGCCACCCCGAGTTAAGACATATTGCATACCCATCAGCATACGACGAAAGAAGCTATTAATCTCTTCATTCAAGGTTGGGACATTCACTTCATAGACGGTTCTGATCTGGAGATGGTCCTGCAAGTTTTGTCCAACACCCGCTATTTCTTTAACAATGGGGATCCCAAGTTTCTGCAATAACGCGCCCGGACCAATGCCTGAAAGTTGCATAATTTGCGGTGAACCGATGGCACCTGCAGAAAGAATTACCTCACCGCCAGGCTTTAGCTTAAACGTCGTACTTTTCTTTTTAACAGATACATTGATCCCTATCACAATACCGTTTTCAACAACGACTTTTTCAACATGTGCATGGGTAATAATATCTAAATTATCACGGCTTCTAGCCGGGTTCAGAAACCCAACTGCTGTCGAGCATCGAAATCCGTTTTTCGCTGTTTGTTGGTAATAAGACGCACCTTCTTGTGTATCGCCGTTGTAGTCTTTATTGCGCGGCACCCCGAGCTCTTCAGCAGCATCAATCAGCGCTTCGCAGATATTGCGTTTAGCACGCATATTCTGAACTGAGAGCCCACCACCCACAGCGTGAAATTCATCTTCACCATTTTGCTGATCTTCTGATTTTTTAAAATAAGGCAGCACATCATCGTATGACCAACCTGCGTTACCAAGCTGACGCCAATGATCATAATCTTCCTTTTGGCCCCGCACATACAACAGGCCATTAATCGAACTTGAGCCACCCAAGATTTTACCCCGAGGCCAATCAATCGAGCGGCCATTCAAACCTGGAGTTGGCTGCGTTTTATAGCACCAGTCCATACGTGGATTATGAAGTGTCTTAAAATAGCCAACGGGGACATGGACCCAAGGATACCAGTCACGTCCACCAGCTTCTAATAAGAGTACGCGCTTAGAATTATTCGCAGATAAACGATTAGCCAATACACAGCCTGCGGAACCAGCCCCCGCAACAATGAAATCATAGGGTGCGTCATCTCCATTTGACGACATTGTTGCATTCCCCAACCCGGTTACACGTGTATTCGACGTCGCTTGTGAATGACCAACCATTACAAATCGGAAACATCATATCTTGCGACATTTGGAATGTTGCATAATAGACATAATTATACAAGAATGAAATAATAATAATGTTTTTCGTACAAAAACGTCTTAAATGTAAAAGTAAAATGTAATATCCAAGTTGGTTACTGGTGTTAATGATGAAAATTCTTACATTACAGATACCAACTGAGAGTTCCGTTATTCTGAAAAAGTTTATCTATAACCTCGGGAATTCCTATGCGTGACAAGGGACACAGTTTCTTAAGAGTTTACTCAATCATTGAAGCAGTGGCTGGTTCCCCTCGGCCAATTTCATATGCAGAAATCAGTGATCGCCTGGACTTATCAAAACCAACGGCGCATCGCCTTTGTGAGCTTTTGGAAACTCAATCGATTATTCAACGTGCTGTAGACGGTAAAAGTTATATTCCCGGGCCAAGTTTAAGATTGCTTTCCATGGAAGTCATAGGGAGCAGCACATTGCTGCTCGAGAGGCAATTAGTGCTGCAGACTCTTTCCGATAAGACGGGCGAAACATGCAATCTCACCGTTCCTGATGGCACTGAAATGCTTTACATCGATCGTGTTGAAACAGCATGGCCACTGCGTATTGCCATGCCAGTGGGATCACGTGTGCCGCTACATTGCACTGCAAGCGGCAAGTTATACCTAAGCCAATTGGCGACGCGCGAACGCCGTCGTCTAATCAACACGCTGACTCTCGAGCATTTCACCGACAACACCATTACAGATGGCGATGCCTTGATGGACGAACTTAAAAGTGTTCGTTCAAATAAAGTTGGTGTCGATGATCAAGAATACGTCGAGGGTTTAGTCGCAGTCGCTGTGCCTATCAATGATACCATGGGCCGCATTTGCGCCACGTTAGCGATCCATGGGCCGGCCCCCAGATTATCGATTGATAAAGCAACGGAATTCCTCCCAGATATGCGAGAGGCCGCTGACCGCCTGGAATGGACGATCAGAGCCGGTCAAAAAGTCGAATAATTTAAGTACGCCAGCTTGCCATTCTGCCATTGAACGCTCTTACCTTGGCGTACTTGATGTCTTCGTCGTCTCCCGCGTTTCCGCAATGTCAGTGTACGAGTCTTCCTCGAAAGACCGCTCGTTATCCCAAACATTTTTTGGGAGTGGCAAACCTTGTAAGTCTGCATCACTAATTGGCTGGTCCGGCTCGATCCCTAGTTTTTCTCGAAGCATCAATATGATTTGTCGTGTGTGCTGGCCAGAATGCCATCCGGTTCTCTCTAACACTTCATGCAGGCTTACTTCACCGTAATAAACTTTTCCGGGCTGCTTAAAGTCTGTTGTTTCACCTTCGCGGTCCCACCATGCAGCGAACTTATCACGGTTCGTTTGCCCATATTTCAATAGATCGTCTTTTGTCTTCAAATTTTTCGGCAATATCGATTTGAGCGCTTCATACGTATATGGCGCATCATGTTCCACGCGGTTTAAAAACACCTCTGGGATATTCATCACATGATAGACGAGCTGGCG
>Ga0115546_1001484_pt1 | contig 14562 bp, 10 predicted proteins | sample COGITO_mtgs_1004_FD_87186 | JGI IMG/M metagenome (GOLD analysis project Ga0115546, IMG submission 87186) | Pelagic marine microbial communities from North Sea - COGITO_mtgs_100413 | ecosystem: Environmental > Aquatic > Marine > Epipelagic | place: Germany:Helgoland, sampling site Kabeltonne...
GAATGCCATGATTATAGCCTTTGGAAAATGCACGAGTAGTTTTCTCTCTTTTTGCACGATTCATAGTAATCCTCAATTGCTGTTGATAAGGTAACCCGCGCGCCCTTGAAATGCTGTTACCAGCCTGCGACCGTGGGAGTCTGAGGTGTGTGGCTTGCGCTGTTGATGTTCAAAAAGCGCTTTCTGAACTAATCAATACATAAGCCACCTTTCTATTGTTAAACGATTCTGAAGCACTTGTCGACTAACCAAAAGGCATATTTGAACCAGCCTTTGAGAATGAATAGTTATATAGCTAAACTAGTTAAAAATTAATAGGTATAAGTTTATGAAAAATATAGATAAATTGACGCAATGGTATATTATTTTCCCTCGCGGTGGCCTGCAAGAAGTGCAAAAACTGCTGACTAATCGTGACCTTAAAGTCACAAAAGCCCATGAAACAGTTGTTTGTTTTGAAGGCAATCTAGCCAGTTTTTATGAGTTGTTATTAATGTGCCCTATGGCCAGTCGAATGGGGCAGGTATTAGAGTGGCAAGAAGGTTTAGATCCAGAGCTCAGTAGCGACGATCGGCTGGCGCAACTTGATAGCCTTTTAGATAATTTAGACTGGCCTACATTGTTACCAGAATTCAGAGTCAAGATAACGGTAAAAGCCATGCAAGGTTTGCAAATTCATGAGCAAATCACAGCTAAACGTATCTATAAAACCATTGTGCCTCGTTATTGTAGCCAAGAGGCAGATGAGGGCGATGATCAGCGAGCGCCTCATTTGCGAGTTGTCATTGGAGATCAGTTTATTTGGTTAGGCCTGGAGGCATCTGAAAATGTACTCTATCCAAGACTGAGCCCTGCCCGTGCCAAGGCCGCGTTGAAGGAAAATCTGGCGGCACTTGTGGCGTCTTGCGGGTCTGGCAGTGATGATATCAGCCTTATTCTTGATCCAATGTGCGGCTCTGGCACTTTATTACTTGAGGCTGTGGCAAGTCATTGCGCTATTCATCGTCCAATACCGCGCGGCTTACGACTTGAGACGCTTTTATTTGATCATAATACATGGCAATCAGCGTTAGATCAGCATGAATTATCACAAACACAAAGCCAAGTTCGAGCGGTAGGTTACGATGGATCAGCTGATGCAATTATAGCGGCCAAGCAAAATCAACTGGCGTTCAAGGCTTGGAATGCTACGGCCAAGGCGCAACAGCTGCACCTTGAACGCCGAGATTTGGCCACACCCTGGCCGATGCCTAAAACTGGACGAACCTGGATTATCATGAACCCCCCATATGGTAAACGGCTGGGCGCTTCTTATAATTTGGCGTATTTTTATCAGGCTTTGGGTCGTAAAATCCAAACTTATGCCAATTCTATAGTTCAAGCGGGTGGTCTTGAGCCTGAATACACTATTATTTCCAGTGATATTGAATTGCTCGATTGCCTGCATTTAGACTATGACCAGCACAGCCGATTTTTTAATGGCCCAGATCAAATTTTTTGTCGAACAGGCAAAGTGTCTTTTAAAGAGTTGCCTACCAGGGCGCCGCTGCGCGCGACGTCGCATTGGCTGAACAATTCTGCAATTGTTGATAATCCATTGTTCGTGGCGGATCTAGCCCATAGATTGGTCAAAAATGATAAAAAGCGGGCTCGTCTACTGGATAATCCAACGCCCAGTCTTGAGCGTGGTTTAAAAATAAAAGTGCTTGACGCTCTTGGTTTGGACCTAAGCGTCGCTGAGTCAACATTGCCTCAACCCAAAGTGCAGCCATTGCGTTTATATCGGCTGTATAACGCTGATTTACCTGAATACAATTGTGCTATTGATGTCTATGAGCATTGTGTTTATTTGCAAGAATACAAAGCCCCGGCCTCTGTTGATTCAAAAAAAGCCGCCCATCGAGTACAACAAATTGTATTTACTTTGAGCCAAGTATTGAAAATTCCAGCCCATCGAATTTTAACAAAAGCCAGGCAACGCCAACTTGGACGTCAGCAATACACTCCCCGTGCAACTCAGGAGGTGGCTCTGACGACTGGGCCGTTGCATGATTGGCATAAACGAAAAACTGTTTTTGAAATGCAGGAGTGGGGCGCTGAGTTTATTGTAAATCTTGGCGATTACATTGATACAGGGTTGTTTTTAGACCATAGACGACTGCGATGGCTGATTCGGCAAATCGCGCCACAAAAACACATTCTTAATTTATTCAGTTACACTGGCTCTTTTAGCGTTCATGCAGCGCTTGCTGGCGCTGCGTCCACCACATCTGTAGATTTATCTCCAACCTATGTGGCTTGGACTGAGCATAATTTTATGGCCAATGGTCTGGCTTTGGATCGACACAAAGTGATAAGAGCGGATGTATCATCCTGGCTGCTGGATCACTCCAATCAATATGATGTGATTATTATTGATCCGCCAACGTTTTCCAATTCAAAAAAAGCAGCAGATTTTAGCGTGCAAGAGCATCACAGTGATTTAATTCGTCAAGCTATGCGCCACTTGCAGGGCAAGGGTGTTTTATTTTTTTCCTGTAACATGAAAAAATTTAGCCTCGACGCCAGCTTAATGGATGATTTTCAAGTGTGTGAAATTTCAAACTGGACTCAGTCAGCAGATTTTCAAACTAAAACTGGCCAAAATCAAACTGGCGGTCATAGATGTTGGCTCTTCTGGGCATCAGCCGATTAAGGTATCAAAAGTATAGGGCGCCGCTTTGTCTTTAGTTGCTTCTTGTTCTTTGGTTTCACTCGCAAAGCTTAACTGAGACAGGACGATAGCAAAAATACCGACAAAAAATATTGGTTTGATCTTAATACGCATGGGCAGTAGTCCTCATCTGTGAGATTGACGCCGACACTCTGAATGTTGTGGGCTAATGTCAGTATGAGGCTTATGGAGCTATCAGTTTGTGAGCTATTGCTCATTTTTGTACAGTCTTGTGAATAGACACTCCCTAGCTCAATGATAAAATATCGAAAGTCGTTCGCTTCAATCGCATAATCGCTTTTCTATTCTGTAACTCGCTAAACTGTTCTCCATCGCGGACAACAGCCGCTATTGTATTGTTTGTTCTTGTGAGCCCACCCGCAACTTTAGCTAAAGGCAGTTGAATGGCTAATCTGGCTTTAGCGTCTGGAATAATAACGGCTTGCCTGTTGGCCCAAGCAACCAACTTATTGGTGGTGATTGCATAGTGGGCAAAGTCGATTAAAATTTTTGACGCTGGCTCGCTGACCAATCTGTCAAGCTTGGTTCGTTGTAGGATTCTTTTTTTTTCTGCTGTTTTAGGGTCAGCTAATTGTTTAAGACATTGTCGAACCTCGCTCAAGTTAAAGTTCGGTTCAATTAATCGCGGATCAAATTGATGCACCAGGATTTGCGCTATGGCAACATTATTATTATCAAGACCAACTTGAGGGCTCTTAATGAGGGCGATTAAATTATCTTCAAAAGCACCGTCTTTAAATCGAGCCCCCATTGCCGTCACCGCTTGTAAAGTAAGCTTACTGAGCTCTTCAATTTTGTGAATATAGGGCAGTTGAGCCGCTAACCAAAGCGATAGTTGTTGTGCGGTGGTTTGTAAATGTTGCTTCAATTCAGTTTGTAACGCGCTTAGACTAATAGTTAACCGTGTAGCGGAGGCCAATGAATCAGTTGTGTCAACAGCCGATTTTTTTATGACATGATTGAATTCAGCTAAGCTTCGTTGTAGCTGTTGCTCAGAGTGTTCAATAAGCATAGGTTTTGCTTTAAGCTGAGCAAGAACTTGTTGTGTAGGGTCTGTATACACCTTCTGAAATAATTGCAGTGCAGAGCTTGCATCAAAAGTTGGTTGATCTTTTGGCGGTAGACCGGTTAATACTTGCTCAACTGTTGTTTGAAACTGTGTATTGAGGTGCTCGAAATCTTGAAGTTCGCTTTCATATTGGCTCAGCAAAGATAAGACTGTGTACTCTGCGTCATCTAATGTGTGTTGATCAGTGTTAGAGAGAGCCAGTGGCGAGAGCATTTCTGGCATATTTTCTACCTCTTTCGATAGAGCACTTGTTTGCAAACTTATGGCAACGCCGGCTCTTGGATAGGCACGATCAACACCAAACTGTGCCTGTTGCATGGGCGCGAGCGCTTCTGTTGCGTGAGCTGCGAGTAGAATTAACGGCTGTTTTAAGCAAGATAGACCAGCTTTTGCCCAATGGGTCGCTGTTAAAATTGGATAGCCAGTCACCACCTGTGCAGGGTTTTGACCTGTTAAAATAAACCGGCTTGCCACACTTGCCTCATTCGCCGCGTCTCGGTTTATCTCAAACAACGTCAGTATTTGACGATTTGTGTCAGGACAAAGATGCAGTGTCCAGGGTTTCGAGTTGTCACTGACGGCTTTCATACTTGCAGTAAACCAGGTGTCAATTGACAGACCAAAATTGACTGCCAGTTGTTCGATTCGGTTAGGCGCAGACGCTATATGGGCTAAGCCACGATAGTGTAGATCGATTCGCAGCGGTTTTAGTTTTGCGGCTTGATGAGATTGCGGCTGTAGCTGAGGATGGTGCAGATCGGACAAGACAGTGGATGAATATAAGGCTTTTGGATTTTGCATAGTCAGCTGTTGGGTACCAGGAATATGACAGCCTGGTATTAATTGTTGTTCAACGTTGGTTCTTATATTTTTCAAAATACTCGTCTGAGAGCTGGATGTTTTTAATGTGGCGCTTGAATCTACGTTTATTCTACTCGTACTTGGCATGTCAGATGTTACTTGCAACGCTGTTAGCGTGTCGGCTGGCTCGGTCTGGCGAGCTATTGGTTGAGCTATTGGTATTGATGGCGACAGGGGGTTGGCGTATTTCATTGAGTATCGATCCGATTTTTTATGTGCTGGTTGGCGTTAAATTTTGCTTAGTCTCATTGATAAATTTATAACTTGCTCTGCGATAAGCGGGACTATCTTGCATGTCTTTATTATGGTTTAAATTCTGCAGGGTTTTAAATGAACGAGCAAGAGCGCCAGCCAGAGGAATAAGCGGTACAGCGTGTTTTTGTTGATTGGCTGCATCTTTAAAGCATGTTTTTATTTGGGCATTGGTCCATTTGACTATATCTCGAACTTCGTCCAGGTATGACGTAAAATTATCCATTATTTCGGTGGGCACATGAAGTACTAAATTAGACAGATGGAGGACTTTTTGCTCTCGCTCTTGTCTTGTGATTGCGGGGTGATGAATAGCAGCAACAGTCGCTAAAATATGCTTTAAATCAAAGTCTTTTACTATAACGCCAGGATCAAAATTGGTGGTGAGTTCTTCTATCAGTCCAAAAAACAGTTCACCGCCTTGAATCTTGTGTCTATCTGATGGCTGGCGTTGAGACTCATGATTTTGGGGTTCAATAAGATCATGGCTTGCGAGCACAAGCGCGTTTAATCGATTGTTTATACTGTCCATTTTGATAACAAAAGACGTTTGCGGCGTGAGCCAGTTTGATAAATCTTTACAGATATTGTGTTGTAGCGTCATTTTTAAACTTTCCATGGCTTTTAGCGTTTTTCTAAGGCCTTGGCGCTGCGCATCATTGATCATTGCTGCTGGTTCTAATAACTCTTTGTGAACGTCCATGGCCTTGTCTTTGGCTTTATCAAGTTCATTAAGTGATTTGTGAGTGGTTGTGTACAAGTCTTCAAAATAAAAAGCTTGTTCTTTGATGATATTAAGACTTGCTTTTACCTCGTCGGTCATCGTGTCTCGAAACCATAAATATCCGTCGGTTGGGCTTAATTTTTTTAAATCGAGGTCGACTGTAGATTTGGTTTGAGTTGTGATGGCTTGTAATTTTTGATGAAAAACTAGACTATGGCTTTCAAAGTTATTGAGCGCCACTTCATAAAGACTCAGATTGAGTAATGCTTTATCATGGGCTTGTTGGACATTAAGAATCGCAGTCTGCGAATTGTCACTTGTATGATCTACAGTGGGTTTATTGCTGGTCTCTACCGAGTCTAAGTCTTGCGCGCCAATGTCATTTGAAACAGTATCAATCGATAGGGCACCTGATTCGGCGACGGTTTGTATTTGAGATCGCGGCGCGTTATTGAAGGCTAGATCAATACCTAAGCTTGTTCGAAGCGGTTGCTCAAGCTGCTCTACGCCATGGGCAGCAACTAATTGCAGTGGGGTTTTTCGAATAGACACGCCAGCTTTAAGCCAATTGTCGGCAGTTGACAACGGAAAGCCTGTAACAACTCTAGCCGGGTTATGATTGCTGAGAATAAATCGGCTTGCAAGCATTAATGAGTCTTTTTGGGGTGTATCCTGGGTGTTGGGCGTTTCGAAAATTGTTAAAATTTTTCGATCTGTGTCTGGGCATTGATGTAGAGTCCAGGTCTTCAAATTTTGATCAACTTGATTGAAACTTTGCTGCAGCCAGCCTTCTAATGAATGGGTTTTGAAAAGGTCTTTAATTTGATCAATTCGACCAGGAGCAGAGGCAATATGAGCCAATGCTTTAAACTCAATATCGATTTTTAAAGGTTTAGGTTGTTTATTTGGTTTAGAGTCACAACCGCTATACAGAGTTTGCAGTTGAATTGATTTAAAAAGGCTATATGGCGCTTGCATTGACAGGTTACTCGTGCCTGGGATAGTGCAGCCTTCTACCATGCTTTTTTCGATTTCAGCTCGCTGGTCTTTTTCAATGCGCTGAAGATAGTTCGGTTGTGCGACAACTTTTAACGATTGCTTTGCATCGGCGAAGACCTTTACTTGGCCAGCAGCTGTTGCTGCTAGAGTAACGCCAAACAAATGATCAGGAGCGCTCACGTGTGCAATATCATCAGATGACGTATAACTATTAGGCGGTGATACTTTCATACAAACACTCATAAAGGCAAAATGATAGATTTGAGCTGGATGCTATCATTGTGTTTGTAGGCATGGCAAGCAATTTAAAGAGTATTAGGCCTGACCCACCAGTAATGAAAGTTCTCGAGTGAGAAGCTGCTCATCGCCTAAGTTTTGCTGCATTAAATTACGCAGATGTTCAGCGGTCTCAATGGGCATTTGTTTGATCTGCAAGCCAGCTTTAGTGTCTATTAGATGTTTAATCACAACATCTAATTCAAAGCACACATCCGATGCTGATAATTGCACTTGCGCATGCCCCTGAGGGTAAGAGGCAAGCCTTGTTGGATCAATTTTAAGCGGGCTTTGCAACGTCACTAACAATCCATTAAAAGAAATATCGGCCAGCACACCAGTAAAGGTTTGCTCGGCAAACGTTAAAGTCACCTGGGCGTCGAATGGCACTCGCGCAAAACGGCGCTCATCCAGATTGGCAATAGGGTCGGTGGTATTGTTCATAAATATCCTTATATTTTGGTATCAAGTCGCTTTAACCAGCAATTAAAGGTTAGTGAGCTTATACTTTGGTCGCTTTGGCTGGCTCGCTTGTTCGCCATATTTTTTGCGCTTGTAAAGTTCGAACTCAGTATAGCTGCCTTCGAAAAACTCTACCTGCGCCTCATCTTCAAATGAGAGAATATGGGTTGCCACCCGATCTAAGAACCAGCGATCATGGGAAATAATCATCGCGCAACCAGGAAAAGTCAGTAATGCCTCTTCTAATGCTCGCAAAGTCTCTACATCTAAATCGTTGGTTGGTTCATCGAGTAAAAGTAGATTAGCGCCTTTTTGCAGTAATTTGGCCAAATGTAATCGATTGCGTTCACCACCAGATAGATCACCTACTCTTTTTTGTTGATCAGCGCCTCTAAAATTAAAGCGACCAACATACGCTCTTGAAGGCATGGATGTAGTACCAACTTGAATAAAATCCAAGCCGCCTGACACTTCATCCCAAACACTTTTATCATCGTCCAACGCATCACGACTTTGATCCACATACGCAAGAGTGACCGTTTCACCAATAGTGACCTTACCCTGGTCAGGTTGTTCTTCACCGGTGATCATGCGGAATAATGTGGTTTTACCTGCACCATTTGGCCCAATAATACCTACAATTGCGCCTTTGGGAATATCAAAGCTAAGGTTGTCATACAGCCAACGATCACCAAATGCTTTGCCCACATCATCAAATGTTAATACTTGGTCACCGAGTCGTGGTCCGGGTGGAATATACAGTTGTTGCGTTTCATTGCGCTTTTGAAATTCTTGGCTTGCTAATTCTTCGTATTGTTTAAGACGAGACTTACTTTTGGCTTGTCGTCCTTTTTGATTGGTTCTTACCCATTCAAGCTCTGATTTTAAAGTCTTTTGTAAAGAGTCTTCTTGACGTTTTTCTTGATCTAAACGAGCATCTTTTTGTTCTAGCCAGGCAGTGTAATTGCCTTTATAGGGGATACCCTGACCTCGATCCAGTTCTAAAATCCAATCAGCTGCGTTGTCTAGAAAATAACGATCATGCGTCACAGCTACCACAGTGCCGGAGAAGTCGCAAAGATAGCGCTCGAGCCAAGCCACACTTTCAGCGTCTAAATGGTTGGTGGGTTCATCAAGCAATAGCATGTCTGGTTTTGAGAGTACCAGTTGGCAAAGTGCTACTCGGCGACGTTCGCCACCAGATAAAGTTTCAATTTTATGCTCCCATGGCGGTAGTCGCAGAGCATCAGCTGCAAGTTCAAGGGTGCGCTCTACATCCCAACCATTAGCGGCATCAATTTTGTCTTGCAGTTGGGCTTGTTCATCCAATAATTTGGTCATAGCCTCATCCGACATAGGTTCGGCAAATTCCATACCTATATCATCAAAGCGGCTAAGCCAGGTGTTCAGTTCGCCGAGGCCTTCTTGAACTGCCTCTCGTACCGTTTGATTGTCCTTAAATTGTGGTTCTTGCGGTAAATAGCCAATTCGTAAATCTGGTTGAGCTCTTGCTTCACCTTGGATATCAGTGTCCAAGCCAGCCATAATTCGCAATACGGTGGACTTACCCGAGCCGTTCAGGCCAAGCACGCCAATTTTCGCGCCAGGAAAAAACGACAGTGAGACGTCTTTTAGTATCTGTTTTTGAGGTGGCACAATTTTGCCAACTCGATTCATCGTGTAAACATATTGAGACATAAGCCATCCTTTTCAAAATGAGAGTGTTGTTTGAAAGCGCTGCTGATAAAACTGTTGAATACGCTGCATGATCTGTTCATGATCAAGGCCAATATCTTGATGCAATTCTGTCACGTTGCCTTGTTCAATGAAGATGTCAGGAAAGCCAATTTGCAACAGGGGGATAATTTTTATTTGTTGATGCATCCATTCCAACACCGCGCTACCAGCACCGCCAAGAGTAGTGTTTTCTTCGAGACAAACAAACGCCTGGTGATGGTCTAACAGCTGCGACAAGCAATGCACGTCTAATGGCTTTACAAAGCGCATGTCGATGAGGGTGGCATTTAACGCCTCGGCCACAGGCTTAGCAAGATTCAAAGTGGTGCCAAACGCTAAAATTGCCAATTTTTGCCCTTGTCGAATTGTTCGCGCCTTGCCAATGGGCAAGGGCGTCAACTGAGCTTCAATGGGGTTATTTGGCCCTTGACCCCTAGGATAGCGCACAGCAGCAGGCCCCTCGTACATAAATCCTGTATGGAGCATTTGTCTGCATTCGTTCTCATCTGATGGTGTCATAATGACCATGTTGGGTATACATCTTAGAAAGCTTAAATCAAAAGCGCCGTTATGAGTAGCACCATCCGAGCCAACCAGTCCAGCGCGATCAATAGCAAAGAGTACATCTAAGTTCTGCAGCGCAACATCATGAATGAGTTGATCATAGCCTCTTTGCAAAAATGTCGAGTAGATGGCCACAACCGGCTTTTTACCTTCACAGGCCATGCCGGCTGCAAGAGTCACTGCATGTTGTTCTGCAATGGCCACATCAAAGTAACGCTCTGGATATTGCTGAGAAAAGGCAATTAAGTTCGAGCCTTCGCGCATGGCGGGTGTGATGCCGATCAATCGATCATCTAACTGTGCTTGGTCGCATAACCATTGACCAAACACATCACAATATTTGGGCGGTTTTGCTGGCTTAGGGAGGCTGGTAAGCTTGGTTTTTTTAGGCTCTATTTTATTAAGGGCGTGATAGCCAATTGGGTCTTGTTCTGCAGGAAGAAATCCTTTGCCCTTAGTGGTGACCACATGCAGTAATTGCGGGCCGTCAAATGATGTCAATTTTTCGATATAATGGGTCAGGGCTTCAAGATTATGGCCGTCAATTGGCCCTATATAATTAAAACCAAGCTCCTCAAAAAAATGACCATGACTAATTAAACTTTTGACTTGTTCTTCAGTTTTACGAGCAATTGTCATCGCCGTTGGGTGGGCCTCCAATACTTTTTTACTGCTTTCTTTTAAAGAATTATAAGTTTGGCTTGCCCAAATACGAGAAAAATAAGAAGACAGGCCCCCAACGCTTTCTGAGATGGACATTTGATTGTCGTTTAAGATCACTAATATATTGGCGTTGACGTCGCCAGCGTGAGACAAGGCTTCCATGGCCATACCTGCAGTAATGGCGCCATCGCCAATCACGGCCACATGCTTTGTGGTTTTGTTGTCAAGCTTGGCTGCAATGGCCATGCCTAAACAGGCACTAATCGAGGTTGATGAGTGACCCACGCCAAAAGTATCAAATGGGCTTTCAAGTCGGCTGGGAAATGCAGCGAGGCCATTTTTTTGGCGAAGGCTTGGCATCATATGCCGACGGCCTGTTAAAATTTTGTGCGGATAGGCCTGATGGCCAACGTCCCACACTAATTTGTCTGCTGGGGTTTGTAATACATGATGCAAGGCAATTGTGAGTTCAAGCACACCAAGGCCTGCACCAAAATGCCCGCCAGTTTGGCCTACGCAATAGAGTAATTCTGCACGAAGTTCGTCCGCAAGTGTCAGCAGTTGGCTTTGACTTAGTTTCGACAAATCATCAGGCGATTGCATTTGATCAAGCAATGGCGTGATAGGTTGTTGTATTGGAATTGCAGTAAAAACCTTCATAGGTATATCTTTTGTTGTGAGCCAAAACTAACCAAAACTAACCAAAGCTAGGCGGATTAAGATTGTAGCAAGTTTAATGCACAGTTTTCTACAAACGCTCGATGATTTTGCGTAGATTCTGATATAAAAAGGCTTTTGGGGATTCGAAGGTTTGGATCGGTGTGGTTGTAATAGCGCATTTCGTAACTCTTTACTGTTGAGCTATTGACTTTGGTGCTATCGGTTTGATGCAACGGAACAAACTCAATATAGGTTTTGAAATGAGCAAGTAAAGTCTTATTTTGTGAATTATGAGTTGTGTACAAAGAGTCTGTAATCGGTAATTGACGTAGCAAAAGTTGTACTGTGCCATTATTAGTTTGCTGCATTATTGCAGTGACCAAACTAAAACGGGCGCCTATGCCAAATTTGCCTTTAGTTTCAATCGAAATAAGCTGCTCAAGTGGTGATGGTGTACTGATTACAGAGACTTTGTTAACAGCGTCGGACCAATCTTGATGGTTTTCAATATCCGCAATGAGCAGCCGCTGCATGGCTTCAGGTGAGCCTTTCACTAACGTCTTAAATGCCACTGCTGGGTATCTGGAGTGACTGACTTCGCCTAGAGCGCTCGATAGCAACTGATTCTTGTGCTGGTGTTGCCAATCTAATTGTTCAAACATCTGTTGTGTTATTTGAAATTCCGGATTAAGTTTGATCTCTTGGTTTTCTTTACGGATTAAGTCGTTGGTTTGGGCTTGGGGCATGGGGCTTTCCTGTGATTTTGCAGTAAGTCTTGATTTGGTAAAAGGTGATTTCATTGAACAAAACCGTCTTGGACTAAGCCAGGCTACGCTTGGTGCAGGTGCGCGATTAAAACCCTGGTGTACTTTTTCATTGGCGAGGGCGCCGAGCGTTCGATTCAGTTGATTGGATATGAACATGTCTATGCCTTTGCTTTGTCTTTGTTAATACTGTTGTCGTGCTAATAGTGCATTAGCCTGGTCGATCATTTGAGTATCGTTTAATTGTTGCCCAAGAAAACGACCGGTCAAAGCAAACTGAGCCAACTGACTTGGCGCCTGGTCAAGAGCTTGATCGTGAATTTGAATGGGCTGCCGTATATAATAAAGTGCCTGTTGTAACTGCTGAGTGAGTTGCTGAGTTTTCATCTGCATTGGCAGTACTGGGCGGCGCTGGCTGTAGCTAACAGCGTGGCCAGCCTGGGCTCGAACCTGGATAACATGGTTTTGCATTTTGCTGTACAAATCAATGCTTCGTTTGAGTTGTTGCTTGAGTATCGGTTTATTGAGTGCATGATTAGTTTCATAGATGGGCAAGGTCTTGAGTTGAAATTGCAGCCTATGTTCAAGTCGGCTCGCAAGCTTCATGTCTTGCTGAATTTGAATCAATTGCAATAAACAGTTGTGTAAAGGTTTAGCGACGGTGGTTTGATCAGCATTAGAGGTTGTAGTTGGCGCCTGTGATGCTGTAGGCCTAAGACAATAGTCGGCCATTTCTTGAGAGTAGGCGGACCAGTTGCCCCAGCCAGTCTTTAAATGCAGTGCTTGGCTGAGCTGTAAAATTGAATGAGTGTGATCATACAATTGTTGTAGCTGCTGTAGATTTACGGCAAGTGACTCCTGCAAAGAGCGTCTTGTTTGAGCTGAATCATTGAGCCTTGTCTGGCACTGCTGCAGCTGGGCTGTTAAGGTTTTCTGAGTGGTGGATGCTTGCTGCAAAGCGTGGTAGGTACCCTTGGTCAGCATGGTTTGACAAGTGACTTTGGCAGCATGCTTGAGCTGACCAATGGTCAGCAGTAGCTGCTCACATTGGCTTAGATGTTGTCGCAAGGTTTGCACTTGTTGTTGTATGGCTTTATCTGCTTTAGAAAGTATGGTTTGGTCTAGTTTACATTGGTCTTGCATCTGGCTCAGTTGAGCTTGCACTTGGTTCTCAACTCGGCTGCATTCGTCAATTTGAAATGTGTCAAGTTCTTGCTGTTGTGCCAATAAAGTATCTGTATCAGCGGGTTTAAACTGATCGATAAGCATGGCATAGGCTTGTCGTAAAGCGTTAAGTGCAACAAAGCCGTCACCAAATTTGTCTAAAGAGAACAGAGCGATTCGACCAATGGATTGCACTCCCCAATTAAAACTGCTCGACAACCCTGCAACGGCGCTCCCTATTGCATTGACATGATTTTGAGCACGGGGCTTGGTGGGGGCGAGGGGTATGTAATCACGAGCTCTACTGCAGTTCTCAGGTGGTTGACAAAAATGCAGTGCAATTGGATGGGAAGAAATCGAGGCAGAGTGATCCAACATTGAATTTCCTTATTCGTTCTTATCCGTTCTTATTGGTTCTTATCAGTTCTTATTGGTTCTTATCAGTTGTTTGTATAAGAATCGCTAACGCATCCACAAGCTTGACCATTAGCCGCCAGCGAGAGGGCAATTAGTCTTTCATAAACTCGGGGACAGCGAGTGCAGCTTGATGTATGGCATTATTGTAGTAATGGGTTTTGAATGTCTTGGCTTGAGCGTCATTGAATCTTGGTGTTAAGGGACTAGTGGATTTTTGCGCCATAGTCGCGCTCCACCAGCCACTCGGATAACAAGGTTGTGGAAATAGTAAATGCTGAATGTGGTTAAAGCCTGCCGTTTCAAGCTTATTTTTAAGATCACGCATAATTGTCTTCGCATGAAAAATTGGCGATTCAGATTGCTGAACAAGAATGCCTTGATGACTAAGTGCACGAAACGCTTGTGCTAAAAATTCAGGGCCGAACAATTGCTCGGCCGGCCCAATTGGATCGGTTGAGTCAATAATAATGACGTCGATCGACTGGTCTGGTTGTCGTTGAATCCACGCCGCTGCATCTTCAAAATTAAATTGCGCTCGAGAATCTTGGTTGGAGCTGCAAAGTTCTGGAAAATACTCTTCAGCGACTCGGGTGACTCGCTCATCAATTTCCACCTGGATCGCAGCGGTCACAGAGTTGTGCTGTAAAACTTCTTGTAACGTACCACAGTCACCACCACCAACCACAACTACTTTTTTTGGTGCTGGATGGGTGAACAAGGCTGGATGAGTCATCATTTCATGGTATAAAAAATTATCTCGTTGAGTTAGCATAACGCAGCCATCGAGCACCATGAGGTTGCCAAATGTCTCAGTGCTGTAGACTTCTAAAAATTGATAGGGGGTTTGCTCTTCATGTAATTTCTCTTGAATGGCAAGGCCAAATTTTGTACCTTCATCGCCAAATGCTTCTTCAAACCATGAATTAAATTTTGATTTTGCCATAGGTCTAGTATCCTTTAGATTACACTCTATAAGTTCACAATTGGGCAGAGTATACGTGTAAACTAGGCACTTTTTCAACTCACTTTTTAAGTGATCTCGCATAACGGAGCATGCATAATGCAGGATGATATTTACAACACTGAGTATTGGGGTGATGGGTATTTTACAGTAGAGCATGGCGATTTGCAGGTGGTGTCGTCAAAAGGCAGTCTGAGTTTCAATACGCTAGTACAAAGTTTGGCAGCAGCGCACGTGAGCTTACCGGTACTAGTA
>Ga0115546_1001488_pt1 | contig 14518 bp, 19 predicted proteins | sample COGITO_mtgs_1004_FD_87186 | JGI IMG/M metagenome (GOLD analysis project Ga0115546, IMG submission 87186) | Pelagic marine microbial communities from North Sea - COGITO_mtgs_100413 | ecosystem: Environmental > Aquatic > Marine > Epipelagic | place: Germany:Helgoland, sampling site Kabeltonne...
ATTATTACACGAATTAGATACAAGTTGTCACGATTTGTTCCCATTTCATATAATTTTTGCTGTCTTCCTATCAAAGAGCCGAGGTTGAGAGGGCAAAGTTGTCACGATTTAAGGATGGAATGTAGTTAAATAATGACAGATTTCATATTTAGTTAATATAATAAGTGACAAGACTTTTTACTACTATTTTAATCCCCATGAAACTTTGTCATAGTTGTCACGAATTGTGACACTTTGGAACATTAAAATGACGATTTTGGACATTGTTTATAGGGTAGGTGTCAATACTCTGATTGTGTCTTCAAATTTTACATCTCTTGACGCTCAACAACAAAAGAGGTTTGCTATTTTGTTTACCGACTTTGAGGAAATGTTGAAGTCCGAAGATGAAAGTTCTATTAAATTTGTTGTTGATTTAATCTCTGGAGAACTAGAGTTAGAAACTGATACTGTTATTACTCTCCTTAAAGAGTATCAAAAACAATCTCGTTCTGCTTCTGTGACTGAAGAAGTTGTCACCGAAGTTGTTTCTCGCAACACCACCAGACCAGATGTTAGAAAGGATTTATTGGATAATCTAATTAAAGTTAGATTTGCTAGAGAAAGAAAAATTCTTTATGGTGAAATAATTGATATGAGAGATTTAGATGTTGAGTCTATCAAATTGACTCACCCTCGTATTTACATGGCCGCAGTTCAAGATGCAGAATCTTTGATGAAAGGTATAGACCCTGTGGATAATCTTTTATTCATCAATGATGTTTCCACAGGTTTAGTAAGGGATATAGTTGATATTCTTAGAGAACATGAGTCCTTATCTGTTACTAATATAGTTAGACTTATGAAAAGAAGGTATTCCACTTGGAGTCAAAAGGTTAGGAATACTTTGGAATGGTTAGTTCAACAAGGATTAGTTAGTCGTGTTGGTTTAAGTCGTTATACTTTAAGAGTAGAAGATAGTTATTCTTATCAGTTGTCATCATTAGAACAACGCATCCTTTCTCATTTAGATAATCGCCAAGGAAAGAATAAGAGTAAACTTTATCGAAACTTAGGTGTGATAAATCATATTGAGTTAAGGAGTGAGGTAAACTTTGCTATTCAACACCTTGAAGATAAGGGTTATATTTTCAAAGGTGCTTACAATCGTCTTTTGAAAACTATTCCACAGGAAGTGGTGTCATCTTGAGTAAAATCTTAAAGCAATTAGATTTATGGTCTGCTAGTTACATTAATGTCATGGCTTTAATCCGCACCATTTTGGCTGTTGTCACAGGTTTCTTAAGCCTGTTAATATTCTTGGAAATATTTGGATATATGGGGGGTTAAAATGCCAGAAGGCCCAGAAGTGAAAAAGATAGTTAATCGTTTGAATAGATTTTTTGAAGGTCAAGAGATTAAAGCAGTTGATTTCTATGATGAACGGTATAGAGAAAAACAAGTTAGGGATGACGTAGATTTATTTTTAGAGAGTCTCCCTGCAACTGTTAAACGGGTAGAATGCAAAGGGAAGTTTATTTATTGGACTTTTACCAATGGCTTTATTATTTTCCACACTTTAGGTATGTCTGGGACTTGGAGAGTTCAAACCAAAAAACCCAAATACGGTAAACTTTCATTTGAAAGAAGTGATGGTAAGTTAGCACATTACAAAGATTTTAGGAGATTCGGCACATTTAAAATATTTAACCCAGAGTTCGCCTCTGAAAAACTAAATAAAAAATTAACCAAACAATTAGGGCCAGATATTCTTAATGAAGTAGTTTCATGGGAGGTGTGGCAAGAAAGGTTAAGAAAAGTTAATCATTACAATGTTACAAAGGCTTTAATGAACCAGCGCGTTATTGCAGGGATTGGAAACTACATTAAAGCAGAGGCATTGTATCTAGCCAAGATTTCACCCCATCGCACAGTAGGTTCTTTGTCAGACAAGGAACTTCGCAACCTGTATGAGATGTGTTTATGGGTTATCAAAGCCGCTTATGATACTCGGAGTCGAATGGTAAAAGATTATCCTTTGCCTGATGGCAGTCAAGGTAACTTTAGATTTTATTTTCAAGTATTTGGTAAGAGAAGGGATGAATTAGGTAATCTTGTCATTCGGGAAAAAACGCCTGATGGTAGAACAACACATTGGGTGTCTGAAATACAAAAATAAACACAAGTGTTAAATACTGAGAGTCCCTGTTAAGAAGTAGTGATACAATGGTTGAGGAGATAGAGTCCACAATGGAAGATAAAAGAACAATTGAGCAAAGGTATCGAGATTCTTACCGAGGAAGTAGGCAAGAACGAAAATTTATAGAAGATGGTGATAAAGATTCTGTCTTTCCTTTAGATGCTGTTCCTGAGATAAGGGATGGTTCTTGGACTAATGGTTTACTAGCATGGGCAAGAGGAGAAACTTCTACTGATGTGGAAGTAATAGGTTGGGCAGTTCTTCCACGCAAGAGAATGAAAAACAATTCTCGTAAGTATCGTGCGAAAAAACAGTTATCCCCTCTTGATAAGGCTAAGGAAGATTTTGCGAGTAAGAAACCTCGCGTGTCTCGCGAGAAAAGAATGGAGAATAGGGCAAAAAAATCTATCCGCATTCTAAGAAGTCAAGGTTATTCAATGGCGGAAGCCTTGATGATTACCAAAGGGCAGATGGGATTGGATAGAAAGCCCATCATTCCTACTAATGGTGAGGAAGAGTAGGTGATATTATGCCAACAAGAGGAATGAACAGGATGGAATATGCTAGATAGGTCGTTAGATATGTGGGATTTATTATTCTGGATTGGTTTTTGGATTGTTTTTATTTATGTGTTAGTAGATTAGAGGTGAAAAGTTATGAAAGGTTATCCTAAATATGAATTAGATATGGAAATGGTTGAAAAAAAGCATCTTAAGGAATTAGTCAGAATCAGGTCTAAACCCCTTTCCATAGATATTGAAACTACTCGCGTAGTAGATTTTAAAGATTTATCTAATGTTATCTCTAATGTTATTGTTGTTTGGGATTCTGTTTTGCCAACTAAGAAGTGGGTGTTCGTTCAAGAAGAAGCCTTACATTTGGAAAATGTTTTACCTATGTCGGAGTTAAGACCTCATTTGATAGAGTGGTTGAAAAAGGGTCGTGTTTTAGGGGGGCAGAATATATTAGGATTTGATTTCCCCGTAATGATGAATGATGAATTACTTAATGTAAAGGATGTTCTTCAAGCGTTCATTGATACTAGGCAAATAGTTGATACTAGCAAATATATTACTGATAGATATGGCTTTAGAGTTTCTTTAAAGTATATGGCAGGAGGTTCACTTGGAGATGAAAAATTGATGGATGGTGCTAACGCACCTATTGAATGGGAAAATGGTAATTATCAAGAAGTAGTAGATTATTGTATTAAAGATACAATACTCTGGTCGGAAATACATCAATTTGGCGTGGATAAAGGTTATGTAAATATTGGCGGCCCTAAACTCACGGTGGATTGGTGAGATTAGTGATTCAGTCTTCCACAGGAACAATATGTGTTAGGTGTAATGTAAAGAGCAAAAAATGTTGGTCAAGAGAAGATGGAATGGTTTGCTTGTCTTGCACATCCAATCCGACCCTAATCATTCAAACTTCTCCTTTGCACACCGCCAGCACAGTATTGGTTAACGGTTTGTATGGGATGATACCTGAAATATCTAATATGAAAGTTGTTTATTATCAGGATTGTTGGGATGGTAATCGAATAGATGAGGAAACATGGGAGATGTCATTAAGTTTAAACACACCCAACGATTTTAAAAATATTTTAGTGGTAAAATCACACCACACTAGACTAGATTACTATTTAGGAAAATATGGAAATAGTTATGATATTTATTTTGTATCTTCCGAAAGAAAGGAAAAATGTTCACCTGAGTATATGATGCCTGAAAAATATAGAAACTATGATAATTTAATTATTTTTGATTACGAAGAAATAAATGAATCGGAGAACCATACTGTTGAAGATATTATATCTGGTATGTATGATAAATTAAAACCCGTCATTACTAATGTTGAGTTTGATAAAAATGGGGGTGTAGAAAGAATTCGTGGGATGAATAAAAGGTATGAAGAAATTAAAGATATGCCTTTTGATTACGAAGACGAGTTCTATCGCATTCACGGCTCACACAGGAATAGAAATCATCATACTCCTTCAGACCCGTATTGGAAATAAGTGTAAATAAAATGGAAAGTGTTTAATATGACAGAAGCCCCAGAAGGAATAGTGTGTATAAATTGTAAAGAATCGGTTATTAGGTTTTGGCCTCGACCTGAAGGCATGATGTGTTTATCCTGTGTAGCCAAACAAGAAATGGGAGTGATGAGAGGTGGAAATAATGGATGGTGATGCAGAGTTTATGGTGTTAACTGTTACAGGTATTTTCACAGCCATGATTATTCTCTTGAGATTCTTAGCCCGCATGGAGGGTTTAAAGTGATAGGTGGTTTTAAAAAATGGTAGAAGAACACACATGGTTGCGGAAAACTTCATGGAATGAGAAAGATGAATACTACACTCCGAAAGTTTTAGTAGAAGCAATTATACCTTACTTGAAAACTAACCCTAACACCTTTGACATCTCTCCCGACAAACTAACTATTTGGTGTCCTTTTGATACAGAAAATAGTGAGTTTGTAATTTTATTGAAAGAAGCAGGTTTCAATGTTATCGCTACTCATATTTGGAATGGACAAGATTTCTTTGATTATGAGCCAACCGAAAATTACGATTATATTATATCTAATCCACCATTCACTAAAAAATTAGAGGTGTTTGAAAGATTATATCAATTGGGAAAACCTTTTGCTATGGTTATGGGGCTACCTATTTTAAATTATCAAGAAGTAGGTTCTTTTTTCCACACAAAGCAAAATGATGGAAAAAATCTTCAATTACTGATTGTAGATAAAAAAGTATCGTTCAATGGAAACACGGCATCTTTCAACAATTCTTATTTTTGTTGGCAATTTTTATCCCAAGATGTTGTTTTCCACCATTTAGAACATAATAATTCTCGTAAACATTATGTGGAGAGTAGAATGTATGAGGATGTGAATTGATTGATTGCTGAAGTTAAAATGTTATTAATTTTTCTCGCCGCCACTTTAATCACAATAATTTATTTATTGAGATTGATGGAAAAAAGGGATGGGGAGTTTGCTCAAACTGTGAACGATGTAAGGGAAACTAACGAAGCGTTGCTTTTAGACAAAAAATATCATAGATTGACCCAAGCAGAAACCGAAGGGCAATTAAAACTTTTAAGTTTGGAAATCAAGCAGTTGAAGGAAGAACGAGAAACCAACCACGCAGAAATACGCAAGCAGAAAGGTCGAGCGCAATCTGCTCATACAAGCAAAGGTCAGATTCTTGAAAAGTGGACACCCTTTCTTACTACTCCTGATATAGAATCCCATTGGCGAGTAGAAGATTGGTCTTTTCTAGGTCAACCGATTGATTACGTTGTTTTTGATTGGTATCAAGATAAGCAGAAAAACGATGCTGAAGGAAAAGTTATTCTACTTGACGTTAAAGCCGCTAAAAGTCAATTGACCACAAAACAAAGAAGGATTAGAGACTTAGTTAAACGTGGTTCTGTTGAATGGCGTGAAATCAGATTGGATTAAATACTAGATGACACTAAGGGTGGTAACATGGGTAGATTAAAAGGTTCTATAACTTATCTTTGCGGGCCGATAGATAATGTTGAGGATGATGGAGTTATCTGGAGGAAGCAGATTGGAGAAAAACTGTCTGCTCGTTATGGTATGAAAATATTAGACCCTACTGATAAGCCCTTCAAGACTCACACTTTAAAGTATGAGGAAATCGGTGAGGAAAAAACTACTGCACACAAACTCAGAGCAGAGGGTCGCTACGCAGAGTTAGTTGAGAAGTTTAAAGGAATCGTTAGAGCCGATTTACGCTGTGTAGATTTATCAGATGTTTTAATCGCTTACATTCCTAAAGATGTTTTGATGTGTGGAACGATACATGAAATTGTAGTTTCCACAGATTCTAAGAAACCCACACTATTAGTGGTGGAGGGTGGTCGCAAGAATTTGAGCCATTGGTTTTGGGGCATCATTCCTTCAGAACCTCATACTGACAATCGTTCTGGTTGGATTTTCGATTCGTGGGATGCTTTGTTTGACTACTTAGATGAGATTAACCAAGCAGAAGATACCATGCCAGAACCTAAATCGAGTAGATGGGTTATGTTAGATGTAGGTTCACGATAGGATAATATAGTCGGGTCGTTGATTTAAGGTATGGTCGTTAAACCTCAAGAAGATGTCGGAGTGATTAATCTTCAAAGATTAAACAGTTATCCAACTCACGCTCCAAAGGATTACGATGAACTTAGTCAAATCTGGCCTACTCCTGCGGAAATCTGGACACCTATACCTTTAACGGGTTATGGTGTAAAACACACCAACACTTCGGCATCTTCAGTCGCAGGGTCGGAAAGAAAAAATTTCGCTGGCGTTCCTGTTCGTCAACTTTGGAAATACCCTAACTATCTTAAAATTGCTGAACGTGACAGTCCTGCTCAACAAGGCAGATGGTTGCCTTTAGATGTGGCTTTTGATTGGTCGCAGAAAAGAGGCTCACCCCAACCGAAAAATTTAAACTCAAGAACTTTAAACAGGGGAGATAGTTACAGTCCCGATGTCGCGGAGTATAATGAGAATATGCAGAAATACCTTAACGCTTATTTAATCGAAGACCTGCCTACTCAATCTAATGTAATCTACTTAGCCACAAGTTTCCAAACTCCAGGCACTATTTATCATCCTGTTTTTATGCGTTTCCAATTCGACCAAGATTTAAAACAATGGAAATCTAGTGCCGCCGAAAGAAATCCTGATTTTAAAGGAAACTTAATCGAGTTGAAGAATTATTCTTCTTCCACAGGCAGGAGCAGTAAAATAGGTTTATTTACTAACGCTGACGCAGTAACCACGATTGGCTACCACACGCTTAAAGGAACTTTACCTGATAAGTCCGAATGGACTGAGTATCTTGATACAGCCGATGACGCTACAATAGGAGAAATAGATTTTGCTTACAAGGAATTACAACGGTTAATAGTCGAAGGTTATTTTAAGGTTTCACAACATTTCGCTAGCGGAAAAAAACGCTGGCATTGGATTGCATGGAATCAAGATAAAACTTTAACCACTAAAGCAAATCGAAACCAGATTTACATTTGGATTCCTACACAGCAAGAAAAACTTTCTAATCCTAAGAATCAATTAGGTCTGTTTAATTGGACTTCTGCATTCTGGGAAAGGAAAGACTAATAAGCAAATGCTTACTCGGAGACATGAGGGGAGTTTAAATGGAGCAAGTCTTAAACAACCCCCCACATAAAATACCTGCTGAAGAATGGGTTACTAACTACCCTCACCAGATTCAAGATTTAAAAACAGTATGGGACTTTAACCAAGACGGTGAGATGATACTGTTTGATGACGCTTTTGAGTGGATTAAACCTAAAACCTTGACTAAGCCTGAACACATTGAAAAGTATCTTAAGCACTTGAATCAACGTGTTAGCAGTTTTGTAGCAGAAGATGGCTTCATTTACATTACGGTTCAATGGAAATCGGGAAATATGACTTACGACCCTATTTACTTTCGATTTCGTTACGCAGATTTAAAACCTGATGATGATTTCTTTATTCTGGCCCAAGACAGGTGGAACAATACTCACATAGCAGTTAATGGTGTAGGAATGGACACTTGGAAAGTTCAGAAAGACAGGCAACAAAGAAGGGTTAAAGATTCTGAAGAATCCGAAGAGGTCGCTGAACTGATGAGTAAATTAATGCAAGGCTTACAGTTAACCCCTCAAGAGTTTCAGCAATTAACACGAAAAAGCAGTAAAGGTTACAATAAAGAATACTACTCTGCTTATGTAGCACGATGGGTTAACGAAAGAAAACCTCGGTGGGCTGTTAATCTTTCTAAGTATTTCCGCCAACCTAAACACCGAGCAGGGTTAACTATCTTTAAACCCTCAAACACTCAAGTTAAGCAAAAAGTCCGAGTAGGGTTGTTAAATTGGGATTATTTGAACCTGTAAGCAGACGCTAATGTTTATATCATAGAAGTCTCTACAAAGGTTAACGTGATATTATGTCCAATGAACAAATAATAAGTGAAGCCGAGTATTCCGACTACACAGTATATGAATTGAAAGATGAACTGAAAGAAAGAGGTCTAAAGGTTTCTGGTAAGAAAGCAGATTTAATTACTAGATTAGTAGCAGACTTAAACTCAAGTGTTGAAGCAGTTGAGAATGTTATTGAGCAAACTGAAGAAGCCGTTGATGCCGTAGAAACTGCGGCTGATGAAGTTAGCGATATAGGTGAGAAACTTGCTGAAAAAGATGTCAAAGGCGCACTTACTGAACTTAAAGATGCTTCTGACGATATTGAAAAAGCGGCAGAAGAAACTTTAGAAGCGGCAGAAGACGCTTTAGAAACTGCTGAAGACTTAGCAGAAAAAGCAGAAGTCGCTCTAGGACGCTGGAACGCTCTATCTAAGAACCAGAAAATCATAGTGGGATTAGCCGTAATTGTCGGTCTTGCTTACGCGGCCTTTTACGGCGGCTACATAACAGTATGATATAGTTAATGTCAGACTTTAAAGTTATGTCAACTACTCTGGGCCACTTCAAGTCTAAACCAACTGCTCGCGCTTTGTTTAATGAAGCAGATAAGCAAGTAGGGTGGGTTTTTGTGGAAAACTCTCTAGGTCACCCTCTCAACCTTATTATTTCCATAGCCGAAAGTGAATACAAGAAATCGCCATACTGTTCACATTCTGTTTCCGACTTAGAAAATATATCTTCCTACCAACGAGTATTCCATAATCCTAGTTATGAAAATGACCCTTTGTATAGAAATTCCAAAGGTTTAAAGTTTAATGCTCGTCATAAATCATTTTACTTTAAGGATTTTCCAGAGTGGCATGAGTTTAATCTTAGGGAGACAGTTCCCAACTTTGAAAATTATTACGAGGAATACGGTTTGTTAGGGTTTTGTTATATTGACAATGAAAAAAACCCTGACTCCCGAAATCCACAAATAGAAATCTACTTAGAAGATAATATGTTCTCGGTTTGTGTAGAAAAAGATTTACTTCCTAATCTGGCTTATTGGGAGCAAGGCAATCATCGTTGGTTCAATTTAAACATTCCATTTACTTACTACACTAAATTACTCAATTATGAAGAACCTATTTATTCCATCTATCACAGCCCCACCTTGTCATGGCATGAACCAGACCTTTCTTTTACAATGGCATTGGGATTGTTCAATTGGTTACACTTTGAGGAACATTGAACCGATACATTAAAAAGCAAATAAGGAGTGGGTTAGAGTATGAGAGAAATAGGCTACGCTTGTATTAACATGACTCTAAGTGAAGAGGGTGTGTGTGCTAACAGGACACTTAGAATGAAAACGCTAGAAGAAAAAGGTTACGACTACTTAGCAGAGTTGATAATAAGTAATTTACACTCTCTTAACCGAATCTTAAATTGGAATGCCGAAAGTGGGTATCGTTTTTATCGTATGTCTAGCGAAATGTTTCCTTTCATGTCACACCCTAAATGGGGCTATCAAATAGAAAATCTTCCTAGAAGCGAAGAAATATCTGCTTTACTAATGGAACTCGGTGACTTTGCTCGACAGACAAATCAAAGACTCACATATCACCCAGGCCCGTTTAATGTCCTTGCATCTCCAAACCCTAAAGTGGTTTCTAAAACTATTGTAGAACTTAACGCTCATTCTCATATTTTCGACTTGATGGGTTATTCACCTTCTGTGGAAAACAAAATCAACATCCATGTTGGAGGGGCTTATGGTGACAAAGAATCTGCCTTAAACAGGTTTTGCAGTAACTTTCAAAAACTTGATGAAAACACTAAACTAAGGTTAACTGTGGAAAATGATGATAGGGCTAATCTTTACTCTTTACAAGATTTGTATGAGGGCATTCACCAAATCATAGGAATCCCTTTAGTATTTGATTACCACCATCATGTTTTCAACACAGGGGGGTTGACCGAAGAAGAAGCGTTGAAATTGGCTATGACCACATGGCCTGATAATATAGTTCCTGTTGTTCATTATTCCGAAAGTAAAACCTTAGAACAAGGTTTAACCAAAATAACTCCTGCCCACTCTGATTACATTACAGGCCCAATCAACACTTACAATCAACAAGTTGATGTGATGGTGGAGGCCAAAGCCAAAGAGTTAGCAGTTGAGCAGTATCTTTCTGCTTCTTCTGCTTCCGAGCAGATGCTTTCTGCTTCTTCTGCTTCCGAAAAGGTTATTTCTGCTCAATCTGCTTAACTTTAACCAAAAGTCTTAAATATGGTTTCCCCTTCCCAGAACTATGAAGCCCACCACTTGTAAAGTTTGTGACCGAGATATAATTGCCCACAACAAGGGGAACACTATCATTCACGGTGTTTATTGTAGTCGTTATTGTAAAATATTTGATAGAGACAATCTTAAGATGATTAACGGTGCTGAAAAACACGGCATAAAACAATACGAGGGATTTAACTATTGGCCTAAGATAACTGTGGCTTGTGATACTTGTAAAGGTGATGTGACATTAAATCATTCTAAAGAAGGTGATGATAGGGCTTTTTGTAGTAGGTCTTGTCACACCAAAGTAAAAACCTGTCGCCGAAATGCCACTAAAGACTATTCTATTCTTAAAATACTCAGAGAACATCCTGACGGTTTACCAAGTGACGAAGTATCTTACATGGTTAGCACTATTAACCAATATCGAACCAATCCCAAGAAAATTGCCTCTTTGCTCAAGTTTTGGGTTTCTAAAGGAGTAGTTACTAAGACCCTAAGTAAGGGTAGCACAGGTCGCACCATATACTCATTATCAAAGTCTTATCTTAACAAACCTCTTGGTCAAGCAGTAATAGATTTTAGAGGGAGAAAAACTTACGCCGAAAGGTTAGAGGCGGTCAAATGACTACTCATAACAAATGTAAAACCTGTGCTAAAGAAATAATTCCTAATACCGAGCGACAGTCTTTAATGTTCGCCCCTCATTATTGCAGTAAATACTGTAAATTATTTTCTGAACAGAAAATTACTTTGACTCCTAAAGGGGGGTGGCCCACCATATCCTGTAAATGTGATAATTGTGAAAAAGAGTTTCAACTTAAAAATAAAAGAAACACTAAAGACCAAGTTTTTTGTGGGAAAGAATGCCTCCATCAAGTTATGCGGTGTAAAAAACATTCCATGAAAGATTACACTCTTTTGCGTATTCTTAGAGCGAAACAAAAACCTATGTCTGCTTATGATTTAACTTATCTAATGGATAATCAGCATCAGTATAGAGTAAAACCCAATGGTATATCTTGTAAATTAAGGAGGTGGGTTGCTAAAGGAGTCGTAATCACGAATCGCACCCCAAAAACTCGTAATGAAAATGCTATCACTACCTATCAATTGTCACCAAAATATGAAAATGAGCCGTTGGGGGCTTTAGTAATTAAAACATTAACTCGGAAAACAAACTAAAGATGTTATAGTATGAGTCCTACTTACATCTATGAAAGAGTGGATTGTTCCAGATTTTAAAGTCGAGAAGTGTAAGACTCTTAAATGTCGTGGAATAAAATACTATCACACTAATTATTGTTATCGGTTCTTACAGTCTGAAGGGTATGATTTCAAAACAGGAATAATGGTTAAAAAAAGATAAGACGTTTGCATAGTTTAAATAGGGTCAGACCTAGTATAGTAATAATGAAGACAAGTCGAAGTGACACGATACGCTCGCAGATGAAAACCAATGAGTTCATAGATGAACGTAGTGTTGAGATGGGAGAGTCAGCCGAAAGGATATTTGACCGTGTGATAAAGGCTCAAGGAAAATCTGTAAGAAAAGCCTCTCGATACGAAGAAAGAGTTCGACACATAGACCGTTGGATAGGAGATAAAAGATGGCGACCTTCACCTAACCAAACAATGAAAGACAAACCCGAAATTTCTGTCGAAATTAAAGCCATGAAAAGAATAAGTAGGGCTTCTGCTGAACCTCAGAGTGAGTGGTTATGGGTGGAGTTCAAAAATGTATCTGGCGGAGAAGGGTGGCTTTACGGTGATGCCACTCTTTTAGCAACAGAAGTAGAAACAGGATTTTATTTACTTTATCTTAATTCTTTAAGGTCGTGGGCAGAGTTTAAAGTTGATAGAAATAAAAAAGTAACAAACCCTAATCAGGCCAAATATAAATCATACAGTCGAAGAAACAGAGATGATGAGATGAGTTTAATCAATTTACAAGAGTTCATTGATTGGTATGAGGAAGCAAGTGGTAAAGAAGTAATTTTTTATCCTAAAATTCAATCTTAAGTTTACGAAATGTAAATACGGACGATGTTTTACATGATTAAAGCACAACTAGAAATAGTTAATGTGTTTAATGTAATTGATAATATGGCTGATGGTTCATTAGAAAAATTAGGGCTTCTAAATTGGGGGCGTGGAAATCCTAAGTGGGCGAGTGTAGATTTTCACCTAATACCCCTCGATGAAAGACCTGAATACCTAGAGTTAGCCCTACAAAGATTTGAAGATATGTATAACGAATCTCCCAAGCATCTGTGGATGACAGAAGGGAGAGTAAAGTTTCGATTGGACAAGGGGCGAACTATGGCGAAGATGAAAAAGTTAGAGGGTGATGATGAAAAAGGAAGAATTTACGCTTTCGTAGATATTAACATGGATGGTGACCCTGAAAGATATGGTGGAATGATGAAACCCGCCTCTTGGAAAGCCCCTGACAAAAACAAGTATATCCGAGCGCACCTTTTCGCCGAGAACCCCTTGCGAGGTGTAACATGGTATGGGCCTGATTACAAAAGAGGTGGCTCAAGAAGTCCAGAAGAAAAGGATGTGAGAGATAATTGGTTTAGGGTGAAGAACGGCGTTCCGTTCCATAACGAGAAGAAGATAGAACTTTTAAAGGAATAACACCCCCTTTATTAATTTTACATCGTCAATATCATCCTCGTTTTAGGGTCGGTGTTTAGGGTTTGATAGTTTGTTGCTGATTTTTTCTCCCGTATTAATTTCTAAGGGAGAATAAGATATGGCTTCCTCAGAGTCCACAACTATATCAAGATGTGGAAACTCTTGATGGAGTTTGGTTTAAGGTGAATTTATCAATTCGTCATACGGTTTAAAGTAGTTAATCAGATACCTTATAGTATGGTGGACTATTCTCGTAAGCAACTTTTTTTGAGAGATAGTATAACGGCTCTGCTTGTTTCAGCCATCGTTTTAGTCGCTACCACACACTATGGTTCTCCTATTCCTGTTAATTTACTCACAGACCCCGCCATTCCTTACGAGTGTGCTTATTTAGATGGGGAAATTGTTCGGAAGGTGTCTCCTGAAGATAATGAGACTATGGGCCTGTTTTACGGTTTGGAAGTGAATGTGAGTGTGGATGCTGACCCTGATGAAGATGGTTTCGTAGATGCAAATAATACTACTAATTACACGGCTCAGTTTGCGGTGTCTGAACTAACTTACAATACTTTGGATGTAGGGGATAACTACACAGGATATACTTGTAAAATGGCTGATATTCGTGAGATGATTGAAGATGGGGTTCTTACTATTTTCCACATCAACGACAGTAATTAAACTATTTCTCTCAGACCAATGATTCATATAGCAGAATTGCTTAATGAGTATTAGAAGGAATAGTGGATTCCTTATGAATGCCAAGAAATTGTGATAAAATGAACAACAAATCAAATAGAGGAATTAAAAAAATAACGAAGAATGCAATAATGAGCGTATTAGTCGCGTTTTGCCTTGTTATGTCGGCTGGCCTTGTAGCCGCCGATGGTTCTGACCCTCTCGACCCTTCAGATGGTGGAGCAGATTGGGATGGTGACGGTTTAACCAACGCCGAAGAACAAAGTCAAGGAACAGATATGAATAACGCAGATACCGATAATGACGGATTACCTGATGGGTGGGAAGTTGCTTACGGTTTAAACCCCTTATCATCAAGTGATGCTAACGCTGACCCTGATGGAGATGGTTTAACTAACTCTCAAGAATATGCCGCAGGGACAAATCCTAATGCGGCTGATACTGATGGTGATGGAACGCCAGACGGTCAAGATGCTTTCCCAAACGACCCTAATGACGGCTCATCATCTGATTCAGATGGTGATGGAATACCTGATGCTTACGACCCTGATTTTGAAGGAAATGATGAAGGAGATGGAAACGGCGGCACAGACGGTGGCGGTGAAGGAGAAGGTGAAGGAGAAGGTCAAGGACAAGGTCAAGGACAAGGTCAAGGACAAGGTCAAGGTCAAGGACAAGGTCAAGGCCAAGGTCAAGGTCAAGGTCAAGGTCAAGGACAAGGCCAAGGTCAAGGTCAAGGTCAAGGTCAAGGTC
>Ga0115546_1001493_pt1 | contig 14494 bp, 11 predicted proteins | sample COGITO_mtgs_1004_FD_87186 | JGI IMG/M metagenome (GOLD analysis project Ga0115546, IMG submission 87186) | Pelagic marine microbial communities from North Sea - COGITO_mtgs_100413 | ecosystem: Environmental > Aquatic > Marine > Epipelagic | place: Germany:Helgoland, sampling site Kabeltonne...
ATACTTTTGGTGATTTCTTGCAGAGTGAACGTCGTAAAATCAATTTTAATTCAGCTGAATTTGGCTCTTATAGCAGTTTACTAAATGGCAATTACATTCCTAATGGGTATGTGTTTCGGCGAGATATCTTTATTGACACTATCGGTGGGTATAGCGAAGCAGCGACTTTAGAAGATTTTTATCTGCATTTACAGCTATCAAAACACGGCAAATACAAATGGATTAATCAACCGCTTTTTTATTATCGATGGCACTCTGGTAATACTGTTCGACAAACAGATAAAATGGTGGAAGCTAACACCCAGACATTTTTACTGGAGCGAGACTACGCTCACAGTCATGGGTTTACTGAACAGTTTAGTAAAAGCCCATGGTTGTCTATCGATACCATCCAAAAAATACCTTACATCTACAGCTTAGAAAAGTGTCAATTTCAGTCAAGCAAACGTTTGACCTTGCGTGTTTTTGGATTGAAAATTTTCGAAAAAATAAAAAAACCACCCTATAAAACTGTTGAGTTGTTCACTTTTAAGTGCACTTTTACTTTTTAATCACTGGCTCGCCCCACCTAAGTGCTCTACCCTTAGGGGCCATTATTGGGCTTGGAATAAGAGAGTTGTAGCTTAGGCTTGCGAAAAAACCTTATGTGTTTGAGCCAACATAGTGGAAAATTAAAAGTGGCTGTCCTTGCAAAATATTGCAAAATACTCTAAATGCGAGTGCTTAAAACAAGCTTGAAATCTACTTTGAAAATAATGTCACATAGAAACATTTGCCAACTCTTTCACCATTGCCATTATTCCTATCGCCTCAATATTCTCAGCGATTGGATATCGATCCTCACCTGCATGGACTAAAAATGAACGATCTGGTTTGAGATCTTCGATAGAGTGATAAAAACCTTTGCCCGGTTTACTTGTAAGGCCTCTTTTAATTTCAATAGCCCAAAGAACACCTGTATCAAACTTCATAATGAGATCAATTTCAGCACCAGCTGCTGTGCGATAAAAGCTTGCTTGCGCATATGGCACGACAGCAAGCAGCGTTTCAATAACAAATCCTTCCCAACTTTGACCAACAACAGGGTGACCGCTTAATTGAATCAAATCTCTTAATCCAAGCAGGGCGTGAACGAGGCCGCTGTCGCGCACATAGACTTTGGGTGATTTAACCAGACGCTTTCCAACGTTGGCATGATGAGGCTGCAACCGCCTCACCAGTAACAAGTCGCACAACAAATCAACATAGCGAGTGACCGATTGCGAACTAATATCTAAGCCGCGCGCAAGTTGAGATGAATTTAATAAAGTGCCTTGATTGTGTGCCAGCATGGTCCATAGCCGTTCCATGGTTGTTGCAGGTACACGAGGGCCGAACATGGGAACTTCTCGCTCAAGGTAGGTCCGAATAAAATCTTTACGCAGCAAAAAGCTTTCTGCGTCACTTTCCGCCAGGTATGCATCAGGATAACCGCCTCTAAGCCACAAGCTTTCTCGCGCTGATCGAAAATTCTCTACTTCTGTAGCGACTAATGGCGTCATTTCAATAAAGGCTATACGCCCGGCCAAAGTCTCAGACTGACGAAGTAAATCAATCGCAGCAGAACCAAGAATCAAAAAACGGCCTTTGCCCTTACCTTTACGACGACCGGCATCAATGATACCTCGCAAAGTATCAAAAAGTTCTGGCATCTGGTGAATTTCATCAAGAATGACTAAACGATCTTCAGCGGCTTCAAAAAACAGCTTAGGATTGGTTAATTTATTTCGATCATCTTGATCCTCAAGATCAAGATAAAGAGCATTACGGCTTTGCCCCAACTCGATAGCAAGGGTTGTCTTACCAACTTGGCGTGGACCAATGAGTGCTACAGCAGCTTGCCTGGTAAGAGCTCGTTCTATATCTGAAGTGATTTCTCGGTTAATCATCCTTGTATTTTATCCAATGATTGGACAAAATACAAGGATAAGTGAGTTTATCTTTGGTTTTTATAAGGGATCTAAACCTATTCACCGCCTAATTTGGCATGAAATGACAGTGGCGGTCCTTGTTAAAACGTGGTGCTTGTTAAAATGTGTTCGATAAAAAGATAAAATGGTGGAAGCTAATACCCAGACATTTTTACTGGAGCGAGACTAGGCTTACAGTCATTTCGCACCAGCGACTGATTACAGATTAAATGCAATCCTTCGCGCATGATTTATTTGACTCAATAGAGATTTTTTTGATGGTCTAAAGATCACGGTGCGATGTTTTAAGAGCCAAAAAAAATACTGCCAAGAGTGATTACCATCTGATAGTCTTTTCATTTCGACAAAAAAAGCATTATTTTTACTCAACTTGTGCTGTAATATGGCCTCTATCCACTCTGTTAAAGTGCCTTCTTTAATCTTTGGGTTGCTGCTCAGTGGATTGGCAGGGCTGCTGATGGTTAAATTATTGGTATGCCAACGATAATATTGTAATGGTTGCTCAATATACTGTATTCGGCCATGGGACAATGCCACAAAGCAAATCCATTTATCATGGTTGAAGTTTGGCGGCCAGTTCAATAAATATTCTTTTAAGACTTTTTTTATAAAAAGAGAATGTCCCCAAGCTACATTGTGTATCAACACGAATCGATTATCGGCGCCTGAAAAAGGGTTGATGTCATGGTGCAGGTGTCTTGCTAAAAGTTGCCCAGATTCATCCATGTATCTCGAATTAGAATACAACAAAAGAGCGTCTTGGTCTTTTGATGCGTGTTGTATAAGTATTGCAAGTTTGTCTTCAATCCAAATATCGTCTTGATCTGCAAGTGCAATATAATCGCCCGTCGCAAGTTGTATACCTTTAAAGAAACAATATCTGGGGCCATGGTTTTGTGTATTCGAGATAATGGTGATTCGAGAATCAGTTTTTGCAACGGCTGTGATCAGAGCAAGAGTTGCATCTGAAGAAGCGTCGTCGATAATAATAAGTTCAAAATTGCTATGGCTTTGAGCCAAAATAGATGCAATTTGAGCTTGAATAAACTTTTCGCCATTATAACTACTGAGCACGATTGAAACAAACATTGTCTTTGAAATCCTTGAGATTATTGTTCCTGAACATTTTTAAAATAGCCGATACATTCAGCTATAGAGTGTTGCCACTGTCGAAGTGGCGTTTTAAGCATTGTTTTGTCATGGGTACAAAGTAAAATCGAATAATGCGGTCGGCGGGCCTTGGTGGGAAATTGGTCGGACGACACTGGCTTTACATCCGATTTGAACGAAATAATGCGTGCGGCATAGGCTTGTTGTGCGATCTCACAGGCAAAACCGTACCAGGTCGTTGTGCCCTGATCGGCCCAGTGCATCAGTTGAACAGCTGTGGGCTTATGTGCTTGTTGGGTAGCAAGGTCTAACACAGCGGTTGCCAAGCCAAGTGCAGAGGTAGGGCAGCCGTATTGATCATTGATCACTTGCACAGCTTGGCCTGCTTTAAATTTACCAAGCATAGTTTTAAAGAAGTTATGACCAAATGGTGAGTAAAGCCAAGAGGTGCGGATAATCGCCCCGTGTATCGTCGGTAGCTCGAGTAAACGCTGTTCGCCCATCAATTTCGAGCGCCCATAGTTATTGATTGGAGCAGTGGCATCGTTTGGTGCGTAACCTTGCTGATTGTCACCAGCGAATACGTAATCAGTTGAAATGTGCAGCAGTGGCACTTGTAATTGTTGTGCGGCGAGCCCTATAAGCTCGACTAACTCGCCATTGACTGTAAAACAACTGTCATCACTTTCTGCAGCTTCGACGTTAGTGAATGCAGCTGTGTTGATAATGACATCTGGTGCTTGGTTAGACAAAAGTGTGATCAATGTTGCAAAGTCATAGCTTAATTGTTTATGGCCCAATTGAATTAAAGTTATGGTTGTAGGGCATTGATGTTTTAAAGATTGCGCCAGTTGGCCGTTGCGGCCTAAGCATAAAATAGTAAGATTACTCATATTTTTGTACTATCAATTGTTGACTCTTGAGGCAGCTGAGGTACTGATTTAAAAGCAATACCGGCATCATCTTTAGCAGATGTTGTAATGTCGCCAGATTCAAGCGGCCATTGAATATCAAGATCTTGATCTTGCCAGTGAATGGATATTTCGCTGCTTGGATGATAATAGTCAGTGCATTGATAAGCAATGTCAGCAGTTTTTGACATGACTAAAAAGCCATGAGCAAAGCCTGCAGGCACCCATAGAGAATTTTTAAGTTGGTCATTCAGTACAATGCCAACCCACTGCCCGAATGTTGCACTGTTAGCACGAATGTCAACTGCTACGTCGTAGATTTCACCAGAGAGCGCGCGAACCAGCTTGCCTTGAGGCTGGACTGTTTGATAGTGCAGACCACGCAGTACACCTTGCTGGGAGAAACTTTGATTTTGCTGAACAAACGAAACTGATACACCACAGTCTTCTAACCATGAAGCGCGAAATGCTTCAAAAAAATAGCCCCTTGAGTCGCCATGAATTTGCGGTCGAAACTCTATAACATCTTTAATAACAGTCGGTACAATAATATTGTGGTTCATAGTAGTCGTCACAAAAACTCTTCCTTTTCAAGCTGCAAAATTTTGGTGAGATAAGCACCATAGGGATTGGTGTTTAATTGTGCTGCTAAAGCCTGCAGTTGTGTTCGTGTGATAAAACCTTGGCGATAGGCAATTTCTTCGATGCAGCCAATTTTTTGACCTTGGCGTTTTTCAATGATACGAATGAAATTACCTGCATCAATAAGGGAGTCGTGAGTACCTGTATCAAGCCACGCAGTACCACGGCCTAATTTCACTACTTTTAATTGCTTTTGCTCAAGATACAATTTATTGAGATCAGTGATTTCCAGTTCTCCGCGAGGCGAGGGTTTTAACCTATCCACCATATCGACTGCTTTATTATCATAAAAATACAAGCCGGTAACTGCGTAATTTGAAGCGGGTTTGTCGGGTTTTTCATCAATAGAAATAGCTGTGGCATTCTTATCAAAGGCCACAACACCATAGCGTTGCGGATCATCAACCCAGTACCCAAAGACGGTGGCGCCGCTGGTTTGCTGGCTTGCCTTATGTAAATGTTCTGATAGGTTTTCACCATAAAATAAGTTATCGCCTAAAATCAGCGCGACAGAATCGGCGCCAATAAAGTCTCGAGCAATCATCAGCGACTGAGCAATGCCTTCTGGTTTCGCTTGGGTTGCATACTGTAGCTTGATACCCCATTGGCGACCGTCACCCAGTACATTTTGAAATGCTTGCTGATCGGTTGGCGTTGTAATAATAAGGATGTCTTTAATATGAGCGCACAGTAGAGTTGATAATGGATAATAGATCATCGGTTTATCATACACAGGCATAAGCTGTTTGCTGACCCCAGCCGTTAAGGGGTATAAACGAGATCCAGTGCCACCCGCAAGAATTATGCCTTTCGCCATGGATGAATTCTTCCTTGTCAATTAAAATGTTGTGTTTCTTCAATACGCGAGATAGTATCATAAAAATTCGCAGCACGCCCTGGGTAGACAGTATAGTGAGTAGAATATGACAGATCAGCCGATGGATGACCAAAACTCGAATCAGCATCAGACACCACAAAGGTCATTACAAGTGGGCGATATTGCAAAGCTTAAAGTATTGAGGTTTATGGCGTTTGGCGCTTTTGTTGATGGCCTTGAGTTAGGTGATCTATTGATCCCTAAAAAGTATTTAAGTGGCAAAGAAAGCGTCGGTGATTTTTTGCGAGTGTTTATTCATAAAGACTCTGATGATCGATTAATCGCAACAACGCAACTGCCCAAAATTCAAGCGGGCAGTTTTGCCTATTTAAAAGTGACACAAGTTAATCAAACCGGTGCCTTCGTTGATTGGGGGCTCGACAAAGAGCTTATGATACCGTTTGCCGAGCAACGCATACCCTTGGACGAAGAGCGCAGTTATATTGTTTATTGCTATTTAAATCAGCAAGATAATCGGTTAGTTGGCTCGACTAAAATTGATCGCTGGTTGATAGAATTTAATAAAGATCTAGTCCGCGGCCAAAGTGTCAGCCTCATCATCGGGCCAAAAACTGATCTAGGATACAAGGTTATTGTTGAGCAACAGTATTGGGGTTTGATTCATCATGATGATCTTTTTAAGCCGTTGAACCTGGGTGAATCTCATCGCGGTTTCGTTAAGTCTATCGGTGAAGATGATAAAATTAATATTCGCTTAACGGACAAGGTGCACACTCGATCAGGCGAAGCTCAAAGAATTTTAACCTACTTGCAAAGGACTGATCAAGTGTCACGACTCACCGAGAAAAGCTCGCCAGAACTGATCAAACAAGAATTACACATGAGCAAAGCAGTATTTAAACGGGCCATAGGTTTATTGTATAAGCAAGGCGTGATCAGCTTGGACAAGGGCCTTATCCGGGTTGTTGAGTAGTTCTACTGCGCAACCACAGTTTTGACCAGTAACCCCATACACACCAAAAGTATCACTGTCGCGATAAGGCCAGAGACAATATAGTTAATGGGTGAACCATTGGTAAAATCCGCTTGTCGGTTTTTTTCCGATTGAATACCGAATAGGCCAGCAAGTGTGCTTTGAACTACCGATAAAAAACCAGGCTTGGCTTTCGATTGCTTGTTATTCATGTCTTTCTTCATTCTCCAACTCGCTATTAATGCAGTAGTGGTGATAGCCATTTTTGGTTTAGCTCGAGTGTTTCTTGCCGTCGTTCAGCATAGTCTTGCACTTGATCTGTATCAATCTTACCAACCCCAAAATAGCGACTTTCTGGATGACTAAAATACCAACCACTAACAGATGCAGTCGGCCACATCGCCATGTGTTCGGTTAAGGTCACTGGTATTTGGTGCTCAGCGTCTAGTAACTTAAATAGTTTAGTTTTTTCTCTGTGATCTGGGCAGGCAGGATAGCCAGGTGCAGGTCGTATCCCTTGATACTGTTCTTTTATGAGTTGCTCGTTACTCAAGTCTTCAGCGGTAACATACCCCCAGTGTTTTGTTCGAACCTGTTGATGCATGTATTCAGCGCCAGCCTCGGCCAGCCGATCGGCTAGGGCTTTAATCATAATTGAATTGACGTCATCGTTATCCAGGTCAAACTCTTTGGCTTTTTCTTCACAGCCAAGACCAGCTGTGACAATGAAACCGCCAATATAATCATAACGACCATGATCCTTACTCGGAATGAGATCAGACAAACACCAGTTAGGTTTGCCCTCAGGCAGTTTGACCTGTTGTCTTAAATGGCAAAGTCGGGTTCGTATTTGGCTGCAACTTTCGTCTGTGTAGACAACAACATCATCGCCTTGCGAATGTGCTGGCCAAAAACCAATCACAGCTTTGGCCTCAAGCCAGTGCTCTGCAATTAATGTGGTCAACATAGCTTGTGCATCAGCAAACAAGTCTCTTGCAGCCTCGCCAACAATCTCATCTTCGAGTATTTTTGGATACTGGCCCGCGAGTTCCCAGGTTTTAAAAAACGGGGTCCAATCGATAAATTCTACTAGTGCTGCTAGTTCAAGGTCAAACTTTTGATGTTCAAGAAATAGCGGTTTGATCACGTGTTGTTGTGCAGGGAAGCTCAATACTGGTTTGTTAGCCCGTGCTTGTTCGAGGGTAATTAGCTTTTTATTTTGCCGACCTTTGGCATGACGTTGCCGAACCTTGGTATAATCTGCTTGAATACCGTGTAAGTAGGTTGGCTTGTCTTTTGAGAGTAATTTTGAGGCAACGCCAACCGCGCGCGAAGCATCTGTTACGTAGACCACGTCCGTATAATGAGGCGCAATTTTAACAGCCGTATGCGCTTTTGAGGTAGTGGCGCCACCAATCATTAATGGTTGAGTTAATCCTAACCGTTTCATTTCTTGGGCCACGTGCACCATCTCATCTAAGGAGGGTGTAATAAGCCCAGAAAGACCAATAATATCCACCTGATGCTCTTTGGCGGCTTTGAGTATTGTATCGCAAGGCACCATCACGCCTAAATCTATAATTTCAAACTCATTGCACTGCAAAACGACGCCCACAATATTTTTACCAATATCGTGCACATCACCCTTGACCGTTGCCATCAAAATTTTACCTTTACTTTTATTTTCCGCTTGCTCTTGAGCTGTCTTGCTGGCTTCAATAAATGGAATAAGATAGGCCACTGCTTGTTTCATGACTCGTGCGCTTTTGACCACTTGAGGCAGAAACATTTTACCCTCGCCAAAAAGATCGCCAACTCGATTCATGCCGTCCATTAGTGGGCCTTCAATCACCTCAATTGGCTTGGCCACTTGTTGGCGCATTTCCTCCGTGTCTTCTAGAATATTGGCGTTTATACCTTTAACGAGCGCATGTTCTAGCCGTTGTTTAATGGGCAGCTCTCGCCAAGCATCCACAATTTCTGGGTGCAGTTCTTTTTGGCCCTTGTGACGCTCGGCTGTGTCTAAAAGTCGCTCACTAGCATCAGTTCGACGGTATAAAATCACGTCCTCTATAGCGTTTCGTAAGTCTTTTGGGATTTCCTCATAAATTTCAAGCTGACCTGCATTGACAATACCCATGTTGAGGCCAGCTGAAATAGCATGATACAAAAAGACCGCGTGAATCGCTTCTCGAACTTGATCATTGCCGCGAAAAGAAAACGAAACATTGCTCACGCCACCAGAAAGGCTAACATAAGGGCAGCTCTGTCGAATGGCACGACAGGCCTCAATAAAATCCAAGCCATAACGGTCGTGTTCTTCAATCCCTGTTGCCACGGCGAAAATATTCGGATCAAAAATAATGTCTTCTGCTGGAAAATTGTTGGCCACCAATAAATCATAACTTCGTTTGCAAATAAGGTGCTTTTTTTCGAAAGTATCTGCTTGACCGTTTTCGTCAAAAGCCATAACCACTACAGCTGCACCATACCAGCGGCACAGTTTAGCCTGATGCAAAAATTGGGCTTCACCTTCTTTTAAGCTAATAGAATTGACGATACTTTTACCCTGAATACAACCAAGGCCTGCTTCAATCACATTCCACTTGGATGAATCCACCATAATCGGCACACGACAAATATCTGGCTCGGTGGCGATCATGTTTAAAAAGCGAACCATGGCAGCTTTTGAATCAAGCATGCCTTCGTCCATGTTAATATCGATAATCTGCGCACCAGCATCCACTTGTTGCAATGCAACGCTTAGGGCTTCGTCGTAATTATCATCTTGAATAAGCCTGGCAAATTTTCGAGAGCCAGTGACATTAGTCCGTTCTCCGATATTGACAAAATTAAGTGTCTTGTCCAGGGTAAAAGCTTCCAGACCGCTTAACCGCATTACTTTAGGCACAGTAGGCACTGAGCGCGTTTGAGTTGGCGCCACTGCTTTGGCAATTGCCTTGATATGGGCAGGAGTGGTACCGCAACAGCCACCAATAATATTGATCAAGCCTGCAGTGGCGAATTCTTTAATAATGCTGGCCATTTCTTCTGCGGATTGATCATATTCACCAAATTCATTGGGCAAGCCGGCGTTAGGGTGAGCTGACACTAGAGTGTCTGAGCATTGCGACAATGCCGCAAGATGAGGGCGCAGTTCTTCAGCACCAAGGGCGCAGTTTAGCCCTATAGAAAAAGGCTTAACGTGTCGTACGGAATTCCAAAACGCTTCAGGCGTTTGGCCTGATAATAAGCGTCCACTAGCATCTGTGATAGTACCGGAAATCATCACTGGCCAGATTTGGTCTTGTGCTTCAAAAAAAGCGTGTATTGCATAGAGCGCGGCTTTAGCGTTCAATGTATCAAAAATAGTTTCGACCAATAATAGATCGCATCCACCTTCGGTTAAACCTTTCAATGCCAGGGTGTAATTGTCGACAAGTAATTGAAATGTGACATTTCGAGCTGCCGGATCGTTTACATCTGGTGAAATAGAGGCGGTGCGACTGGTAGGGCCGAGCACGCCCGCTACATATTTAGGTGAATCAGTGGACTTTTGAGCGATGTGAGCAGCTTCTTTGGCAAGTTTTGCGCCTTGAAAGTTAATGTCGTACACCAGGTGATCGCAGTGATATTCTGCTTGAGATATTTCGGTGGCGTTGAAGGTATTGGTTTCAACAATATCCGCGCCTGCCTCAAAATAGGCAAGATGTATGGCGCGAATAATATCTGGCTGAGTCAAACACAAAAGATCATTGTTGCCCTGCAACGGGCTGGCATGATCAGCAAGTAATTGGCCGCGATAGTCGTTTTCTTGCAATTGATAGCTTTGAATCATAGTGCCCATAGCACCATCAAGAATGACAATGCGTTGTTGGCAAAGGTGTTCTATCGACGGCTTTTGCATATTACTGAACGCCCATGCCGGTCGTTGCACCTGCATCTGGTGCAAGTAAGAAAATATCTTTATCACCAGGCCCTGCACCAAGCAGCATGCCTTCAGACGTACCAAAACGCATTTTTCGAGGCTTTAGATTGACTAATGCCAACACTTTGCGACCAATCATATCTTCAGGCTGATAGGCGGTTTTCATACCAGCAAAAATAGTGCGAGTCACATTTTGGCCGATATCAACAGTGGTTTTAATCATTTTATCTGAGCCTTCCACAGCCTGAGCATCAACAATAGTCACCACTCTTAAATCCAAGCCAATAAAATCTTCAATGGTAATTTCTGGTTTGACCTGAGCTTGTTCGAGCTCTGCTTTATTTTGTTCGGCTGTTTTAGATTCTACAACTGTTTTTTTAGTTGTTGGGACTGTATTTGATTCTTGCACTTTAAAATCCTTATGTGTCAACAAATGTTGTTGTAATTTTTTAAGGTCAAGCCGTTTTAACAGAGGTTGGAATTGAGCAACTTGATGTTGTTCTAACGGCGTCTGCAGCAATTGATGGCTTAACTCATCTTGTTGTAAAAAGGCGCAAGCTCTCGTTGCCAAGCCAGGTGTAATAGGTGCAAGACAAGTCATAATAGCGCGAAACAAATTAATGCCAAGACTACAAGTATTATGGGTAAAAATATGCTGTTCTGGATCTTTAATAGTGACCCAAGGTTTAAGCTCGTCAATAATTTTGTTAGCGTCATCGGCGGCCGTCATAATAAGTCGAGAAACTTTGCTAAATTCAAATTGCTCCATAAGCGATGGAATTTGGGCTAGCTGCTCAATTGTATGTTGATAATGGTTTTGGTTGGTTTCATTAAGCGTGCAGAGCTGATTATCAAACTGCTTATTGATAAATTTAGCACAGCGGCTTGCTATGTTGACGACTTTTCCTACAAGGTCAGCATTTATTTTTTGAGCAAACTCTTCTAAATTTAAATCAACGTCATCAAGATTTGACGATAGTTTGGAGGCAAGGAAATAACGAATGAGATCTGGGTCAAAATGATCTAAATATTGGCGAGCAGTAATAAAAGTGCCTCTGGATTTAGACATTTTTTCGCCATTAATAGTCACATAGCCATGCACCAATATTTTGTTCGGTAATCTGTAGCCTGTATTTTGCAATATTGCAGGCCAAAATAAGCCATGAAAATTAATTATATCCTTACCGATCACATGAAAGAGTTCAGTTGTAGAATCAGCTTGCCAATAGTGATCAAAGTTAAGTTGTGGGTTTTGCTTACAAAGTGCTTCAAAACTTGCCATGTAACCAATCGGGGCGTCCATCCATACATAAAAATATTTGCCAGGGTAGCCTGGAATTTCAAAGCCAAAATAGGGTGCTTCGCGGGAAATATCCCAAGGCTTCAGACCATCTTTAAACCATTCTTTTAATTTATTGCTCACAGGTCTTGGCAGAACATCGCTTTCAAGCCACTGCTCTAAAAAAGCGTGTTGTGAGGGTAAATCATAATACAGTTGCTCGACAGTTTTCAGCTCAGGCGTAGCGCCAGAAAATTGTGAAATTGGGTTGATCAGCTCGCTGGCTTCATAAGTGCTACCACAGACTTCGCAATTATCGCCGTACTGATCAGCTGTTTGACACTTTGGGCAAGTGCCCTTGACAAATCGATCCGCTAGAAACATGCGTTTTTCTGTGTCAAAAAGCTGTTGCTTTGATTGCTTCAGGATAAGACCAGCATTGTCCAGTGTTATAAAGATATCGCCAGCTCGTTTTTCGTTTTCAGGACTATGGGTAGTGTGATAATAATCAAGACTAATGGCAAAGTCTGCTAGATCTTGTTTGTGACGTTGATAAATTGGTGCGCAAAAGTCTTCCTCGCTGATGCCTTGCTCTGCAGCTTTTAGCATGACACCAGTGCCGTGAGCATCATCACCGCAAACATAGCTCACACTATGGCCTTGGCTACGCTGAAATCGTACCCAAACATCGGTCATAATAGCTTCTAAAATATACCCTAAGTGCAAATCGCCATTAGCATATGGTAATGCACTGGTCACTAAAATTTCTCTTTTTTTCATGTCAATGAATTCCTAGACGAATGAGGGATAAAAAGGTGTGGCAACGACGTGCCTTGTAAACCTTCAAAACCTTATAATTTATCATAGATTTGAAGGTTTTGCTGAAGGTTTTTAACGGCTTAGTTGTCGATATTAGAAGAGCCATCTTGGCTGATTGTTGGTGAGAACTTGTCAATAGCATAAAAGCTGTCTAGACCTAATAAAGGGAATGATTAAAAGTGGCCGGTCATAGAGGCGGCGCTTTTAACTTAACAGCGTAATTCTAAAACTTAACCGCCGACAATTTACAGTGCATAAGTTGTAGCCACAGTATTGGAGATGTTCAATGGGTCACGAATCCAGTTTCTTAAAGTCAATAGTTCAGGTCGCAGGTGGCTTTGCAGTGACGCAAGTTGTTTTAGCGGGCGTCGTTTTCAGTCAAATTGAATCTGCTGGGCCGTTAGCAAAGCCAGCGCTAGTGGTGATTGGGCTTGTGTCAATAGGCGGCTGGTTTGCACAATCAATGATTTTAAAGACCAAATTGACTGATCCGCTGGCTGGTATTTCCAAAGTATTACGAAATTTAAGTAATGGCCAACTTAATACGCCAGTACCCCAACAGACCAGCGGTGAGATTAGCGTTGTTTGTAGTGATGTAGTCAAATTAAATGACTTTATGAGTCATTTGCAGACGCAGTTGGGAAACTCAGCTGTGATGTTGACAAGTTCATCACAAAGTCTTTTGTCTGGCAACAGTGGTTTACGTGAGCGAGTGCTCGAAACTCATTCTATGGCGGATCAAATTGCAGCTGCTATGGAAGAAATGACCACGACAGCCCACGAAGTGTCTGGCCATGCTAGCCGAGCGGCAGACCAGACTCATGCTATGAACGAAGCGGTTATCCAAGGTCAGAGTTCTATGAATGATGCCACTTCATCTATTGGTCGTTTGACCACACAGATGGACGTTGCAGTGGAAACAGTTCGCAAGTTAGCGGTGGATTCTAGTAGCGTTGGCAAGGTATTAAGTGTTATTCGAGGTATTGCCGAACAAACGAATCTATTAGCACTTAACGCGGCAATTGAAGCTGCAAGAGCTGGTGAGCAAGGTCGAGGTTTTGCAGTGGTTGCTGATGAAGTTCGCTCCTTGGCGCAAAAAACCCAAGAGTCTACCCAAGAAATTCAAATTATTATCGAGAACGTCCAAAGCGGCGCTAAAAATGCCACATCAGTGATTGATTCAAGTAAATCCATTACCACTGAGACATCCTCTTTGTTTACAGATGCAGGTGCTAAGTTATCTGAAATCGGTGAGTCGATTGGTGAATTAAGCACACTTAATACACAGGTGGCAAGAGCTGTAGACGAGCAAACAAAAGCTGCGGATTCTATAGGACGCGATATCACTCGTATTTCTGAAGTAGCTGAAGATTTTAAAGCTTTGCAAGGTGAAGTAGAGCGCACCAGTCGAGATTTATCAGCCCTTTCTTCCACAAATAACGAGCTTTGCAAGCGGTTTGCAGGGTCTTAAAATAAAACAAATGTCTATAGTTGTAGTCCTTCAAACACCTTCGGGTGTTTTTTTTGCTTGTTATTCAGTCTATTTTGTTACACGGCGGCATCTTTTGAGAAAGCATCCCAAGTGCCAGATTAAGGCTTTGCTTTTATCTCGGGGTTTAGTCATGAAAAGAATCTTACTGGAAGCCTTGCTGAATTGGAAAAAACAGCCAAGTCGCAAACCTTTATTAACTGATGGTGCTCGCCAAACTGGTAAGACTTTTTTACTTAAAGCCCTTTTTGGCTCCACATTCAAGCGGGTATTGAAGGTCGATTTTCTTGAATCCCCAAGTTATACAGAAGTAAGGTCTTTAGTGAGGTCTTTAGTGAGGTCTTGCACAGACAGGTCTTGCACAGACAGCCATTAAGCAGCCATGGTCTTGCACACATGGTCTTGCACAGACAGCCATTAAGAGGTCTTGCACAGACAGCCATTATAAGGTCTTGCACATATGACCAGAGGTCTTGCACAGACGACCAGAGGTCTTGCACAGACAGCCATTATCAAGGTCTTGCACAGACAGCCA
>Ga0115546_1001500_pt1 | contig 14457 bp, 8 predicted proteins | sample COGITO_mtgs_1004_FD_87186 | JGI IMG/M metagenome (GOLD analysis project Ga0115546, IMG submission 87186) | Pelagic marine microbial communities from North Sea - COGITO_mtgs_100413 | ecosystem: Environmental > Aquatic > Marine > Epipelagic | place: Germany:Helgoland, sampling site Kabeltonne...
GGCTGTGAAACTAGGTATCTTAGAAGTTGGACTCTCTTGGATTCAACTATTAACCATGCGCTATGCCATCTAGCCGAGTGCTGAACAGTGATTCACGCTCCCATCTGACGGAACCAGTGCCCAAAAGCGCGATGTTGTTAGATAACTGGACAGTGCGAAGTTTTTCTCTGAGTAGACTCGTCTTCAGGAATGACTGTTTCGATAAAGGAGAGGCTCCGCCAAGGCGATCTCATGGAGCAACGAACATTCCTTTTGCCTAAAAGGCAAGGAATGTTCGAGACTGGTTGAGTCACTACAAACAACCAGCTTCATTATGGAACTCTACACTCGTATCGAGCAAGTGCTCCGGAAACTACGTCCAGCGTTCAGTCGAGAAGTGCCGTATGAATGGTTTGTGCTGCTGTTGTGGGGTGCGCTGTTGAACCATCAACCGGCAGCGGCGACGAGCTACCTGAACAGTTTAGGTCTAGCCGAAGCGTTGTATGGACGAGCGCTGCACTGGTTCAATTCGCAAGCGTTCGAGATGGATGAGGTGTGCCTGCGTTGGGGTCAGTGGCTCTCAGAGCATCCCCAAGTCAAAACGCTCAAAGGTCATCGAGTCTATGCTGGAGACGGCATCAAGATATGCAAAGAAGGGCGCAAAATGCCAGGTGTCAAAGGCTTGCATCAAGAGTCCGAAGATGTGAGCAAGCCAGAATGGATTCGAGGCCACTACTTCAGCGCGTTGAGCCTGTTGCTCGGTACCGGCAAAGCCCTATTCGCAGCCCCGGTTGCGCTTAAGCTGCATGATGGCATTGAGGCAGATGACGTCGATAGCAAACTGACGCTGGTCGATAAAATGGCGGTGATGTGCGTCCACTTGATGACCAAAGGGAGCCACGCTGTCTTGGACGCATACTATGCCTCAGCTAAGGTCTTACAACCGTTCCGAACGCACGGGCTACACTTGATTAGTCGGGCCTCGATTGCAACGGTTGCCCATGCGCCCTTTTCAGCGAATCCTGAGGTTCGAGGGCCGGGGCGTCGTCGGAAGTGGGGCTCACCGATTAAGTTACGAGAGTTATTCGCGCCGCTGTGTGAATGCAGCCACGCTCAGGTCTGGCTCTATGGAGAGCAGCAGCACGTTTACTATCAGCAGTTTGAGCTTTACTGGGATAGCCCTGATACCTTGGTGCTGTTCGTGCTTGCCCAGCTACCCAATGGCAAACAGATTATTCTGCTCTCTAGCGACCTCACCCTCACTGGGGCCCAAGTGATTGAAGCCTACGGCTGGCGGTTCAAAATTGAGCTGAGCTTTCGGACGTTGGTAAACTTGCTCGGCGGCTTTGACTATCGCTTTTGGCTCAAGTCGATGGATAGAATATCGCGCTGGCCTAAGAATCTAGTCCTAGCTGATTTCGATGATAGCTTTCAGGCTCATGTCGCCGGTAAGGTCGAAGCCTTTGAGAGATTTGTCAACCTCAATGCGATTGCTTTGGGCTTACTACAAGTTCTTGCTTTAGAGCTACGGATAAGAATAGCGAGTTTTCTATCTTTTCTTTTACTTCTTTGTCAATGGCATCGCTCTTCTTCAAGCTGCTTACAAGCGTATGGTTAGAAGAATAGTATACCTGTAAGGCTTTAGCTTGCCGCTCTGAAAAATCCGGTTTTGGGTTTATCCCTCGATGCTTGACGATTAACTGCTTCAGTTGTTCTCTCCAGTCTTTCCCTTCATCTATCCACCTCCGATTACATTCTTGAACCAGATTATCCAGCTCACTATTCCTTGTAGTATGGCTTTTCCAGAATTTGTTGTAAGAGGAGATATAGTTTCGTGTAAGTACGCCAAGTTGCTCACTCAGGTTCTGCAAACTTTCGTAGAAGGTATTGGGTAATATTCGATCAGAGACTAATGCCATTGCGTAACTGAAAACTTGATTAGATTCTATAGGAGAATCAGAATCTGATACTTTCATTCGCTTTAGTATGCCTTCAAGTGCGTCGCGACGGGGAATTGAGAGCTCATCATAAGGACTATGGCCATGTCCATGAACAGTTCCGATCGCCTCTTTGAGAGAACTATCAAGAGCACAAGCAATAGAAAAGTCAGCATTCAGATTGTTACTATCAGGGCGTGAATATGCGCGCATGAGTTCAAAATCCAAACGTAGTGAAGATTCTAATTCCTTATGAAAAATAGTATCAAAGCTATTAGCATTCGCCGTAGCGATAGCAAAGTAGAAAGCTCTAATTGCACATGCCCTATATGATGTTTTGACGGAACTTGACTTTAGATTTAGCCAATCAATCAATTCCTGTATTTTTCTATCATTAGATAAAAACAAATCAATCTCAAGCTTCATCCCTAGGAATAAATTTTCTGGCTCTAATAAGCTTTCAGACGTTAAAAGAAAAACTTCACGCCAGTGCGGTAAGATAACCCTTCTTACTAGTTCGTCCCAATTACAAGTAGAAGAGAAAAATCTCGCTACTAAATATTCTTGAAAAGTCAGATGTGAAAACGACCAAATTTTTCGCGATCTCTCAATCAGTAGCCCATGCTGAGACTCAATTGCCTTCAACACCACCCGACTATCTTGTAATTTAATGCTCAAAAATTCTGCGATATATTCCTCGATCTCGGCTTGTTCAAACAACACATACTGCTCTTGCTCAAACTTCTTCGTCGCCAGATAGCTCAATAGCTCCAGCTTCCGTTCTACCGACAAATCCCGATAAAGCTTATCCCGCACAATCTCCCGCGATTTGTCCCACTGACCCAGCAACAACTCCAATCCTTCCTTATAGAGCTTGGAGCGCTTGGAGTAAAACTTTCCAGTTTGTTGAAACACTGCACAGGTCAAACTTAGCAAAATCGGTGTGCTTGCTAAATCCCGAATCGGTTTGTTCTCTCCACGAAAAAGCTGCTTTAGAAGCATATCTGCCTTGGTTCGCCCTACGGTGAAATCCTTACAAACCGTCTTGAACCAATGCTCAGCAAATGCCCTTACCTGCGGCTCATTAAAATCTGCCACCTCGACATAATCAAATCGCTCAAACCTTGACTCCTGACTCTGCGTTCGGCAGGTCACAATTGTCTGTACTTGTGGATAGGCTCGCGCAAATCGCTTAATTTGTCTGGCAATCGTCTGCCCATCCGCTCCCGTTACCTCATCCAACCCATCCAGCAGTACCAGCGATCGACCTTCACCCAGCACTGACCTGACTGCCTGATCCGATAACCGCCAGCATTGCTTCAAATACTGATCCATTGAATAGCCAACTTCGCGCCCATCCTCCACAAACTCTCGTAGCCGAATCAGCACCGGAATTCGCTGCGCCTGTAAATTACCCGCATTACACTCCGTCACCACTCGCTGCAAATAGGTTGTTTTCCCCGAACCCGGCTTGCCCACCACCATCAAGTTGGTATTCCCGTCTAGTACCTCCAGTCCCGACACCCGCTGCCGTTTCTTGCCCAAGCCCATGCGATCCAAACCGCGATAGCCAGGATTCTGACTGAAGTCCTGCCACAGGTCATTCAGTTCTGACCGACGACTACTGCTCAACTCCTCCAAAACATTTACATCTACAAATAGCTCACCTAGCGGCACCCAATGATCTATCCCCCACAGCGGGATTGTTCCGTGCAAGCGCTGAATGTCATCGTGAATGCGCGATCGCACCTGCTGCACTAACTCGTCTACCGACGCAACTTCTGTGGGCTGAGATGGTGCCGAATGACTGATTTCCGTTCGAATGGCTTGAATGATCGCCTGAACGTTCTCCTCCGTTAACTCGAGGCGATCGCCAATATACACCTGTCCTAACGCTTGCTGGATATTGACTGGGTACTTGCCTATTTGTAGCAAAGACGGCAGGCGCTCACCCTGATTGAGTAATTCTTTCAGTGTATGAAGATCGGCCTCGTTATGTTCGCCATTCGCAATGCGTTCCAGAATGACTGATAATTCCGTTGGCTGGGGCATCGAGAGCATACTCTATTAGAGGCTAAGACAGGGCAGATCACTACCATTTAAGCTTATGGCTACTGCCACTGTCATTCTCTTTGCTTGTTCTCCTCGCTATCTCCAATAGGAAGGAACAAGGTCTGCTCAACTTTCTGTCTCACTGCATCACTTACCGTTCCATTCGCCATGTAGTCTATTAATAGCTTATTTACATCATAGTAGTGCCGGAACTGCTCCTTCTGTTCGTCGGTCAATTTCACCTCAGAGTCGATTTTTCGTAAGCTGTCATTGCTACCTGAAGCTGCTCAGTCCAGGTTTCTCCAGAATCCGACTACCATTGCTCAAAGATTTACTACTCTCTAGGTTTAGACAGCGACTTTTGGAATAACAGGAGTTCGTCCTGTAGTTATGCGTTCGTTTGTACCACGTTCGTAAACTGAGCTAGCCCGCATTTTTTGCGTAATTGCGATCGCTAGTACAATAGATATAAAACAATGAAACATACAATTAGCAAATGAAGCGAGTTGAGATTCAGCTCAAAGATGAAGAAAGAAGACGGTTAGACCTTCTGAGTACGAGCGGCAGTTGTCAAGTACGCGTGTTGCAGCGAGCCCAAGTCCTGTTGGCACTCGATAGAGGCGTTCTCGATACCCAAATCATAGAAGTCTTGAATATCGATAGAACGCGGGTCTGGCGTATTCGTAAACGCTACTTAGCCGATGGATTAGACCGTGCCCTTTCGGATCAGTCCCGACCTGGTCGCCCGCGCGAATACGATGATAAAGCCGAGGCCGAACTGATTGCCCTGGCTTGTAGCGAACCGCCTGCAGGGTATGGCCGTTGGAGTTTGGCGCTGTTGAGTGAGACCGCTAGAGCCCAAAGCAAATTGCTGCGCTCAGTGAGCGAAAGTACTGTCCGCCAGATGCTCAAAAAACGATGTAAGCCTTGGCTAAAGCGAATGTGGTGCATCGGTCAATTAACGCCTCAGTATCGTAGCCGCCTGTACGATGTGATAGACCTTTATCACCGACCCTACACCCCAGCCGAGCCAGTGGTTTGTGTGGATGAAAAGAGTAAGCAACTGCTGGCTGAAACCCGCACCCCATTGGCTGGCAAACCGGGCACTCCAGCCAAACAAGACTACGAGTATGTGCGCCATGGCTCGCGCAACTTGTTTGTCGCCGTTGAACCGCTAGCAGGCTGGCGGCAGGTTCAGGTCACGGCCCATCGCAAGAAGCCTGACTTTATTCGATTTATTCGCCAACTGCTGCAAGGTCGATATCGTCAGGCTCACAAAGTCCACATCGTATTAGACAATCTCAACACTCATTTTGCTAAGTGCTTTGTGGACGTTTTGGGTGAGAAGCGGGCTGCTAAGTTACTCCGTCGGGTCGAGTTTCACTACACCCTAGCCCACGCAAGTTTGCTGAACATGGCAGAAATTGAAATTGGCATCCTGGACAAGCAGTGCCTAAATCGACGCATCCCGACCGCTGAGATGCTGACGAGTGAAGTCAGCGCCTGGAAAACTAAACGCAATCGAAAGCGGCAGAGAATTAACTGATCATTTACCAAAGAGATGGCTGACAAGAAGTTGAAAAGGCACTATGTCGATGTTGCATAATTAACGGCACGCTGTACTAGATAGTGTATCGCCGGGAACACGTAGACTGAATAGTTGTCGTCAGCCTCCTTTATGTACGAGTCCAGCCCTTTCCGTTGCCGCTAGCTTGTCTCCAGATATTCGCAAGATATCTGTATCCAGGTGCTTTTGCACTTACAACCCATTAGCGACTTAGCCGCAAAGCACTAAATTAGTCGCAAGCTCATCTATCAATAGGGTAATAAAGAGCTGTTAGATGTTAGATGTCACGTCTAGTATTTTTGACATCTAACAACGGGCTTACGGTCACTGGCGTTGACTGGACTCAAGCTCATGTTGAGTAGGTCGCCGCGTTCGCTGACCACTAGATGCAGCTTGTAGCCGTAGAACCCGCCGACTGAGGGCAGCCGTATCTCGACCCCTTGTGCTGAGCTATGCGACGGTTATGGCAGACTTGGAGACGAGTTGGGTCGATGGAGCTTACGCCTGTACAGTTGCCGAAGAAGTACTTCAAGTAGCAGCGCTTCGTCGAATACACGATGGCGTCCATACGACGAAGCGCTGATTACTGACTAGTTTGGGAAAGGCGCTATGGCAGTAGTGACAGACCTGATGAGGGTAGTAGTGCTTGAAGGTGCGGTAATAACTTCGATGGAAACTGATGAGAATTGTCATCACTTCACTCAAGCTTAGCGACCACTGGCGCACTCCGCGCTTCACGTCACTGCCTAGCAGTTGCTGATGCCATTGCGGTTCAGAAGTCATCGACGTTGTAGAACAGGTCTTCTAAGCTAGTCATAAAGGAGGATAGGGCTGACAAGTTTTAGTACACTATTCTCCTTTCTTGCTCGTTCCTTATCCCCTGTAGTTTAGACAAAATCTGTTGTGAAGGCATACAAAAATGAGAGCAGCCAGATTTGTTGGCAAGCCCTTGGTGAATTAAGCAGAAATCAGTACTACGCAGCTATATTAGGCGCTGTTTTAGGTTTGGAATAGGTCTTTTTGACGGTGGGGAAACGAGGCCGAGGGGTTCTGGCTTTGCCCGTTGGCCATCCCTCAGACTTTCCACGAGGTTTAGGGTCATTAGCGGGAGATCCAATCCTAACCAAAATGGTGGCAAAGGCATTGGCCACCCGTCCGGGTGTCTTCTCGCTCAAAGGCTTTTGCCATGGCAGTGGCTGGTCAGGAGCCTCATTTCTGGCCAGCCACAGTTGCCAACTCATCAGGGGCATCAGGGAACTCCATGCCTGTGTTTGTTCAGCATTACCGAGATGAGGGAGACACCAATGCAGTCTCTGCTTGAGAAAGCGATACCAGTGTTCAATTGCAAATCTTCTCAGGTAGAGCTTCCAGATAGCCGCCAGAGCGGGCATTGTCTGGCCAACCCAAATCAGCCAGAGCGGCTGATGTTTCGGTTGACCCGCTTCATCCAAGCGTTCAACGAGCAACAAAGTCATCGGGTGGTCAGCACTTTGCTTGAAGTGGAGCTGTGACCATTGGCTCATTCGGATCTGACCTAAGGTCTCATCCTTTATCGTCTGTTGTTTTTCTGGCTCCCACCATGTCTGACGGTCTTTGAGGGTAAATTTATCACCATGTTTAGCGGGGCGACCTTTGCCACCGTAGGGTGGCGGTGGACCGTAGAGAACACGGTTCGGACGCAGCCGCATCAACTTGTCACAGGCGATCTCAGCGGTCTGTTTTATGAATGAGGCACAGCCATATTCTGAATCCCACAGTGACAGGGGACGTTGGTTCAACACATCACAGACCTGTTTAAGCTGCCCAGCAGCTTTCTCCAAAGGCGTTTCAAAGCTGGTGATACGCTCATGTAGTAACGGCAGTACCCAACTACCTGACGATTCAGGTACACACACCAAGCTGCTATAGCCTTGCCCAATGGTGACGGCTGAGTCATCTGGGTGGCTTTGGGGCTGATGTTCATAGGTGCGCTCCTTCAGCGTCGGTGACCAGACTCTTGGCCATGCGGTGTGGTCACCTGCTAGCAGCATCTGTGAGCCTGCGGTCGGAGGTGGCAGATAGTCTCTGTACAAACTCAGCAATTTAAAATTCGGCGGGTTACTTCGCATGAGGACTTTGTACAGACTCTGCCAAGCTCTACGGAATACTGGTGATAGCGATAGCTCGGCAAAGCTAGTCACGCTTCGGCTGGTCAGCACGGCGTCTACCAAATCGCATAGGCTTGCTCGGCAATGGCCGAGCAAGCTGTAGGCGCGCTTGCGAAATCTCTGTAAATCAGTGAAGCTTTCCATAGGTGACTGAGGGGAGTAGTGTTTTCTCAGTTTCGCCTATGGAGCGATCTGCTTTTCGGCAATCATCTTCGATGAACTGAAAGCGATCGCTCTGACAAAATTATTTGTCTAAACTCCAGGACTAAAGCGAGTGTGGATAACGTTGAACTTGCCAAAGCGCTCGGGAATGTCTCGCCAGGGAATACCGGCACGGCCTCGACAAACAAACGGTTGTCCTTAGCGGTCACCTCCACATCGCCTGGTTTGCCGGGTAGCATGTCTTTAATCCGATCCCATTGGTCATCGCGCAGTGCATATCGTCGGGTCGTCATCGGGGCATTATCAGCACCTTTATGATAAAAGTGCCTGACGATTCTTTCGTCTATCTAATTGATGACAGGCCCTAGTTCGTAATCTCTGAGGTCACCATTTTTGAATGACCTCTTGAACAACTCTAGAAACTACTTTCAATCCACTATCTCCAGATAAAACCTTTATTGAAGGAGCTAGCTCAGGAAAAATTCTTAAGAAGTCGTCGCGATTTAATGTGGAAATTCTATGCAAAAACTCATTCCATTTACTAAGCGTAGCCTCGAATTCTTTTGATGCGGATTGTTTCTTGTCTATGTTGTCGAAACATTTAAACTTATTGTCTTTGTCACCAAAAGCATCGCTTACCGTAGAAGAAGAATATCTTGTGAAGATACCAGCTATTGAACGTAGAGACTCAACTCTCAAGTTCTTATCTTGTATCTGAAAAGCATGATTAATAGCGCTGTTGAGGAAATAACTAGGACTTCTAATAGCTAATACATACAGCGAATCTGCTTTGCCTCTTTCATCTTTTATTTCCTGGGTGAGCTGTAAGACTTCTGAGAAAAGAGTTTCAGGAAGCTTGCTTGCTATTTCATTTACTACAAGTTCAATGTAAGAATTATGGTGTAGGGTGTCCGTAGATTCTATCAATTCATCAAGTAAATAGGGAAGCTTTCTTGCTAGAATACTGAAGGTTAAAGTTCTTAGCCCGCTATCTTCTATTGTTCGCACATAGCTTAGTATGTCAACTAGCAGCGAACCAGAAGCTCTTTCTGCCAAGGAATCTAAAGGCCACGAGCGATGAAAATCATCTTCAATCTCTACAGTAAGCTCAAATGCTTCTATGAGTTTTTCTTCAGATAGCTTAGGAATAATACTGTTTAGCATTATTCCTTTGTGATAATCGTTTGATGCTTTACGGATAAGCTCAAACCCTTTATAGCAGGGATATATAGGGAGCTGGTCTACGATCATACGTAATGTGCTGTTTCTGTCATCTTCGGACATAATCTCTGTAAGCTGCAGTGCTTTGTCAGCAAACTCAGGATGATTAGGAATCAGTGAGCACAAAGCTGAAGCTTTATAATGTGGTGTCCAAAGCTGTTCAGCAATTGATAGCACTTCTGAAACAAGAGTCTTAGGTATCTTGTGCGCTATCACACCTAGAATTTGAGCTTGGTGGCGTTCAGAGCGCAGTTTTTGAACTGCCAATAGAACTTCAGCTAAAAGATAGCTGGGTGTCTCTCGTAATGCCGTATCTAGAAAAATGAATGCATTCTCTTTATCTCTTATATTTTCAAATACTTTTAGCATCTTGATAACAAGGCTAGGTTCTTTTGCCGAAATATTGCTGAGAATTCTCATCTTCTGCGAACTGTCTTCTAATTGCATCGCAATCTCTAGCAATTCGTTATGAAAGTACTCGCAAAACTCTTCCGAAAAGCTTGCCAATGCAGCGACCCTGTCCGCTTTATCTTCTATCTGCTGTATCAAGTCAAACACTTCGTAAGAAAGAGAGGGTGACTGGCAAGCTATGCCGATCATAGCTTGTACAAACAAATAGTTGTCTTGAGTACTCTGAGTAATCTTTAAGGCTTCAATAACAAGCTCTTTGGAATCAAAGCGCTTTGCTAATGTATTGAGAAAGTCAGTTCTTTTAGATGCATCTTTGATATGTTGAGAAACCCTCAACACTGTGAGTAAATCAGTCTTCGAAAGGCTGCTGAATAGAGAGTTAAATAAAGTTTTTCTAGATAAGCTATCCTGAACTTGTAATATGAGTTTACATATATCAGCGAGTGAACTATCTGGGAGCCTATTTCCTAAGGCAGCCATGACTTCGGCTCTAAAATAAGTAGAGTTTATCCCTTTAGCGATGTTTAGTGCTTCCTCCACTAAGTCATCTGTAATTCTATGTGCGAATGCACATAGAGCTTTTGATACGCATCCTTCGTTTGAAAGACTCTGGATGATAGTAAGAACTTTAGGGAATTCGTTACGAACATTATCAGCTACAGAATATAAAACACTATCTGCTAGAGCTTCTTCAGATATCTTACTGACCAAAGGTATTATTTCAACCATTTCGCCTTCAGGCAGTTTTCGGGTCAGTTCTATGAAACCTTTAGCTCTTAAGCTTTCATTGCGAATACTTTTAGCTGTTGATAAAGCTTTGGGTAATAAATTGATATTGAATTTCTCTATTACAGTTAGCATTGTTAGATCTATTGCGATCTCGTGGTAGTCTTGTTCCCCTTCTACTAAAGGTGTAAGAACTTCGGCTATGGAGAACAAGCTCCGCGATCTCGCTTTCTGTGCTTGAATTTGTTCAAGGAGTTCAAGAACCTCTGTGACTAAACTGGGAATACTCGCGGCTAAGGCGCTTAAAAGCATTACTCTATAGTAATTATCTTGGAACTGTGCGCATAAATCCAGCAACTCGATTGATAGTTCATAACTATGTCTGTATGCTAATGCTCTCATCGCTCTTGCTCTGAAGTACTCACTTTCAATTTGTTGTGATATCTTGAGAGCCTCTGGCAGAATATTTTGTGGAAGGTGATTTGCAAATTCCTGTATTACAGTAGATATAAGTTCCTGATTCTGAAATTTCTGTAACATTTTCAACGCTCCTGACATAAGACTTTGAGGCATATCGTTGGATATCCTTGTGAGAAAGTCAGCCTTAAACTTCTCGTCATCAATGAGCTGCGATATTTCTAAAGCCTCTGAGGTCAGATTTTGTGGAAGAGAGTGCGCTAACTCCCTTATTACATAAGCTTTAAACTCCGTGTCTTCGATCTTTTTGGATAACGCGAATATGTCTGGTATCAATTCTTTGGGAGAGTGACATACTAGTTCTTCAAGCGAAATTTTTTTCATCTTTCTACTTGAAAGCGTTTGTATACTGTTGATCGCGTAAGGCAGTAATGATTTCTGAATGTTTTTAGAAAGGATAAGAACAACCTTCTCTTTTTTGCTTTCATCTCCACTCGTTGCCATTAGGTCTATTACTTCAGGTAATAGTTCAGGAAACTCTTCAATAACTCTGCTAATAACTATAGGTTCGCCGGATTCTTTCTTAATTCTCTTTGCCGTTTTTAGTGCTTCAATAAGTAAAGATCCAGATAGATATCTTGAAACTTTTTCTAGCATTCTCGCTTGCTGTTCAGGTGAGGAAAATCCCTGAATATGTGCCAACCCTTGTGCTGGCATCCAAACTTTATATTCCACAAGCAACAGCACTAGCTCGCTAGGGATATTACTCATCAGGCTATTTATGCTTGACTTAGTTAGAGCATAACGACATTGTCTTGATACGGAACTACAAGCATCCTGAGAATATTCGCTTTTAGCGAGTTCCCACGCTTGGTTGAGACCTATCATAAAGATAGACGCTTTGCCAACTTTCTCACAAGCTTCATACCAACCATCTCTTCCTCCTTCCGTCGTTTCTGAGAAGATTTTGTGAATCTCGCGGGACTCTTTAGCCTGTTTAAAGTGCCATACTAAATTACTATGAATGTATCCATCATGTGGCAAAGTATGCCAGCGTCTATGCCTCGTTTTCTTCGTGTATTTATCTAAGAAAATCTTGTGTGCTTCACATAAAGTCAACCCTAAGCCACTTAATTCACTGGCATTGTCGGGTGTAACAGCGCTTTGGATTAGTTTGTGAGCGGAGTATCGAACGATGTCATGCAACTGATACTCCTTGCGCTTACCCAATTTCTCGCGTCTATTGGATACTAAAGCACGTTGCCTTAGAAACCGTAATATCTTTTCAGCTTTTCTCTCCGATACTTGCCATAGTGTAGCGGCTACTTCACCGGTTATGGCTGTATCCTCTGCTAATATTCCTAGCCACGAAAACTGTACTAATTGTGCTGGAGGTAATCGGTTCAAGCTCAAGTTTAACGATGCAGTCAAACTATGATTACGTCTTTTTCTGTCTTTATAACTCATGAATTGAGTGCCAGGTGCATCAAAGCTTTCTAAACGAACAACTTCGGACTGTAGATCGCTTAGTAGTTCTCTCCAGCTAGCGCCATCGACAATCTGAGCAGCAGCTAGTTCTAAGGCCAAGGGTAAATAACCCAAAGCTTTTGAAAGCTTTAATGCGATATCTTCTTCTTTTTCTGTGAAGTCTCTACGGATAGCCTGCTTCAGCAATTTGAGTGATTGAGCTGGAGCCATAACATCTAAGTCGTAGCGGTTGGCTTCTGGAATGACTGCCTCCCGAGTCGTAATAAGGATGCTACTATTTCCACTTCCTACTCGAAAAAAATCCGCATGAGCCGAATCCCAAACATCATCAATCACTAATAGTACGCGCTTGCCACGCAGTAAGCTGCGTAGATGACTACTAGCAGCCTCTGGACTAGCAGGAGAAAAGTCATCTCCTAGTACCTTAATCCATTCATCCAGCAGTGGTAGTAACTGAGGCGTCTGCCCCAACGTGACCCATAAAACTCCATCACTGAAGTAGCTGAGAATTTCCTCTTCTTGGCTAATTGCAGATGCTAGAACAGACTTCCCGATACCCCCTAGTCCGTAAATTGCACTGATTACTAAGGTGTTCGATAAGGACTTAGTAGTTAATTGATGCTTGAGTTCGGTAAGGACTTCTGGTCGGGTAACATAATACGCAGGTAGCGCTGGTGCCTGATGTACATAGTCGAATGTTAGACTGCCACTACCTGAAACTCCCACGAGAATGTTGTCATTACCACTGACAACAATACTGTTAGTTACATCTCCTTGAATGTTTATACTTCTGTTTTCTTTTGAAGTCATTGTCAAAGCATATAAAGCAAAGCAATAATCAGATCGCAGGGCAGCGAATTCTATGAATCTCCCTCGGATGTTCTAAGTAGGGAGATTCCTTGCGCTAGTGTCAATGGTAGTATCGCACCTTTTATTTAACAGGGAGATGTCTTTATACAAGATCGTTCTGACGATTATTGCATCTTCATAATGCTTATAGCATAGCGCTCTACTTTAAGTATTTATTACAGCCTTCTGGACTAGCGTATAGGCACGATGTCTGATGAAGCTGTGTCTGATGACATCACCTCCCAGCCCCGCTGCTGTAGCCAACTAACCGCAGCTTGCATATCGGCAAACAAAGGCGATTCGTCAATAAAAAATAGACTTCCGGAGCCTGCGACCTTGTTCAGCCATGCAAGTTCATCTGCGCGAGGTTGGAAGTACCCGTAGACTAGAAGCGGCTGTTGTTTGAGTTTAGTCGCTTCTAGTTCATCTGCTCGCCAGTACAATTCGTCAGCATCGAAGAGGCTACTTTCATGCAATGTGCTCTGGTATTGCTGGGCGACTCCTATCAGGCCAGCGGTGCGGGCAGACAGGTTAGTAAAACTGTCTGCCGACGCCTGCACAAAAGACGGACAGCTTTGCAATAGCGATTTGGCTGCGGGCATCCAGGCTCTTGCTGTGCCTAACAAATCAGCAGGCTGAAGAACCTCCTGTAGTGTTTGACGGAACTGCTTTTGAGCCTGAAGCGGAGAGGCTTTAATTTGTCCCTGCTGCTGAAGATATTTAAGTGCTATTGCCTGGAGCGGTTGATGCTGGGCAGAAATGGCGCGGGCGGCGAGACGTGAAGGCGTGATGACCTCGTAGCTGCCTTGTTTAGATAGCTGCGTAGCTTGTTGATGTGGGAAAGGAGCGGTGTAGATGTAGCGGGTCATTCAAAGGGGTGCCTAGTTGCCCCTTTTACAATCCTCTTTTCTTGAGTACTGCTGTTTGAGGCGATCCGCTCAAAGCTAACAACCATAGTTGATAAGAAGGGCGATCTCGATCACGGCTTCATTGATGTTTTAACCAAGGTTCATGCTTACCTTCTTCTCAGTCCTTGCTTCGTTTATTCGTGTCACTTTTTATGCCTAATACAAAAATGACACGAATAATATTCTAAATAGTTAGCCTTTCTGATGAGTGCTTCTTCAAAGCTTCTAAATAGAACGAAGGCTGTGACTTGCTCACGATGGATCGGCTTTTTCTATTTGTGTCACTTTTTTGGGTATATCAATAAAGTGACACAAATACTTGTTTGAGTTGCGATCTCATCCCTAAACCTGTTCAAATAGGCTTTGTTTAGATCGGTTACTCGTCTGTACGGTATAGATAATATGCCGCCTTAACTTCGCCTGTAGCACGCCCTTGAAATGAATTGGTTTCACCGTCGCGACCGCCACCCCGTCCTCAACAACGCTGAACGCAACGGCATGAATCGGCCCATCAGCGCGGTCGCGAAAGAAAGTCATTAGCACCTCAGGCGTACTCTGAAGCCCAAAGAGAGGAATATCGAGTTCCTTAACCC
>Ga0115546_1001501_pt1 | contig 14452 bp, 10 predicted proteins | sample COGITO_mtgs_1004_FD_87186 | JGI IMG/M metagenome (GOLD analysis project Ga0115546, IMG submission 87186) | Pelagic marine microbial communities from North Sea - COGITO_mtgs_100413 | ecosystem: Environmental > Aquatic > Marine > Epipelagic | place: Germany:Helgoland, sampling site Kabeltonne...
CCATAAATATATCCTTTAAACCCGTTAACTTATTCAGTACAGAATTGGCCGCAAACTCTAAGTCTTCATTTGGACTTACTAAGTCTCCAGGAAGTGCCCAGCTATCCTTGTAAGGATCTGCATTACGTTCTATGAGAAGAACCCGAACTTGACCTTCTTGATATCCAAAAACAACACAGTCCACAGAAAGTCCAAATTGGAACACATCGTTAAATGGAACATTATTTTCAGATATAAAATACTTGCTGGGTTGACTCATTCAGGGTGCTATATTAGTTAATTTGAGACGAAATTAAATGAAAAATTTACTTATAGTATTTTTTACTTTAAGTTTTTTTATGTTCTTTTGGAACATCATAACATAATAATAACATGAAAAAAATCATTACTTTAATTCTAACAGCACTCACTTTTGTGGGTTACGCTCAGGATCCTACCACTTCGGCAGGAACTCCTTCTCAAGCTTCTACGGATGTGATTTCTATTTTTAGCGACTCTTACACTGATGTCTCTGGTACAGATTTTTATCCAAATTGGGGTCAATCTACGCAGTATGCTGCATTTACCTTAGGCTCAGATAACATGATTAAGTACTCTAACTTAAACTATCAAGGTATTAATTTTGGTTCTGCTCAAGATGCAAGTGCAAAAGGGTATCTACACATGGACATTTGGACTGCAACTTCATTTGATTTAGACATATTTTGCATAAGTCAAACTCCTCAAAACGAGAAAAAAGTTACTAAAACTTTAGTAGCAAATCAGTGGAATAGCATTGATATCGACTTAGCAGATTACATCTCTCAAGGTCTTTCTGTGGCTAGTCTTTACCAATTCAAATTTGACGATTTGGGTAGAACTGGTAGCACCATCTTTTTAGATAATGTATATTTCTATGGTTCACCGGCAGCTACTGAGCCAAGCGTTGCTGATGCTACTCCTACTTATGCTGCTGATGACGTTATTTCTTTATTTAGTGACGCATATACTAACGTAAACGTAGATACTTGGAGAACAGGATGGTCTTCTGTAACCCTAGACGCTTTTGATATTAGTGGAGATAACATCAAAAAATACAGCAGCTTAGACTTCGTTGGAGTTGAGGCAACTGGAGCAAATTCAATAGACGCAAGCACTATGGAGCATTTCAATCTAAGTGTATGGACTCCTGACGCAACTATATTTAGAGTAAAATTAGTTGACTTTGGTGCTGATAATGGCTACGGTGGCGGAGATGACAAAGAACACGAACTTGTATTTGAAGCTCCTGCTCAAAACAATTGGATCAACTATCACTTGGCTTTAGCTGATTTCACAAATCTTACAACGAAATCAAATATATCTCAAATTATTTTTTCAGCTACCCCTGCAGGAAGCGCTACGGCTTTTATAGATAACGTTTTCTTCAGCAAAGAAGCGGTCACTCCTACTCCTACAGTTGCAGCAGCAGATCCTACAGATTTACAAGCTAATGTAATCTCATTATTTAGTAACGTATACACAGACGTAACCGTTGATACTTGGAGAACATCTTGGTCTTCAGCAGACTTAGAAGAAATCCAAGTTGCAGGAAATGATGTAAAAAAATACGGTAAACTTGACTTTGTTGGTATAGAAGCTGTTGGAGATAATTCTATCGACGCAAGTGGCATGACTCACTTTACATTTGATGCTTGGACTCCAGATGCTACCACTTACCGAATTAAGTTAGTAGATTTTGGTGCGGACAATGCATACGGTGGCGGAGATGACAAAGAGCACGAAATTGCCTTTGAAAATCAAGCAACTGCTACTTGGAACAATCATAAAATTGCGCTTAGTGACTTCACTGCTTTAACCTCAACATCAAACATTTCTCAGCTAATTTTCTCTGCTCTTCCAGTAGGTGGCGCAACACTTTATATAGACAACGTTTATTTCAGCAAACCAGATAATGGAAGCGTTAAAGAAATAGCTTTCAGCAACTTTGAGGTTTATCCAAATCCAGCTGCTGAATTTGTAAAACTTGAGGCAGTTGCCAATTTAGGAGTAATAACCAGCTACACTATACAAGGTATTAATGGTCAAACTATTACTTCTAGAGTACTTAACACTTCAGTAGTTTCAGAAGTAATTAATACTTCTAGCCTTGAAGCGGGTATATACTTTTTACAAGTAGCTACAGAGCAAGGAACATACACGCATAAATTAATTATTCAATAATCACTTTCATTTAAATATTTTCACAAGGGGTTCCAGTTAACTGAAACCCCTTTTTTTTTAACAAACAAACCATGAAAAAGAACATACTTACACTAACTGCATTATTAGGTTTTACTACCATTTATGCACAAAAGGTTCCTATTACGTTTGAACCCAACGAAAACGGGGCTGATTGGACATGGACTGTCTTTGAAAACGATGATAATCCAGCATTAGAAATTGTAGAAAATCCATCCCAAACTGGTATTAATACCAGTAATACAGTAGCCAAATTAACCGCAAGAGTATCAGGTGCGCCTTGGGTAGGATGCGAGTCAAAACATGGAAGTGATATTGGGACTTTTCAGTTAACCGCTGCAACATCTACTATCACTATAATGGTATATAAAACAGTAATTAGTGCCGTAGGAATAAAATTAGTTACCAGCAGCAGCGCCGCTCTTCCGGAGGTAAAGGTAGCTAATACTAAAATTAATGAATGGGAAGAACTGACCTTTGATTTCTCAGGTCAAACAACCATGGTGTACGACCAAATTGTCATTTTCCCGGACTTTATAAGCAGAGGAGAAGAAACGGTTTCATATTTTGACAATCTTACCATGGGTAACAAAACCATTGGTATAAGAGAGCAAAAAATGGTTAATGTTCAAATTTTTCCAAATCCAGCTCACGACTTTATTCAGATAAAACTAAATACACCGTCTCAAGAAACCACAGAAGTAACTATAATAAATGCGCTTGGTAAAGTAGTGAAAACCGAATATATAAATTCAGTGAATAGTAACAAACAAATTAGTACTAGTGATTTATCACGAGGAGTCTACTTTGTAAAAATAAAGAATGCCAACAGTACACTAAGCGAGCAAGTTATTTTGCATTAGTCAAAATATAAAGCGGGCGAGTATATTTGCCTACTATGCTTACTAAGACTTACGGCAGTGCCGTATATGGAATCTCTGCCCAACTCATTACTGTAGAAGTAGATGTGGGTCAAGGTGCAAAAACACAAATCATCGGACTGCCCGATAATGCAGTAAAAGAAAGTCAACCAAGGGTAAACGCCGCGATGAAAAATTGCGGCTTCACCTACCCACGTAAAGGCGTAGTGATAAATATGGCACCCGCAGATATTCGCAAAGAAGGTTCTGCTTATGACCTCACAATCGCCATTGGTGTGATGGCCGCGGGAGAATTAATAACAACAGACATGCTGGAAGAAACTGTCATCATGGGTGAATTGAGTCTAGATGGTAGTATTTTGCCCATAAAAGGAGCTCTCCCTATTGCTATTCAAGCACATAAAGATGGTTACAAAAAACTGATAGTCCCCAAAGAAAACGCACGAGAAGCCGCTATCGTAAAAGACCTTGAGGTATATGGTCTCGAGAACTTAAATGACGTTGTGGACTTGTTAGAAGGCACAAAAGAATTCGAACGTACTATAGTAAATCCAAGAGATGATTTTGCAGAAGGGTTAACCAAACTCGTTTTTGATTTTAGCGACGTTAAAGGCCAAGAAAACATCAAGCGGGCTATGGAAATAGCTGCAGCAGGAGGTCACAATATCATACTTATAGGTCCTCCCGGAGCTGGTAAAACGATGTTGGCTAAAAGACTAAATACCATTCTTCCACCTATGAACCTGCATGAAGCCCTTGAAACCACCAAGATACACTCTGTAGCTGGCAGATTAGGAAATAATGCCACACTTATGGCACAACGGCCATTTCGAAGTCCGCACCATACCATAAGCGATGTAGCATTGGTGGGCGGCGGTAATCACCCGCAACCAGGCGAGATAAGCTTAGCGCACAACGGCGTTCTTTTTTTAGATGAGCTACCTGAATTTAAACGAACCGTTTTAGAAGTCCTTCGGCAGCCGTTAGAAGATAGAATAGTAACAATTTCTAGGGCTAAATTTTCGGTCGATTATCCGTGTTCTATGATGCTAGTGGCAAGCATGAATCCATGCCCCTGTGGTTATTTTAACCACCCCGAAAAAGACTGCGTGTGTGCACCAGGCGTAGTGCAAAAATACCTAAGTAAGATAAGTGGACCGCTACTAGACCGGATAGATATTCATATAGAAGTTACGCCGGTTAAGTTTGATGAACTAAGCCAACAAAACGGTAACGAAGAGAAAAGTGACACCATACGCCAACGCGTAATTAACGCTCGTGAATTACAACACAAACGCTTTGAAGAGTTGCCATTATATAGCAATGCACAAATGGAGAGTAATCTGATACGGCAGTTCTGCGAGATATACTATAAAGGATCGCTGCTACTTAAAAATGCCATGAACAAACTCAACCTTTCTGCAAGAGCATACGATAGAATACTGAAAGTAAGCCGAACTATAGCAGACCTTTCAGGCAGTGAAACTATAGAAATGGAACACCTTGCCGAAGCTATTCATTACAGAAGCCTAGATAGAGAAAATTGGGGCGCTTAAAGGATATTAAGCCTTCTTTTATATATGCATTGATTGGTTTGCTTGTAATTACATTTCGGCTACTACCTTTGCCTCAATGCAATTAATCACATCTCACATCTGTATGGTGAAAGACATAGGTGTTCACGGTAATCTTTTTGGCGGCATTATGATGGCTTGGATTGATGAGGCTGCCAGCGCTATGGCGGTTAGCGTATGTCACACTCCTAATATGGTTACCGTAAAAGTAGACGAGCTTGTATTTAAAAAGAAAGTAAAGGAAGGTTTTGTCATACGTATTTATGGAGAAGTAGAACGTATGGGAAACACATCTGTGACTTTCAAAATAGAAGCACGAAAAGTGAGTGTTTACACCGGAGAAGAAGACGTTGTAGTGACTACAAACACTACTTTTGTGCGTATAGATGAGGAAGGCAAACCTACCCCTATACCTACCATTGTAAAAGAAAGATATAGAAAACCATAGAGGTTATCATTATTATAATGGAGCATTAATCGCACATAATTCTCCGTTGCTCAATTCATTTTGAGTATTGGTTCAATCTAGATATTCAAAGAAATATACGAGTTCGTTTATAGTTTATCACTAAAGGTAAATAATATGCGAGCCAAGACCAATGTTAAAAGACCAGACAGAGTCATTCTATTCGAAATCGGAATAATTCTAGCACTTCTACTTGTAAACTATGTTATGGAAATTCAGTACAAGACTCAGTTTATAGCACAACCAACAAGTACCACTATATTTAACGATAAAGCTTACATCTATAATGCGGAGACCGATGCCCTGCCATTAAACCAAGAAATATCCAAAAAAGAGCCTGAAACTGTTAAAGCAATTTACTTTGACCCGACGGCATATATCATTCCCGTTGCCGACATTTTTAAAAATGTAGAAACAACCTTAACCCGTACATCTTTCCCAATATTGGCAAAAAAAAGTCTGCCTAGCCTACCCACTTTGATAGATACAATGGCCAATAATATAAACACATGGGCCCAAATTATGCCACAATTTCCTGGTGGCGAAGAAGAGCTCTATAAATACATAACTAGTAATTTTGAAATACCTGAGAGATTGTATGATGTCGCTAGCCAAGTAGAGCTAGTGGTGCAATTTGTAGTTACTCATAAAGGCCAAGTCACCGATGTAAAGGTCATTAAATGCTCGCATCCTAACATGGGTGCCGAACGAGAAGCCAGACGTTTATATGCTAAAATGCCTCTCTGGCAACCTGGCAAAAATGGCGAAGACCCAACTAATGTAAGACTAATACAACCCGTCAAATTAAAACTATACCATTAGTTTGGCACACCGTTAGCAATACGAATAACTTATTCGGTTAGTTAGTTTTTTCATAAACGTAAGTAGTTTTTAAAGGAGTCGAAAGGCTCCTTTTTTTGATATAAAACTAGTATATCAGGAGCCTCTACATTTTTAATGCTAAGTATCTATTCCTCATTTATGTCAAATAATTTCCGCTTCTAAACCTGTTAACTCCGTTTATCAATTTTCAAAATTAAATCCAACCTTTTAAGTGTTATTTTTACCATATGATCAGTCCGTTACATTTCAATCGTTTGGCTTTTGCACTACTACTAACTGTGCTTACTACCGTAATTTCGTTTGCCGACGGGGATGATGACAGAGATAAGAAAGGAAAACCAATTAAAAATCAGAGCAGTAAGGCGGATAGCATTCAATTTATAAATGATAATATAGACTTACAGGAACAAGACGACACCTTAGTTTTTGAAGATTGGGATAGCTCAGACGGAGATGCTGGAGTAGGCTCTATTTATGTTGATTTAAGTAATAAGCCTACTAAACTATCGTCTAATTCTACCGAAATACTGTTAGATAATGTGCTCTCAAGACTTACTGACCAATTTACTCCACTAAAAAACGAGTATACCGTAGATTTTACACTTTACCCGAATCCAACCGTAAATGAATTACACCTGAAGACCGCAAACATTCCAAAATCGTTAATAATTATAGACCTTACCGGAAAGCAGCATATCTTATCTTCGTACAATGATGTAATTGATGTATCACTTCTAACCCCAGCCACATATTGTATACAGTTGATATACCCTGATCACATTGAGTCACAAAAGTTTATTATAAAATAAACCCATTTGTTTAACCTTTTAACCACATAAAATCATGTTGCGCGCAGTAATTATCGATGATGAACGAAAAAGTAGAGAGAACTTGGAGCTATTGTTACAATCATTTGTAGAAAATATAGAAATAGTAGGAATGGCCGATGGTGTTACGACAGGTATTAATGCTATTGACGAGCACAATCCTGACTTGATATTTTTAGACATTCACCTAGCAAATGGCGATGGCTTTGAAGTGTTAGAATCACTGAAAAATCAAAATCAAAATGTAATATTTGTCACTGGACATGAAGAGCATGCTGTAAAAGCGTTTAGATCTGACGCCGTTGACTACCTTCTAAAACCTGTATGTATCGAACATTTACAAAATGCAGTAGAGCGTGTTAGGCTGCGCACTAAAAATGCTAAAGATTGGAAATCTGAATTGAAACCTCAAATTTCACTTTCAACCAACAAAGGATTACAATTTATTAAAACAGCCGATATCGTATATTGTAAGGGTGACGGTGCATACACCTACTTTTATTTAAAAAATGGCGTGCGAATCACTACCTCTAAAAACTTAAAGGAATATGAAAATAAATTAAAGGATTTTAATTTTTTTAGAAGTCATAAATCCTTTCTCCTAAACTTGGCTGAAATAAAAACGTACATTCGTGGCGATGGCAGTCATGCAGTTATGTCTAATGGGGATAGCGTAGGTGTTTCTAAAAGACGTAAAGACATGTTTTTGTCTGCCTTAGGCGGTGCGTAGTCCCTTTAAATTACATATAATATTTGTATTTACACTTATTTACCACACGATCTATAGTGATGGGCAAGGAATCTTGCGCTTTCAAAATTTAACGGTAAACGAAGGCCTTTCTATGGGCAGTATTACTGGTTTTGAAAAAGACTCTAAAGGCTTTATATGGATGGGTACTGCCGAAGGATTGCATAGATATGATGGTCAAAACTTTAACATTTTCAAACATACAGAAAATGAACCTAACTCACTAAGTGATAGCTATGTAACATGTCTCGTTTCCTATCAAAAAAAATTATTTATAGGTAATAACATCGGAACTATTGATATACTCGATGAAGAAAATTACACCTTTAGTCATATCAATTTAAAGTCGGCTGATCCTAGTTTTGATAATGCCATTGAGCAGCTAATCATATATCAAGATCGAATTATTATTGATACTGACGGAGGTGGACTTTGGCAATTAGATACCAAGCTGGGAAAATTACGAAGATTAGAAATAAGGGCACTTCAAAATGACGAAGTAAATGACATGCGCGTAAATAACAAGCAATTACTTTTACTCACGGACACCAAAATTATTCAAACAAATCTATCCTCTAGCACTGTCCTTTTTGAAAACAACAAATTAGCTTTAACCTGCTTCTCACCGTATCAAAATCAAATATTACTAGGCACTACTAATGGATTATACACCGTCTCCAAATTCTATAAAAATATTCAAAAACTAAATCTTCCGCCTAAAAAAAGGAATTTAAGCAGCATTACATCCATAAGGGTAGATAAAGGAAGTGCTTGGATAGGGACCGCAGGCGGTTTACTAAACTATACAGATAGTCTATTCTCATTATACAGAACAAATACGCTAAGACCATTCTCTTTGGTAAATGACAATATAAGTGAGTTATACCTAGACAGTGACCATATTCTATGGATTGGAACTATAGCAGGAGTAAGTAAATACGCACCACAACTCAAGAAATTTGGACTACTTCAATATTTTGAATTGGAAGAGGAAATATATAATAATAACGTGTATTACACCTATCAAGATAAAGAAAATACCATATGGTTAGGCACGCTCTCCTCTGGACTTGTTAAGCTAGACAAGAACCACCGTATCGAAGCGGTATATCCAAAACTTATAGATGGTATTTTTGAGTCTTCATCAATTCGATGTATTTATGAAGATAGTAAGGGTAACTTTTGGCTAGGAACTGGTAAACAAGGAATTTTTTTATTTGATCGAAAAACAGGCAAAGCAAAAATGGTTGCCTGCAAAGAAAATGGCAAATTATCCTCCAATACCGTTAGAGATATCTTTGAAGATAGTAAAGGAAAACTCTGGTTTGCTCTCCAATCTGGCTTAGCGCTAAAAGATAGTATGCGGCATTCATTTACAGAATATAAAGCAGATCCAAAGCACAGAAACAACTCAATTTATCAAATAGAAGAAGATCCGCGAACCGGCAACCTAATACTGGCTAGTTTTAGAGGAGGATTACAAATTTTCAATCCTAGAACCAAACAATTTAAGGTGTACACCTCTCAAGCAGAAGACTATAACAGCTTGAGCAATAATAACTTAATGGCATTAGCTTGGGTAGGAAAAGACACCTTGCTTATTGGCACCTACGGTGGAGGATTAAATATTCTAAATCTTCGCACTTTAAAATTTGACCATATTTCTGAATCCAATGGGTTGGTAAATAATTCGGTATATGGTATTATTTACAATGGGAATGGCTCTGTGTGGTTATCTACGAATAATGGACTGGTAAACTATCATTTATATCAAAAGAAATTCATTAATTTTAAACCAGAACATTACCTCCAAAGCACAGAATTCAATGAAGGGGCGTTCTTAAAAACCAATACGGGTGAATTGCTCTTTGGTGGTGTGAATGGGCTAAATTACTTCAAACCTCGGAACATCGTTTTTGACACAACCAGGCGAGCTATTTATTTTACCGATATAAGAGGAACCTTTAGAGAAAAAAGTCCTTTGCGCGTTGAAATGAGTTTTTTATCTAGCAGGATAGAGATAGATTTTATGTCGCTCAACTATGCTAATCCACTAGGTATTCGATATTATTACAAGCTAGAAGGTTTTGACACTGAGTGGATTCCTGCAGGATTGCAAAACACTGCGATTTATCCAGGCTTAAGCCCTGGAACGTATACATTTCAGGTACTCGCCAAAGATGAATTTGAGAATTGGGAAACGTTCTCCGAAAAGTTAAACGTAGTAGTAGAAACGCCGCTGTGGCAAAAAGGGTGGTTTATCATGCTTGGACTTTTTCTGGTAGCAGGAATTATTTACGCTCTTTTCAGATATCGTACACGAGCGCTAGAACGCTCTTATAAGTTACAACTTATAGACTCAGAACTTACAGCTCTGAGAAGTCAAATGAATCCACATTTCATCTTTAATTCATTGAATAGCATTCAATACTATATCTTGAAAAAAGAGCCAAAAGAAGCTTATAAATACTTAAGTAAATTCGCTAGTTTAATGCGTAAAATACTGCAAAACAGTAGGCTAAAGTATATATCAGTAGCCGACGAACTAGAAGGACTTGAACTTTATTTGGAAATGGAGCAAATGCGTATGGATGGGAATCTTAACTATACGCTAAAAACACAAAATATAGATGACTTAGAACACACCAATATACCAACAATGCTGATACAACCATTTGCAGAAAACAGTATTATACATGGGTTACTGCCTAAAGAAGATAATCGAAATTTGGATATCCTTATATCACATGAAAAGTCTCATCTGCTATGTACCATAACAGATAATGGAATTGGAAGAGAGGCCTCTAGTATAGTGAACGCTAAAAGAAGCGGGAAACACACCTCTGAAGGCATGGCACTTACTCAAAAGAGATTGAAAATTTTAAGCGAGGGGAAAGGTGACTATGATGTAGTAATCGAAGATGTAAAAAACCCTGACGGAAGTAAAGGAACAACAGTAAAACTGATTGTTCCGATTATTACCTAAAAAGAGTAAATACAATCCAACTGCCCAAGTAGGCTAATCCTGTCATATAAACAAACTGAATTGCAGGCCACTTCCATGATTTTGTTTCCCTATAAACTACTGCAAGGGTACTCATGCATTGCATTGCAAAAGCGTAAAATACCATTAAAGAAAGTACAACCGCAATGCTATAAACAGGCTCTCCATTCGACAACGTATCTTTATTCATTTTATCGCGCAATTGATCGAAATTTTCTTCATCACCGATGCTATAAATGGTACTCATAGTCCCTACAAATACTTCTCTGGCAGCAAAGGAGGTTATCAGTGCGATTCCTATTTTCCAGTTGAAGCCCAAAGGTCTAATAGCCGGTTCTATCCCTTTTCCAAAATGGCCAGCATAGCTTTCTTCTAAATTTACAGACTCCTGTATGCTAAACCCACTTGTTCTATTGGGGCCGTAACTTGCTAAAAACCATAACACTATTGACACGAGTAAGATAACTTTCCCCGCCTCCGTAATAAAACTCAAGGACTTTTGCCAGCAGGTTAGCCATATATTTTTCCATCTAGGTACATGATATACGGGCAACTCCATAATAAAGTATGAGGGTATATCATGTTTTATTATCCATTTAAACACTAGCGCAGCAATTAATGCTGCCACTGTACCCAACACATACATGGCTAACATTACCAACGCTTGTAAGTTTATAAATCCTAGAATAAGTGTGCTTGGTATTGCCATGGAAATAAGCAAGGTATATACTGGCAATCTAGCTGAACAGCTCATAAGCGGTGTTACCATTATGGTAATCAAACGATCTTTCCAATTTTCAATATTTCGTGTACTCATTATGGCGGGTATAGCGCAAGCTGCACCACTAAGCAACGGCACAATAGATTTGCCACTTAGGCCTAGCCCGCGTAACATCTTGTCCATAATAAAACTGACCCGTGCCATATAACCAGTATCTTCTAGTAATCCCATAAAGAAAAAAAGTATGGCGATTTGAGGTACAAAAACCACAACACCTGCAATACCAGCCAGGAGTCCGTTAACCAGCAATCGTTTGAGCCAACCGTCAGGAAGGGTATTGGACAAAACCTCACTGAGCATTGAAAAGCCGCCTTCTATCCAATCCATAGGGTAAGACGCCAACGTAAAAACACTCTGAAAAATAACCAAGAGTACAGACAAAAACATTAAATAACCTAAAATTGGATGTGTAGCCCAAGCATCAATCTTGTTAGAGATAAGTTCTCGTTTAGATTTTAGGGTAGTCGTCTTATTTAGTAATTTCGTAATTGATTCAAAATGAGTTTCATGGGTATGATCATCTGCTGATCCAAACTGATAATGAGGAACAAACTGATCTTCACCCAATGCTTTTTTTAACAGATCTACCCCGACTCCAGTACGTGCATTTATTTTAAAAACCCGTACACCTAATTCTTTTTCCAGTCGATCTACATTTATTTCAAATCCTTTGAAGTCAGATATATCGAGCATATTAAGCACTAAAATCATTGGGATTTTATGCTGCGCTAATTGGCTAAAATAAAATAAGTTTCGTTTTAGATTAGCAGCATCCGCAATATATAGAATGGTGCTCGGTTCTGGTTTTTCAAAGAATACTTTGACCGCTTCTTTTTCATCTAAACTCTTCGGATTAAAGCTATAGGTACCCGGAGTATCTATCAACTCAATGTTGACGTTACCTACCCTCAGTCGGCCTACTTTATTTTCGATTGTAGTGCCAGGAACATTGGTAATCTTTTGCTTTAGTCCGGTAAGCTGATTAAATAAAGAAGACTTGCCGCAATTGGGATTACCCGCTAGAATTATTTTAGTTGTCTCCATTCTATATGTTAAATAATGGGTCTAAAAGTTTTACTGTAATCGTATCTGACTCTTTGTTTCGCATGCTTAGCGTGTACTCCTCAAGCTCATAAGCTATGGGATCGCCAAATGGCGCTTTAAGTATAGGCTTAACCAATACCCCTGGTAGACAGCCCATCTCAAGCAATTTTTCTTTAAATGGTGAATCATCTATGGATGAGATCCTGGCTATTTGTCCTATTTGCAGTTTAGTTAGTTTCACTTGCTTGCTGCAAAGATGTATTTTTATTTGGATTAATTAAAGATAAGAGAGTTTGCTACCAATTTAAAAGCGCTTCAACTTTCTCTTTTAAGCGTGCTTTCCCCATGAAATTTAACTCTAAATCAGCATTAAACGGAATCGGCGTATCTAAGCTTCCAACGCGCATTACTGGGGCATCTAAGTTTTTGAAACAATGCTCACCAATCCAAGCAGAAATCTCACCTCCAATTCCCCCTTCAAGTGTGTCTTCGTGCACGATAATTACTTTTCCCGTCGCTTTTACCGCTTGCGCAACCGCTTCTTTATCCCATGGTAATAAGCTACGTAAGTCTAATAACGTCGCATCGAGGTTCAATTCTTGTATTACTTCCTGACACCAATGAACTCCCAAACCATAGCTTATAAATGTAATCGCTTCACCTTCACAAATCTTCTTAGCTTTCCCTATTTCTATGGTAAATTCATCTACACTCACATCCTCTTTTATACTTCTGTACAAGCCCTTATGCTCAAAAAACAAAACAGGATTAGGGTCTTCAAATGCTGCAAGTAAAAGACCTTTAGCATCTGCTGGATTACTTGGATACACTATTTTAAGCCCCGCAATATGAAAAAACCACGCCTCGTTACTTTGGCTATGAAATGGTCCAGCGGCAGAACCTCCGCCAGTTGGCATTCTAATTACAACATCACTATTCTGGCCCCATCTGTAATAGGTCTTTGCTAAATTATTGGCTATTTGATTAAATCCGCAACTCACAAAGTCTGCGAACTGCATTTCCACCATCGATTTTTTACCCATCATAGATAAACCTAATGCCGCACCTAAAGGCGCCGCTTCACTTATTGGTGTATTTCGCACGCGACCTACACCAAATTCGGCCACAAATCCATCTGTTATTTTAAAAACACCTCCGTATTCTGCAATATCTTGTCCCATAAGTACCAGATTATCGTATTTACGCATTGCAGTTCTCAATCCGTCTTGTATAGCATCAATGTAACGCATTTCAATCCGTTGCTCACTAGGCTCCTTCACTAAAGGTGAGTATGGTTTATAAACATCTCCAAGTTCTAAGGAGGTATTGACATCTATACTCTCATGGACGCTTAATATTTTTACACCTTCATTTATTTCATCTGTAATAGCATCCTTTATATTGACTATGTCTTTAACAGAAATGAGCTTATTGGTCAAAAGATAATTCTCGAAATTAGCGATAGGGTCTTTTTTTGCCCACTCATCCATCAGCTCTTGAGGCACATACTTGGTACCACTTGCCTCTTCGTGGCCGCGCATCCTGAAGGTTTTACATTCCAGTAAAAATGGTCTTGGATTTTGGCGCAAATCAGCCGCTATTGTTGATATTTCCGTATAAACTTCCAAAATGTTATTCCCATCGATGGTTTTACTCTCTATTCCGTAACCTATTCCTTTATCTGCAATATGAGCACATCTAAACTGATCTTTACTTGGCGTACTTAGCCCGTAACCATTGTTTTCAACCAAAAAAATAACGGGCAAATCCCATACCGCAGCGAGGTTTACTGCTTCGTGAAATTCGCCTTCGCTAGTGCCTCCATCTCCTGAAAAAGCTAAACTAACCTTCTGTTTTCCGTCCAATAAATTACCTAAGGCAACCCCATCAGCCACGCTAAGCATAGCTCCTAAATGGGAAATCATGCCTGCAATATGATACTCATTCGTTCCAAAATGAAAAGAACGATCTCTACCTTTTGTAAATCCGCCAATATTACCTTGCCACTGGTGCAAGAGTTTTTCAAACGGGATGCCTCTAGCCGTAAAAACACCTAGATTTCGG
>Ga0115546_1001512_pt1 | contig 14382 bp, 10 predicted proteins | sample COGITO_mtgs_1004_FD_87186 | JGI IMG/M metagenome (GOLD analysis project Ga0115546, IMG submission 87186) | Pelagic marine microbial communities from North Sea - COGITO_mtgs_100413 | ecosystem: Environmental > Aquatic > Marine > Epipelagic | place: Germany:Helgoland, sampling site Kabeltonne...
ATACCGACTGCTACAGTGGAAGGTCAGCGAATGGATGAGGAAGAATTAAAATCCTTAGTTGCCGATCCTCGATATGGAACTGATGAAAGATTCCGTAAAGATGTAGAACGTAAGTTTGTGGAGTATTACGACAAAAGATGAGAAACTATAAGAATGAATACCAAAAATTCCAATCCTCTTCGCAACAAAAAAAAGATAGAGTTAAGAGGAATAAGAATCGTAGGTTATTGATGAAAAAAGGATTAGTTAGAAAAGGTGATGGAAAGGACATCGACCATAAAGATGGTAATCCACAAAACAACAAATCATCAAATCTCAAAGTGGTATCTCGTTCTTATAACCGAGCTAAAAGGTGAATGAAAGAAGAAAAGCCGAAACATATAATCCCTCTACGAGATTGTAGGGGGTCTCGGTTTCCCAATAAAAAGCGAAGGCTTGTTGAATATAAAAATCCTGTAGTTCACTATGGAAAAAGTTCGACTTGAAAATAATCTAAAAAAAAGTTATAAATAAAGTATTAACTCACAACCCTAATCTAGGGCGGGTTTGGCTACTCAGAAATGAGTCGTTGCAAGAGCGTAATCTTGTAGCCAAGGCTGAATTTTTTCAATAACCGATAGGCGATTAGTTTTTTATATTTAACTTTTATAAGGAGTACAAATGAGTACAGGACTATCAACTGCATTTATCACTCTCTTTGAGGCTGAGGTAAAACAAGCCTACCAGGGTGAAGCAGTACTAAGAAATGCTGTACGAATGAGAACTAATGTTAATGGTTCAACTGTAAAATTCCCAACTATCGGGAAAGGTGTATCTCAAGTTAGAACACCACAAACAGACGTTGTTCCGTTAAACACTTCATTCGGATCAGTGACAGCGACTATGACAGATTACATAGCTGCTGAATATAGCGATATTTTCGACCAAGCAAAAGTAAACTTCGATGAGAGGCAGGAATTGGCTCAAGTTGTTGGTAAAGCGATTGCTCGTAGAGAAGATCAAATAATAATTGATGTAATGGAAGCAGCCACTCCAGGCACCACGATTGCGAATACAGTTGTAACTTCTGGTTCAGCCGCAGCTTCTGACTTGAATATTGGTAAAATCATTGCAGCTAAGAAAGCTCTTGATGCAGCTAACGTAAGCCCAAACGACCGACACGCAATTATTCATGCGAATAACCTCGCAGGTCTTCTTGGCGATGAAAGGGCAATCAGTGGCGATTTCCAAAACATCAAAGCACTTGTCGCAGGTGAGCTTAACACTATGATGGGCTTTCAGTTTCATATAGTCGGTGACCGAGACGAAGGCGGCTTAAATGTTGATGGATCAAGTGACAGAAAAACTTTTTTCTTTCATAAGTCATCTACAGGCTGTGGTGTATCAGTAGCTCCGAAAGTAGAAGTTAACTACATTCCGGAAAAAACATCATTCCTAATAAGTGCCATGTATAGTGCTGGAGCAGCAGTTATTGATACTGCCGGTCTAGTTCAAGTAACTTGTAGAGAGTCATAGGAGGTAAAATATGGCATTTTCAAGAACAGGATGGAATCCTATTGGTGGCATGAGCAAACGAGGTAGTGCTCCACAAATGTGGACGTACACTTCAGCTGATGCTATCGCAACAGTAAATACAGCAGCTTACTTCAACGCAGTATCTGATGAAGTAAAAGTTGGTGATCTAATTTATGTTCACGACTCAAACACACCTACTGCTAGTTTGGTAATCGTCTTATCGAACGCAAGCGGAGTGGTTGATGTTTCAGACGGAACAGCAATTAGTGTTGCTGACGCTGACTAAATAATAAACTGTGGGGAGCTTCGGCTCCCTGCTTTTATAAGGAATTTTTTATGGCAGCAGGAGATACTCAAGTCAGCATAGCAAACCAATCCCTACTACTACTAGGAGCTGACACTATATCAAACTTTACTAACGGAACTGCTGTCGGTAATGCGTGTTCAATCATATACCCCAAAGTTAAAGCAACTACTCTAGGGATGTATCCTTGGAGTTTTACTTTAAAAAAGGAACAGCTTTCTCGATTATCAACAGCTCCCACTGCACATTTTCTATATCAATTCGCCCTCCCCCCAGATATGTTAAATAGTGTACCAAGAACTGTCTATGCAAGTAGTGATCGAGGAGCTATTCCTATTACTGATTGGACAATACAAGGGCAGACATTATTGACGGATAGAGAACAAATATTTGTAGACTACCAACAGGATATCGTAGAAGGTAAACTACCAACGTATTTCATACAACTCCTTGTATATATGTTAGCCTGGAACTTGGCTGAAACAATAACAGATCAAACCGAGAAAGGTGCATACTATAAACAGATCGCCCTCGGTACTGTAGCTGAGAACAATAGAGGTGGATACTTTAGAACTGCTATTAACTTAGATGGTGCAGGAGAAACACCACCTGTCATTGCTCAGTATTTACTTACTGAGGTTCGCAGTTAATGTCGAGAATAGTTCAGTATCAATCGTCATTCACTATGGGTGAGTTTGACCCTCTCGTAAAAGGTAGAGTGGATATTCAGCAATATCAGAATGCTTTAGAGAAAGCGACTAACATTGTGTGTATTCCGCAAGGAGCTATAGAACGTAGACCTGGCACTCAGTTTCTACTCGACATCACTAGTCATTTAGGGTCTGGTATTACAGCTCAACAAGGTATACGACTTATCCCATTCGAATTTTCTACTACCGATTCGTTTATGTTAGTCTTCGTTAAAATTTCTACTGCATCCTCAAACAATACGAGAATGTTTGTATTTAACAATGGTACACTTGTAACTAATATTAATGGCTCTGGAAATGATTATTTAACACTAACCTTTGGTGATATCTCTTTTGATAAGGTGTCGTTTACGCAATCAGCTGACACACTCATAATTGTAAATGAGGATTTAGCTCCTCTCAAAATTGTACGAGGGGCAACAAATGCTGATTGGACCGCTACTACTATTACCCTTACTTCACCAAAGTATGCATTTACTTTAAATACGACTACCCCTTCTGGAACAATCACACCAAGCTCTATTGATGGTACATCCGATATAACAGCTTCTACACACGTTTTTCATGATGGTGAAAGCGATACTGCTCAAGCAGGTGGCACTAATACAATTACGTTACACAGTGGAGCTTCGAGTAACGATGATATTTACAATGGGTCAACTATAAAAATTACAGGAGGCACAGGTTCTGGACAAACTAGAATTATATCGGATTATGTACATTCAAGCAAAGTAGCTACTGTCTCAGAGAATTGGACTACACAACCAGACAACACTTCGACATTTACAATTACAAGTATGGTCGGACAGTATGTTCAAGTAATTAATGGATTTGGTCGAGCTAAGATTATTGAGATAACCTCAAGCACAAAAGTTAAAACTAATGTTGAAGTTCCGTTCTATAATACGTCAGCTCAAAGTGATTATGAGTTAGAGTTTGGCTATGAGGATGTATTCAGCACTGATCGAGGCTTTCCTAGAAGTGCAGTATTTCATGAGGGTCGTTTATACTTTGGCGGTACTAAATCTTTACCTTCCGCATTGATTGGTAGTAAGATATCCGACTTCTTTAATTTCTTAGAATCAGAAGGGCTTGATGACGATTCCATATTCGCCTTATTATCATCGGATACTGTGAACGCAATTACAGGTTTGCGTAGCGGACGTGATCTTCAGATCTTTACCACAGGTAATGAGTGGTATGTTCAGCAGGCTGAGTCCGAACCGATTACTCCGCAAAACCTTACATTGAAAGCAGCCACTAAATCTGGATCAAAAGAAAACATTATGCCTGTAGCTGCGGAGGGTGGTACTATATTCTTACAGCGATCTGGAAAAGCCTTACGAGAATTTTTATTTAGTGACGTAGAGTTATCTTATCAATCTAATAACATATCCTTACTATCTAGCCACCTTCTTAAAAGTCCTGTTAAGATTACGTTCAGACGAGCTACCTCTACTGACGATGGCGACTTATTAATTATTGTGAACGGAACCGATGGTACCATGGCAGCATACTCTATACATAGAACACAAAAGGTTGTCGCTCCTTCAGAGTTTATTACGGACGGAACTTTTGAAGATTGTAGTGTAGATATTAACGATATATATGTTATTGTAAAAAGAACAATTAATTCATCAACAAAATATTATGTGGAGTTATTAGATGATGACAGAACTACTGATGCTAGCTTCCAGCTTTTTGATGGGAGTAATGATGGGTCTAAGCCTACCTCAACAACAGTATCCGGTCTTACACACCTGGAAGGAGAAACTGTGGAAGTTATTAGGGATGATATATTCTTGGGTACGAAAACTGTTTCGTCTGGGCAAATAACGATAGATCAGATACCTACGACTTATGTCGAGGTCGGTTTACATTACGATGTCCTAGCTAAAACATTACCTGCCGAGCCGAGACTTTCTTCTGGTACTATGGTAGGACGTAAGAAAAGAATTGTAGATGCAAGTCCTGTTTTATTTCAGACACAAAACATTGCGATCAATGGTAAGGAAGTTCCATTAAAACAGTTTCCGTATACATTAGATTCTGCTGAGACAGTATTCTCTGGACGTAAAAGAGTGACTCCGATACTTGGATTTAGTACGGAAGCTCAGATAGAGATAACCCAAACTAAGCCCTTGTTTTTTACGTTACTTGGTTTAGAATACAATGTGAGTGGTAGTCAATGAGTGCGTCAGCGGTATTTGGTGGAATTGGTTTAGTAATGTCTGCATTGCAGTACAGGAGTACTGTAGCCGCAGGAAAAGCCGAACAAGAGTTTTATAATGCTCAAGCTCGTAACAGAAGATTACAGGGCAGAGTAGAGGCAGTAGAAGCTAAAGAAAAAGGCAATGAGATACTGAGACGAGCTAAAGTGGCTCTAGCCTCAAACCTTGCAGGAGGATATGCAAGTGCAGTTATTCCTACAGTGGGATCGGTTCAGACAGTAAGCAGGCAACAAGTATTACGACCTGCCTCGTTAGACTTTGGTATAACTGGCATGGATGCATTGTTAGCGGTAGAACAAGCGAACAGAGAAGCAGGATACTTAGAGTACAGAGGTCAGATGGCGGCAGCTCAAGCTCGAACTCAAGCCCTCGGTGGATTAGCAATGGCAGGATTGCAAGCAGGATTATCTGGTGCGTTTGAAGGACTAAGTCTAGGTGGTGGCTCTGGTTATTCAGCTAGTGCTTTTCAAGGAGTAGGTGCCGCAGGAACAAGAAATGTATCTATGGCAAGTAGAGTAGGACCAGCATTCGGAGGATAGATGGCAACAAGAAGAACATTACAAAGACAATTTTTTAGTCCAAGCTATAGTCCAAGTGCCTCAGCGGAAGCAGGAATGTTTGAGCAACAGGCAAGTGGCATGACACAGCTTGCGAATAGTCTTAATCAAATGTCTAACTTTTTCTATAAGGAGATGGAGACAAGAACAGTAGAGGAAGGCGAGTTATTAGGAGCTGCTAATCCTATTACTATTGACGAGCTGAAAAAATCTGCAAAAACAGGAAAGGATGTAACCGACAGATTAGGGTATGGAGCAAAAGGCAAGGCTGCAAGGGGTGCTGCATTTAAAGTGTTACAACATGAAATGGAAATGGAGGCATCTAGAGATTATCAAAACTTTATGACAAAGGCATCTCAAGAACAACTCTCCTCACAGGAAATCGCTGACGGATTAGATGCAATAACTATGGGTTATACAGATTTACTTAAAGGAGTAGATGCAACAGTTAAATATAATACAAAGGCAAAACTCTCTGTAATTACTAATGACTTATATTCAGATTACTTAAATGATGAAATAAAAAAACAAAACTCTATTATAGCTTTAAAACAATTTCGAGATCTAGAGCAAGACATTGAGAACATTATACCTATAATGAATTTAGCTTTGAGAGAAAACAAACCACAAGAAATAACACCTATGATTAATAGTTATAGAACACAGATTGAGGGTGCTATTTTTAACACATCTATGACAGATGCTAATAAACGAAAAAGTATTAAAGAGGCAAACTCTAATATTGATAGTGCAATTATAAGAACAATGACTAAATATAGCCAGGACAATAACATAGACCTATCAACATTTATTAAAAACTTTAGACAATCAGCAAAGGTAGTAAACGATAAAATTGTGTATAATGTTAAGAACCCAGATCTATCTTCTTTAGTAAATTCTCTCTCAAGAACAGGACAAAACAATTTAACAGACGAGCTTAACTCTGAATTAGATAAACAAACACAGATTACTACTTTACAATCTAACCAAAATAAGGAAGTTGCTGACGCTGCTGTTGCACAGATCAAACAAGAAACAGATAAATTTTTAGTTAATTATGAAGATGGTGGCGACATTCCACTTGAAGTACAAAATAATGTTAATATGTTAAAAAAATATAATTCAACTGAGTATAAAAATTACTCTCAAAAATTAACGGATATTCAAAGCGACTATGCCATAGAGATTGACACAACTCTTGTAAGTTCACTAGAACAACAAATAGATACCCTTGAAGGTATAGAAATGGACAAATTGTATGAGTATAAACCACGATTAACGAGAGATGATTTTTTAAGATTTAAAGAAGATGTTGCAAAAAAACAAAATGAAGAAATAAAAAGATTTGTTAAAACAGTGTCAACAGGGCCTAAATATGCAGCGAGTCACCCAGAATACCAAGGCGATCTTACTGGGGTGCTTGTTTTTAGTGACGAACAAAAAGCTGTAAAAGAAACAAGAAGATTTATAAAAGATCAAATGGAATTGGAGTCAGAAAGAGCTAGTGCTGCTGGAGAGTCCTTTAACGCATTTGACTTTTATAATAAATTAAAAAGCGATCCACAATACACTGAATTTTTTAAAGACCCATTAGGAGCAGGACAGGCAGCAGAAACAATAGCAAAAACAACACAGAATTTTATAAACAATCATTTTGGTAATTTAAATAGCTTGGGATTTTTTAGAAATGTTGTTTCTAATACAGATACTATTGAATATTATGAAGAAATTAGTAAAAATATTAATGAGAGTATGAGAAAAAAAGCATTAAAGCAAGGGACATTTGACACCTATAAAGCAGCAACAAGGCTTGTTAATCAAAGGTTACAAGAATTAAGGAAGAACAAATAATGGCTAAAGAACAGGATTTATTTGATCTATTTATTGAGGAAAGGGAGTTACGTCAATCTGGACAAACACTATTGCCTAGCTATGAAAATGGATTGACAACTGTGAGAGAACAGACTTTTGTAGATACTTTTGATAGTCAAGTAAAAGAAGGTGTGCAATCATTGTTTGAAAAATTTACATTAAATGAACAAACAAAAGAAGATTTAAAAAAAGGTGGTGAGGTTGTAGAAGGTATTGGTAAAGGCTTGTTTGAAGGTGGTATAGTAAATCCTCTAGGTCTAATTGTTGATGAAAACTCTAAGTTTATGCAAGACGCTAAACAAGCTACAGAATTTAATCCAGACTTTGATTTCGCTAATTTTGGATATGAGGGTGCAAAGTTTTTTGGGTCGTATTTAGGTTTAGGTAAACTGATGGCTATTGGTAAGGTTGGAACACAACTGAGTAAACTCGGAACTTTTGGTAAAGAAGCTGTTAGAAGTTTAGGCTCTACGTTTACAGCATACGAAGGTACAGATGAAAATTTAGTAGATGCTATTATGTCTATGGGTGCTGACCCAGACAATTACCCAATGATTAGAAAACTAATGACAGATCCGAATGATAGTGATTTCGAGGGTAGATTAAAAAATGTGTTAGCTGATTTACCTGTTGAAGCTCTTGTACCAAGAATAGCTGTTGTATTAAAAAACATTAAAAGTAAAGCACCACCAGAGGTGGTAGAGCAATCATTAGACAACTTAAAAAAAGAAGGTAATGAATTATTAGATAAGTATTCTGTTGGTTCGGCAATAAATCCAAAAGGTGAATTGGCACAATCAATTATTGAACAAGCAGACAAAAATACAAATGTATCTAAACTAGCTCCTAATAAAGGTGAGGTTGTAAATCTAAAACCAAAAAAAGATCGTCTTAACTTTTACTCTAAAGCAGAAGAAGTAACCAATCAGTTAAAACAGAACAAAGGTACAGGTCAACAGTATCGCCAACAATTACTTAAAGCTGGAGTAAAACCAGATGAGATAGAATGGCTAGGACTTGATGATGTTCTCAATAAAGACAAGATTTCTAAACAAGAACTACAGGATCAGATAAACGCAAACAGAATAGAATTAGATGAGGTAGAGTTGTCTGGTGGTGGCGATGATGTATTAGAGGATTTAACATACAGATTTAAAGAAAACTTTGATGAAATGTCCGCAGAAGATGCTTATGGACCAGAGCATTTAAATAGCCGAGCAGATGAGATTTTTGAAGATGTGGATGAGACTGATGTAAGTGGAAGAAAATACACAATAGATGATGCCTATGAACAAGCAAAAAATGAATATGACTATAATCCTGTTATGAAACATGTAGACCCAAAAACAGGATATACAATTACAGGAAATGATGATTCTGGGTATTCTATATTTAGATCAGAAGCAGACAGTAGTAATTTCCGTAATGATATTACTCGTAATCCAAGAAACCCAGGCGCATCGCCTGTTATAGGTTCATTAAACGAAGCGATAATAAGAGCAGAAGAAGATATGATGCAAGAAGGTGTTGTTGGGATGGCTGGAGAAGGTACAAGATTTGGAGAATACACAGAACCAGGCGGAGATAACTACCGAGAGTTTCTAATTAAATATGATGATCCTAAAGTGCAATTTGACGAAAGTCATTTTGATGAATCAAATGTCATTGCTCATTTTAGAACAAAAGATAGAACAACAAGCGATGATAAGAAAGTATTGTATATAGAGGAGATTCAATCGGATTGGGGTCAACAGTTCAGAACACAAAAAGGTTTTCTTGAATTTGGTGTTACAGGAATAGAAGGCATGAAAGATATGCCAAAAACTCTAAATGAATTTACAATCTCAAGAGTTAATAAAGATTTTAATTATTATGATTGGTTTAAAGATACACAAATCGAAGATTCGGTTGGTGATCTAAATACTACATCATTAAGAGGTCTGTATAGGAATTTTTTAATTGACCCAGGAATAAAAAACAAAAATGGACAAGTAGCAACCTTTGAAGAAAAACTTAAAGTATTAAAAGATCAAGGAATTGATGTTCGTCAAGGTCCACCTAAAGCACCATTCATAACAGACACCGATAAATGGACACAGCTTACTCTAAAAAGAATATTATCCAAAGCAGTAGATGAAGGATATGATTTTGTATCTATAACTCCTGGCAAAGCACAAATGGATAGATGGAATGATGAAGGTGTGGCTAAATTCTATGATGAGATTGTTCCAAAAAATGCAGAGAAGATTGTTAAGAAGTTAGATAAAAATGCTATACAGAAAGATAAGAAAATTAATTACAACGAGGTTAGACAAGGAACTGTTTATAATCAAGAAAGATTTAGCATAGAACTAACACCACAGCTAAAAGAAAAAGTTAAAAAAGGAATGGCGATGTTTAGTGCAACACCGCTTATTGTTGGACAGGAGAATGAGTAATGGGTAAATTTACTGAGTTATTAAAAACAGCAACTAAAAAAGGATTACAAGTTGAGGGTAATTACTATATGGATCCTGTTGATAAACTTGAGCTGTATGGAGAAGAAATTGTAATTCAAGGTGAGATAACTTCAGCTAAAAGTTTAGCCGAGGGTGTGGCTGACCCATTAAAAATATCTCTTAACGCAAACAAAGACGACAATATATCTAACTATTCTAAATTTCTTTCTCGATTAAAAGACGATACGATGGAAGACCCAGAAGTTACGAAAGCATTATACCATGACATAAGAATGACCTATGGTGACGGAATAAAAACTAAGACATTGAAAGTCGAAGAAATAGTAAACAATGCCACACCAGAAAAAATAAGAACAGCCTTAGACAACGCATTCAAATATGATTCTTTGAAAACAATGACCAATGAAGATTTCGTATTAAATTTAATGAATGGGGTAAACCTTTCCAATGAGTTTAGAGGTCTAGCCCAACAACTACAAAAAGTGTCTAAGAAAGAAGATAAACAAAAGATTCTAAAAAACATGGTTGTTCATACAGTTATGATGGGCAGAGTGTCAAAAGCCCTAAATCAAGAGATTAGAACTGCAGGTCAGAAATTAGCAGCGACTCGACATGGGAAAAAAATAACTGAAGTAGATTTCGATTCGACTTTAAAAAGCATAGCAAAACTTGATTTGACTACAATGGACGAATTAACTATGGACGAATTAGGTTATGTGTTTGCTCGTTTTAATAATTCCGAACTATCTAAAGTATCTGAACAACTCACACCAACCCTTTGGAAAAAAATACTTGGAGGTGTGCAACAAGGATACGACATTGTTATGGAGCTTTATTATAATTCTTTACTGTCTGGATTTCCAACACACGTTGTAAACTCTTTTGGTACTGCGGTACACATGGCAAAAGACCAGGTTGACGATGTTGTAGCTAGTGGTATTGGTAAAGTTAGAACGACAGTCGGTAAGGCAATGGGGTTGAAGACAAATGAGTTTGATAGAATTACTTTAAAACAAGCGATGCATTCTGATTTGGCAGATGTTAATGCCTGGAATGATGCATTAAAAGTATTTTCTAAAATCATGATAACAGGTGAGGGTTCTGATTCTGTTACTAAATTTGATTTTAAAAGAAGAAAAGGTATCCGATTGCCTGGGACTGATGGCACAGACAATATGATTGACGTATTTAAGCAGTTTAATGAAGGTAAAACTAGGGAGGCTGCTATAAATATGTTAGGGATTACTGCTAGAATTAGTGGTAGAGCATTGGCAGCGGAAGATGCGTTTTTTAAATTCTTTGCTAAAAGAAGATTTTTATATCAAGAGGCAATGAGGCAGGCAGACATGGACATGGTGCAAAACCTAAGAAAGGGTATGAGTGCTGACGATGCTAAAAGTGCGGCTGATGAAACAATCGCAACTATGATGGAAAATCCAACTCGAAGTTTTTCAACCCAGATATTAGACCAAGCTGACGAACACGCACAGAAAATGACATTTCAGCAAGAACTTGGTCCTATTGGTAAACAAGTCAGTAGAATATTTAAAACACCAGGTTTAGCCTTCTTAGCTCCATTTGTTAAAACACCATTAAATATAGGTAAAACTGTGTTAGATAATTCATTTAATATTTTTAACGTGGTAGGTCCATTATCAAGAGGTCAAGGAAAAGAGTTTGATAAAGCCTTTGCAAAAATATTAACAGGTAATGCTATTATGCAAAGTGTCATTCATTTAACTAGTGGTATGTATGGTGACAATGTAAAGGTTACAGGTGGTCCACACCCAGACTACAAGGTAAGGAAATACATGAGAGAAATGAATATACCAACATATTCAATAGGCTTTAAGCAGGACGATGGGTCTTATAAATATTATCCATTCTCAAGGGTTGACCCTATATCTGGTTTATTAGCTATGGGAGCTGATTACAATCAATATAAATATGTTATGGGTACGGATGAGCTTGAAAGTTTAGCGTCTATTATGACAATGAGTGCTGCTGATTATGTAGGCGAGCAACCTTTTCTTCAAGGCTTTGCAGAGTTTAATAAGATATTTATGGGTGAGCATAATAACAAAGCATTTGGGCAAGCTGCATGGGAGTGGTTTGGTGGAAAAACTGCTGAGGTTGTTGGTACTACCTTGAGTGGCTTAAATCCTTTAGGATTACCTATAGGGAATACAGTAATTAAATATATGGAAGAATATGATATCCCTGTTGTAGCTCCTGCATCTTCTTTTTATAGGTCTATTGAAAGATCTGAAAGTCCAGAAAGGGAAGACCCAACTTTTGACTATTCTCTGTCGGAACGATCAAAAATGCACACATTCTTTAAAGCATTTCATGATAAACGCAGACAGCTATTTATAAAAAACCCACAATTTAATGATAGATACCAACCACAAAAAGGAATGTTTTATAAAGACATAGGAGCTTCTGAGAATATAATGGGTGGATATGGGCAAGTCTTTAGTCCGTTTCAAGTTAGAACTGTTAAAATGGATGACGTTGAGCAAGAACTTACAAACCTAGCTCTTTTTCCTTCTGGTGGTAAAGCTCTTGGACTCGTATGGGATGTAAAAAAAATTGATGGCATTGAATTAAATGCTGACCAAAAGGATAGATTTAATGAGGTATGGAGTTTAATGGATGGACGTGGAAGAATGCCTGCTGAACCAGGTTACGATAAGTCTGATGATTTAAAAGGAATCATGAGGTCTGTTATTAAAGACCCACAATATAAAACATTAAGCAATGAAAAAAAGTTTATTGAATTAGAAAGAGTATACAAATCTAGACGACAGAATGCTGTAAAAAGAATGACAGAAACACCTTTAGAGTCACATGAATTATTTAAGGAATATAACAAACAAAAAGAAATACAAAGGGTAAACAAAGTATTTGATAAGATAGATATATTACTTGAGAAGAACTAACATTGAAAAAGCAAGTGATATAGTGTATAAATTATATAGGAGTTTTTATGGCAACCTTCGACATTAACGACACCACCAGACGTGTCCAATATACGACCAATGGCTCACAGACACAGTTCGCTTTTAGTTTTCAGATCAATGCCGACAGTGAATTAAAGGTCATACTCGGTGAGACTACACTCACATTATCGACAAACTACAGTGTAACAATCGCCGCTAACGGAACCGGTACAGTGGACTTTACCACTGCTCCAACTACAGGACAGAAACTAACCATCTTAGCCAACAAACCTTTATCGAGGGAGAGTGTGTATTCTACAGGAGCTTCGTTTACAGCGGCAGCACTAGAGACAGACTTCGATAATACAGTGATGATTTTACAGCAATTTAAAGAGACAGTAGATAGAACATTACAATTACCAGAGTTCGTAACAGGCTCAACACCACCAAGTTTGACAGTTCCATACAGTGACACTGCATCCGATAATGCACAAAAGGTAATTGGATATAATACGGCAGGAACTGATTTAACAACATACAATAGGGCTATAGGTAGTGTAAATGTTACGACCTCTACATTATCTCCTGGAAGTTCTGCAACAGGTTCAGCGACTCTTACTCTAGATGTATTAGACTTAACCCTTGGTATACCAAGAGGAGATACAGGAGCTACTGGTCCTTCTACAGAATTTACAGTTGCTGCTGAGTCTGGATCAAGTCAAACAATAAGCAATGGTAATACATTAACTATAGCAGCAGGTGAGGGTATCGATACTGTAGCTTCAGCCACAGACACAGTTACAATCAGTGGTGAGGATGCGTCAACAAGTAATAAAGGTATAGCTAGTTTTTCAAGTGCAGATTTTACTGTAAGTTCTGGAGCTGTATCTTTAGAAACTGCTGTCGTAAAAACAGATGAACAAAATACGTTTACTGCATCACAAATACCTGCGACAGAAACAGCAACAATATCTAGTAGTAAAACATTAGACTTTGATACATATCAAAATTTTATACTGACATTAGGTAATGGAACTAATACTTTATCTAATCCTACTACAGAAGCTAGTAATGTAGGACAAACAGGTGTTATAGTAATAATACAACCAAGTAGTGGTACTGCAGGGTCAGTAAGTTTAGGAACAGACTATGAAACAGTTGGTGGTTCTGGTCTTTCACTAAGCGAAACAAATAGTGCATATGATGTAGTACCTTATATTATAAAAGCTGACAACTCTATATTACTAGGTAGTCCTCAACTTGCATTTGGATAGAATATGTTTAGTAACGAATTATGGCATAAATCTAGAGTTAGTACATACTCTATAGACCAGTCAATTAGGTTTAACAAACCAGATTCTGCTGTATTAACTAAAACTTATGGAAGTGAGGGTACTAAAACTGCCTTTACAATGTCTTGTTGGATTAAACCAACACTTCAAGCAAATGCTGGATTTCTATTTGGTGCAAGCACATCTAATGATGCTTGGAATGCAACTACAGGGACACATTTATCTTGGAGTTCAAATACTTTAGTATTTTATTCTGGTGGAACTAATTATATTATAACTAATAGAAAATTTCGTGACCCAAGTGCTTGGTATCATATTGTTCTTGCTGTTAATACAGGTGGAAGTGGTACGGATAAAGTAAAACTGTATGTAAATGGCACTTTAGAAACAAGTTTTTCAACTGATAATAGGTCTAGTATTTCTGGAGATTTGTATATTGGAGATGATGTTCTTCATTTTATTGGTGGTCAAGTAACAACTGGAACAACAAATGCTTTTTG
>Ga0115546_1001515_pt1 | contig 14376 bp, 11 predicted proteins | sample COGITO_mtgs_1004_FD_87186 | JGI IMG/M metagenome (GOLD analysis project Ga0115546, IMG submission 87186) | Pelagic marine microbial communities from North Sea - COGITO_mtgs_100413 | ecosystem: Environmental > Aquatic > Marine > Epipelagic | place: Germany:Helgoland, sampling site Kabeltonne...
GTCCTCTTATTCTAGATGGGGGTCTTGAAGTAGATGCTATATCTAATGTTAACTTTAAAGAGTTAGACTTTCAAGCCGCTATTTCAGAGAATGAAAAAATCATATTAAAAGCACTAGGGGTACCACCTATTTTATTAGACTCCGGTAATAATGCAAATATTCGCCCAAACATGCGTTTATATTACTTAGAGACTGTACTGCCTATTGTAAGAAAAATTAATTTTGGTATGGAAAGATTCTTTGGTTATAAGATAAATGAAGACATTACTGATATTCCAGCTCTTCAGCCTGAGCTAGCGGATCAAGCATCTTACTTCTCGTCTCTTGTGAATACAGGTATTATATCACCAAATGAAGCAAGAAAGATACTAGGCTACGAATCTATAGAAGGTCACGATGATTTAAGAATACCCGCTAATATAGCAGGCAGTGCTGGAGACCCTAGTCAGGGAGGCCGTCCTGCTGAGACAGGGGATACAACCCCACAAGAAGGAGACTCAAATGTCTAATGTTAGACAACGTAAAAAAGCACTACAAGATTTAGCAATGTATTTTGCAGAAAAGAACAAAGTACTTACTCAAGCAGAGTATATCAAAGCAGAAGATAAACCCATAACTTTTTCTGGTATTCGTAACGTATTTCGCAGCTACTCAAGAATGGTAGAGATGTTACAAGCTAATGAACCAGATCTTTATGCTTTAATAGGTAAGAAAGAAGTACCGGCACCAGTGCCTGTAGCTCCAAAAGTACCAAAGCCAGCAGTAAAGGTAGCGGTCAAGCCTGCTGTTAAACCAGCAGTAACCAAGGATAAAGATGATGAATAAAATCTTTAATCTTACTTCTACCTTTAAAGCTGTAGAAGAAATTGATGGTTCCGTTACGATTCGTGGAATGGCTAGTACAGCTGACTTTGATCGTGCTGGAGACTCTATTTCCGCAGAAGCTTGGCAAAAAGGTGGACTTAAGAACTTTGAAAAGAATCCTATTATTCTTTTCAACCATGACTATGACCGTCCTATTGGACGTGCCACAGGAATGAAAGCCGGACCTAACGGTTTAGAACTGGAATGTAAGATTAGTAAAAATGCCCCTGGCAATATTGCTGAACTTGTTAAAGACGGTGTCCTTGGAGCCTTTTCTGTCGGTTTCAGAGTCAAGGATGCTGATTACCTAAAAGAAACCGATGGGCTAATGATTAAGGATGCTGAGTTGTTTGAGGTTTCGGTTGTTTCCGTTCCTTGTAACCAGTCAGCTACTTTTTCTCTATCGAAATCTTTCGACTCAGATGAAGAGTATGAAGAGTTCAAAAAAACCTTTAAATTAACCAATCGTGTGGATCTAGCCGGTCAGTCTCTGGCTAAGGACGAAGTCAATACTTCTAGCATAGCTAGTGACACACCGGATGAAACGGTAAAATCCGTTCAACAGGAGACAAAAATGTCTGACATTCAAAAATCAGAAATCGACTTGGAAGCATTCGCTAAACGAGTAGCAGAAGAAACTGCCGCTAAAATTGCAATGAAACAAGCAGAAGAAAAAGCAGCTCAGGCTGCTGAAATTAAAACCGCTGAAGATGCTCAAGAAGCTAAAGCTGCTCAGGAAGAGCAAGTCAAATCAGTAATTACTATGGGTATTGAGTCCGGCGCAGAGCGTTTGATGAAAGACGTAGAATCTAAGTTGGCTGAGAAAGATGCTAAAATCGAAGAAGTAATTAAGCAGTTCTCTGCTCAATTGGCTGAAAAAGCAACTGAAATCGATGCTATGCGTAACAGCAAGCGAGTATTTGGCGATCGTAAAGAACAAGGCGATCTCTCTAAGTGGGGCAAAGACTTCATGCACGCTAGCCTTTTGGGCACTATGACAGGCAAGGGCATGAACACTGATTTTGCTCGTGGCGTTATGGAAAAAGCTGGTATCGACTATGCTACCAATGCTGGTGACATCGATCAAGAAGTTTCTCGAATGATTGAGAAAGAAATTACTTTGAATCTTCGGACTGCTGGTCTGTTCCGTGAAATCAAAGTGAATGGCGCTGCTACTGTATTGCCAATCCAGCCTGATGTTGAAGCTGCAACTTTCCAAACTGGTGCTGCTAGTGCCGGTAACTTGGAAAATCGTGGCGCTGCTGATAACACATACAAGCCATCACAGGTAGTATTGAATGCTTATCGTTTGATCAGCCAGACTTTCATGGACAACCATGTCGATGAAGAAGTTCTCATCAACCTGATGCCTATGCTTATCGACTCAGTTGCCCGTGCTCACGCTCGTGCTGTTGATGGTGCTATCATTCTTGGTGCTGGTTCTATTACTGGTCTTGATGGCTATGCTACTGCGACCGCAACTCCTCTTGCTGGCGTTCTGACTGCTGCTAATCTGCTGGGTGCACGTAAGCTGATGGGTAAGTATGGTGTGAATCCTACTGATGTAGCTTATGTTGTATCACAGGCTCGTTACTTTGAACTGATCGAAGATGCCGGCTTTGCTGACATCACTGATGTTGGTTCTGACGTTGCTACTAAGATCACCGGTGCCATCGGCGCAGTTTACGGTTCACCAGTAATTGTCTCTGACAGCTTTGCTGCAGAAGCAACTGGCGCAGCTTGTGCCTTCGCAGTTAACACTCGTAACTACGCGATCCCGCGTCTGCGTAGCGTAACTGTTGAGCAAGACTACGAAGTTGGTAATCAGCGTCGTGTTATCGTTGCAACTCAATCACTCGGTTTTGAAGAGTTGGTTGCAGATGTTGCGGATAATCGTTCTGCTGTTAAGATCGATCTCGCTTAAATGTAGTTAAACTGGGGAGGTTCGCCTCCCCAAGTTTTTATTAATTGACCTATTATGACAAATTTGATTACACTAGAAGATTATAAAGAAGCTGAGGGCATAAACACCCCAAAGGAAGACTTGCGTCTGGCAAATTTGATTCCATCAGTGAGTCAATTAATAAAAACTTATTGCGGTAATAGTATAATTGACTATTACTCTGTTAATAAGGAAGAGACTATAAATGTTAATTGGGATACTAATATAGTACAGTTAACAGAAAGTCCTATAGTTAACATTATTACTGTAGAGGAAAGAGACTCTTATAGTTCTCCCTATACTATACTAACTCAACCAGCATACGATTACTACTTAGATACTAATACTGATAGTTTAATTCGTACTAATGCAAGCGGTTATCGTAACTGGAGAAAAGGTCCAGGAGCTGTCCGTGTAGTATATAGAGCGGGCTATTCAGAATGTCCTGCAGATTTGAAACTTGCAGTACAGGATCTTATAACTTATTACTTAAAAGATGAGCATAAAGAACGTAAAGTTATGGGTGGCGCGAGTATTCAAAATGCTGCTAGTTCTTCGCAAACAAATAATGTTGCATTCCCAGATCATATTAAACGTGTTCTGGATTTATACAAGAACTTTTAGATGAGCACCGCCAGTCACTATGCTTTTTTAGGGAGGCTGCACAAAGAGTTATCTGTATCAAGCTCAGACTACAGAAAGCTGGTAGTAGATACTAAGTGGCACTCTTTTGTAGCCAGCCATGCTAGTATTAAAAAAGAAACTTTGATAGAGTTTAAAAGACGTAAAATTGTACCTAATAGTACTGAAATGCAGCAAATAGAAGAAGCTGCACTAAAAGCATATAATAACATACTAAAGGGCGTAAAACAAATAATACAAGATCCCAAAGTAAGCACTGATAAACGTGCCACTTATTATAATAATAAAAGACTTAGACTTGTATTTATTACTTACGGAGAACGCATAGAGAAAGTCTATCGAGCGCAACTTGATCCTAGTATTACATTTGAAAGAATCAAGATACTCTATAGAAGCGCTATTGGTACTTATTTTAAAGACTTGCAAACAATTACCGGAGATGCTATCAGGAAGTTAAGCGCCAACACAAAAACAGGTAATTTCAATAAGGAACAATCTGCAAGTAACTTCTTTAACTTAGGACATTTAGAAGGGGCGGGCGTATCTGAAACTCAATTAAGAGATTCTTTAGCTAAAGCCTTTGAAAGCATACCTATGGAATCCCAAGGTAATTATACTGATATGTTACGAACCTATGGTATAGACTTATCTTACCAGAGGATAGACTCCGAAGATATGATGAAAGTAAAAATAGAGTCAGCGGGAGATAATAAAAGTAGGGGTGGCTTTAGTGGGGCACAGAAGGTTAATCTACTTAGAAGCTTAAAACGCGCTCTGGATTCGGGATTAGACCCTTGGTTGATAGAAGGTTCAGATACTCCTAAGACTAGGAAGAAGAAACAAATAAGATCTAAGCTATTACAGCCGTTTAAAAAAATAGCTAATAGTAAAGTAAAAGTAATTACAGGCTCGGACGCTACAGTTAAAGACAGTTCTAGTAAAGTAGCTAAGCTGTCTAGTACCGGGCGCACTAAAAAAGGTTCTAAAAAACTAGTATTAGGTAAGCTAGCTACTGTTAAAGTCTCTAATAAAGCTACTAAAAGTAAGGTATCTTTTACAAATTTACTTCCTTTAATAAATGCTCGTTTACCTGGCAAAGTAGCTGATAATATGTCTAGCCCGGCTTTAAATAATAGAACCGGAACATTTGCGTCCAGTGTTAGAGCTGTAAATGTTACAAAAACAAATAAAGGTTTTGCTAGTATAGGTTATACTTACCAGAAGTATCCTTATCAGACTTTTGAACCAGGATATGCTCAAGGAGATCCTCACCGAGATCCGAGGCGTTTAATTGATATGTCAATTAGAGAGATTGCGGCGGAACTAACATTAGGTCGCCTGTATACGAGGAGATTATAATGGCAAACGAAAGACTATATACATCTAAACGATTAAATATAATTAACTCGTTAGTCTTGAAGCTAAAGGATATTGATGGTTCAGGGGCGTATTTAACAGATGTTAATGAGAACGTAGAACCTCGATTAAAGTTTTGGGATGAGATAGAAGAGTTTCCAGCACTTCACTTAAACGCAGGATCTGAAACTAGAGAATATCAAGCAGGTGGCTATAAAGATAGATTTTTCTCAGTGACAGTAAGATGTTATGTTAATGAGGAAGACGCCCAAGCTGCTTTAAATGCTTTGATGGAAGATGTGGAAACAGTATTAGAAGAAAACTCTAGGTTAGAATACGTAGACGCTTATAATAAGTCTTATTATACACAACAAATCACTATAGTTAGTATTGATACTGATGAAGGTGTACTTGAACCTCTAGGCATCGGAGAGATGCTTGTAGAGGTTCGATATTAGAAGATGCTGGCAAGAACAAACGTTCACGTCCATGCCTTTTCAAGATAGCATAGGAGAAATCTATGGCTCAACAATTATATTTTAGTCGCGACACGAAAGTATACGTCGCACCTCTAGCAGCAGACGGAGTTACTGAACAAGGTGTCTGGGAGATTCCAGTACTTGACGGGTTTTCGTTCTCACAAGCAACAAACTCAAGCGAAATTGTACTCTCTGAGATGGAATCAGCAGGCGTCGGTGGTCGCGTTAGTCGTCGTGGTCGTCGTATGTTCAATGACTCTTTAGCACCTGCTGAATGGTCTTTTTCAACTTATGTACGCCCCTTTATCTCAGCAGGTACGGGTGCTGGCGCTGCAGATGATACCACAAATCATCACGCTGTAGAAGAAGTACTTTGGGCACTCATGTCAGGTCCTGCACTATATAGTGGCTTTGCTTTTACAGACCAGATTTTACCTGGCTTAACTAACTCTGTTATTGACTTTTCTGAGTCTAATAAGTCAACCTTAGGTACTGCAAATATTTACTTTGTTATTGGCAATGCTAATAAGAAGTACTATAAAATAGCTAAAGCTGTTGTGAATGAAGCAAGTGTTGACTTTGATATTGATGGTATTGCTATGATTAACTGGTCAGGTATGGGTTCAGAGATTATTGAGTCTTCTCAGCCTACTGTAACAGTTAGCGAAGCTATTCTCGATACAGGAAACTTTATTCGAAATCGTCTGACTCAAGTAACTGTAGCACCAAATCTATCTGCAGAGGGGCAAAGTGGTTTAGAAGCTTCTTATGCTCTGACCCTAACTGGTGGTAATATTACAATTACTAATAATATTACTTTCATTACTCCGGAAGAATTAGGTACTGTAAACATTCCAATTGGTCATGTTACAGGTACTAGATCTGTTTCTGGATCAATGACTTGTTACTTAAGTCTTGATACTACTGCAACAAATAACTCTTCTGATCTTTGGGCAGATTTGAAAGGTATTACAGATGTTATTACAAACGACTTTGGCCTTACTTTCAGTATTGGTGGAGCTACAGGAACTCCAAGAATGGTAGTTACTATGCCTCAGTGTCATGTTGATATCCCAACGCACTCTATTGAGGATGTAATTTCATTGGAAACTTCGTTCAATGCTCTTCCTTCAAGCATTGATCAAACAAATGAAGCTACTATAACCTACGTAGGTCTTTAATATACCACAAGAAAAAAAGTTCTTGACAATTGTGGTATAGTGCAATATAATAATAAGTATAAACAGTAGGGGCTTTTACGAGCCCCTCATTATATCTGAGGCAACATGGCAAATTATAGTTTTATAAAAGATGCAAAGGTATATTTAGTCTCTGGAACTGACCAAGTTTTATTAGATATAAGTAATGTATCTTTTAGCCAAACTTTTACTGAAACTAGTTACCCAGTAAAAACTTTGCACAATCAGTCTATGTTTGAGGGATCTGTTATAAATAAAGCAAATCCAGCAAATTTTGAATTAACTATTCCAGCCTTGCTGGAAGCTGACTTAAGAGTATTATTTGATAAACTCTTAGACTATAGTAGTTTTGACTTATACATAACAACTCAGCAAGACATATTCAAACTAGAAACAAGTGTTATAACAAATGGGACGTTCTTAATCGATAGAGTAAGACCCCTGAGTTTGACAGTTTCAGGTGAGGCGTCTAAGCTATCAACTGTAGCAGCTCTACCTTACACAACGATAGGTAGAAGTGTTACCCGTACATACAATACTAGTGGTTTAACTATACTACTAGACTCTGTACATTTAGATACAGATGTAGCTACCGTTTCTGTAGAAGTTCAGAACGAGGTTTCTTGGAACCCTTGGGTAAGTGTACACAGTGGCGTGTTAGGGGAGATTTCTTACCCGTCTACTTATACTATTAGCAAGCGTATACTTTCTGGAAACATAAGTAGGCACTTAAATACTGATAATAGTAGCTCATTGAACACTTCAAGTAGTAACTCTACTTTAAATATAAAAGTAGGACAAAATATACTTGGTACTTTTTATGGATTTGAATTCGATATTGCTAGCTGTTCTTATACTAATCGTTTACAAACTGGTGGTATATTTAAACAAAGCTATGATTGGAGAATGACGCAAAACCCTACGTCTCTTTCAGACGTAATAACTTATACAACACTTTAAAGGAATAGAAAATGGAATTAAAAAAATTAATAATCAACACAAAAGCTGTCTGGGTAGACTTTCCAGGACTATCGGGTTTTGAAGTTGAAGTTGCTAATCTTTCTCGTAAAGAATTAACAGGATTACGTAAAAAATGTTTAAGTTCTAAGTTTGATCGTAAGACTAGACAAGTGGTAGAAAACCTTGATGAAGAAAAGTTTATTGTTGAATTTACACGAGCAGTCGTTAAGAATTGGAGAGGTCTTAAATTAGAGCATCTTGAAACTCTTCTACTTATTGATATGGACGGAAAAGATCCCTCCGAAGAGCTAGAATATACTGAGGACAATGCAGAGATTCTTGTAAATTCATCTACAGAATTTGATACATGGCTCAACGAGGTAGTCTTTGATTTAGATAACTTTCGCACAAGCTCAACGTGATGAAGCGATAGACAGGTTGAAGAGATACTTTGACAATGGAGACACTAAGATGACAAGAGATCGTTATCTTAGTATGTGTGAACAGTTAGGAAAGGAGCCAATAGACTCCGAAATACCACCAGACTGGGAAGATTTTCCAGAAGTTGTTACTCAAGCGTTATCAACTTTTAACATGTTAGGTGATCGTATGTACCCAGAAGTTGGTTACATAGGAAAAGACTACACAAATTTAAATTACTTTATAGAACAATACGAACCTGAAGATAAAGAGTTTTTTCTAGTATTACTTAACTGGTTAGACTCAAGAGCTATTAAATCATCTCAAGAACATATAAAAAGAGAGTATGATAAGCTAAAGAGAAAAAAATAGTGGCAAATGATACTATTGTAGTTACCTATAAAGTAAAAGATGACGGCAGCCTAGAGAAGATATCACAAAAAGCTAATAAAGCTGCTAGTGCTACTGACAAGGCTGCGTCTTCCGCAGATAACTATAGTAAACGACAAAAAGGTGTAGCGGGCGCCACTTCAAATAGTACAAAAGCTTTTTCAAAAATGACTACCGGTATAAGCGGCGGCCTTGTGCCCGCGTATGCTGCTTTAGCTGCTAACATCTTTGCACTGTCTGCCGCTTTCTTGTTCCTCCGAAATGCCGCCGATGTTAAAATACTAGAACAATCTCAAGTATCCTATGCCGCTACCACAGGTATAGCTCTTCAATCTATTACTGCAGGGCTTCGTGAAGCTTCAGGAGGTATGCTAGACTTTAGACATGCTGCTGAAGCAGCTGCTATTGGTGTAGCAAAAGGATTCTCTCCTAAACAAATGGAAGATCTAGCTGCTGGTGCACGCAAAGCCTCGGCTGCCTTAGGTAGAGGATTTGAAGATGCGTTTGATCGTCTAGTACGTGGTGCTTCTAAAGCGGAGCCTGAATTGCTGGACGAATTAGGTATTACACTTAAGTTAGCGGACGCTACAGAAAGATATGGGCGAATGATAGGTAAAAGTGCAGACTCACTAACCGCGTCCCAACGAAGCCAAGCAGTTTTAGTTGAAACCCAAAGACAGCTCAATGAGCTTTATGGTGATGCTAATCCCCCCTCCAACCCTTTTGTACAGTTATCTGTAACTTTTGATGATTTAATTAAAAAAGCTACAAGCTTTCTACTACCAATTTTCTCTACTTTCGCAAATATTATAAATGGAAGCGCCATGGCAGCCGTAGCTGTTTTTGGTGTATTAGGCATTTCTGTACTTAAATTAATGATCCCCCTAGATGGAGTTAAACAAAGACTTACAGAAATGGGTATAGAGGCTGACCACTCTCTGGCATTAGCAATGGATTCTCAGATCGCGTATACAAAAGAAATAGACGAAAGCAAGGCTGCGTTAGAGGCTATGGAAAAAGCAGGTGTACAAGCGTCTGCTAAATCTGCAATGGAAGCAGGAGCAGGATCCTCTAAGCTATTACAAAAAGCCGCTGCGGGGGAACCCCTAGATCCTAAGCAAAAGGGTAGATTGGCAAAAATGCTTGCCGATGCTGAAAAGCAGTATGATAATCATGGAGAAATTAAGAAAAACACTTTCAAAGGTGTAGACATACAAATAGTAAAAAGCTTTAGAGAAGCAATGGACAAAAACAGCAAAGCAGGAGCTAGTTTTGTTGATAAACAAAAAGTTCGTTTTAAAAGACTGGGTTTGGAAGCTAAGGTAATATTTTCTAAGCTAAAGTCGCGAGGCGTCGCAACTTATAAAGCTATTGGGGTTGCCGCAAGTAATGCAGGTAAACTTATGTCTTCAGCAATGAAATTTGCTGGAGTTATAGGTGTTTTAAAAATAATCTATGATATAATAATGAAAGTTGTAAGATCCCCCTTTACTATTGTATCATCTGTTCTTGATGCTATGAGTAGTGTGTTGAATCTAATTGGGCCTTTGCTATCAAAAAGCATTATGGAGCCTATTGCTAAACTTCTAGACTGGGTTATTAATGCCTGGAAAACCATAGTTAATGTTATTATAGATGGATACAATGAAGTAAGAGAATTTTTTGGTAAAGAACCTATTGAATTTAAATTTGATACAAACTCTAGTTATGCTTTAGATTCTATAGAAGCTCTATCGAAAGGAACCTTAGATTTAGGCAAAGATTTTGAAAAGACTTCTGTAGGTCGATTTGCATATAACCTAGAAGCAATGGGGGACGTTGCAGTAGCACAGGAAAAGGTATTTGACTCTTTTAGTGAAAAAGCAAAATTAATGGGTCAAGACTTAAAAAATACTGCCGCAGGTTTATCAGATCCGCTTAGTAAAGCTACAGAGGCTCAAAAAGGTTTTACTCGTATGACATCTCTAAGCACTTTAGGTATATCAGCTCAGTTAAAGAAAATTAACGAAATGACCTACGTTACTACGTTACAGGCCGACGGCACTCGAAAGGCTACTAAAGTCGCTGTAATGAGTGATGCTCAGCGTAGTGATTCTTTAAAGAATCTTGTAACAGAGCTATCAGTGTTAAAAGATATTAGCCCTGAAGCCGCTTCAGCCCTTGCTGCTATTGAAGCTAGTGGAGGTTCTGGTGCCGGATATGATCAAGCAGTTGCTCAATTAGTTAAACTTGAAGAAGAAGCACGAACTGCTACTGCCTCGTATAAAGCAATGGTGGATACAATTGGAGAAGCCAATGCTGCAATGACCTCCGGAGACTTAGTTGGAGCAGAGAAAGCTATAATGGAGATGACGAAAGAGATGAATGCCTCCAAAGAGGCTTTCCTTGGTAAAGGTGAAGTAGAGGCAGCTGCCAAGGTACAAGAAACTTATAATGCAGCCATAAAATCAACAGCTGGAAATACTGGAGATACTTTGACTGCTCTTACGAACTTGAGAGAAGCGCAAGAAGCTCATACTTTAACTATGTCCAAAGCTTATTTAGTTCAAGGTTCATTAGGTTCATTACGTAAAATAGAGAATGATTTAATTACAAAGAGTTTAGAATTAGAAGCCCTAGAGCTAACTAAACGAGAAGATATGAATAAGGTAGACTTAGATGCTTTAAACTTAAAAATAAAACTCAACAAAGAATCTGCAAGAGCTTTGGAAATCTCAAAAATAGAAGCAACCCAAGGAAGATTTGCCGCAGACGCCGCTAGAACGGGTGACTTAGCTGCTAGCACAGCAAAAACTCTTGGTGGTGATGCGGATACGTCTGTAAAAATTGGAGCATTACAAGACTTTGTAAACCCTATGACAGAAACAATGAAAACCTTGGGTCCAGATGGAGAAGCCGTAGCAACAGCTATTCAAGGATCTTTAGCTGTTGCAGGAGCATGGGCTGGGGCTTTTGAAGCAATAAATGTAAAGGGAGCCTCTTCTGCAGAGAAGACTTCTGCAATTCTTGGAGCAGTTGGCTCAACAGTGAATCAGCTGAGTAGTATTATGGCATCCGCCAGTAAGGCCAGGATAGCCGGAGTTGACTCAGAGATAAAAGCAGAGCAGGCCAGGGACGGAAAGTCCAAAGAAAGCGTAGCTAAAATCAAAGGTCTAGAAAAGAAAAAAGAAGCTATGCAAAGAAAAGCTTTTGAAGTTAATAAAAAGATGCAAATGGCTCAGACAGTCATTAGTACTGCTTCAGCTATTATGGCAACTCTCGCAACTGGCGGAGCGCTCGCGATACCTCTTGCTGTAATGGTGGGAGCCATGGGCGCAGCTCAATTAGCCCTGATTTCAGGAACTTCTTTTCAAGGGGGCGGAGGCTCTTCTGACCCATCTATGCCCAGTACAGTATCAGTAGGCAACAGACAAAACTCAGTAGATCTAGCCAAAGCTCGTAGCCCTTCTGGAGAATTAGGTTATGCTCGTGGAGCACAAGGTGTTGGTAGTGGTATGACTAATTTTACCCCTACTGGAGCCTTCGCAGGTACTAGATATCGTGCTTCTGGAGGAAATACATCCTTTATGGTAGGTGAGCAGGGACCAGAATTATTCACACCAGAAATGCCAGGACGTATATCTCCGGCAGATGAAAGCTCTATGGGAGGAGCCCCTGTAAACGTGACCTTCACAATCAATGCAATTGACTCAAGAGGAATCGAAGATGTGCTAAACTCTCAACGGGGTAATTTGGTAGGCATAATCCGTGAAGCAGCAAATGCTCACGGAGAGTCCTTTTTAGAGAACGTAAATGTAGAGTCCTACCAAGGTTCTGCAGGAGGCCCAGATCCCTTTAGTAAGTACCCACGTGGTGCGGTTAGGAACCAATAATTATGGCAATTCAAAATATACTACCAGATCCGTATCATCTAATTTCCCCTGCGGGAGACGCAGGGAGTGGAGCAACAGGCCCAGGCTTTGCATCAGTAAAGCTAAGCTCTAACCAGCCTATTATGAGAGACCGCACAAATTCTGGAAGACTAGTCAGTCGTGTATCTGCGTATCACAAGTGGGATATCTCTATTGGATATAATCCAATGACAAAGGCTGAGTTTGATCCTGTTTATACTTTTCTTTTACATAAACAAGGAACTTTAAAACCTTTTTTCGTTTCTCTTCCACAGTATAGAGATCAAGGAATAACAGATAGAACTGTTACAGCATCAGCCGTAGCAGGTTCTACTACAGTAGCATGTACTACTACAAGTATAATAGTAGGTGCTTTACTACGAATTAATGATCCTAGTGATTCGTCTCACACTAAAACTTATATGGTAAATAGAGTCGGGGCTTCTTCTATTACTATCACCCCAGGTCTTGCAAAAGCTATTTCATCTTCTGCTGTTCTTGATTTTACAGACCCAACAATTAAAGTAATACAAACAGCAGACGTACAAGAGTACAGTTTGAATACTGAAAATTTATATAGCTTTTCATTAAAACTTGAGGAGGTTAACAACTAGATCATGGCAGAACGTAATATACCAACAGACTTGAAAAATTCACTAATTGATGGGGATCCTTATTCCTATTTTCATCTTGTCAAATTCGAAAAGCCTCGTCCTAGTGCTGGATCCGGACAAACATCTGGAAAGGCTATAGATTACGCCTACATTACTGACGCTTCTATAAATATAGTGTTTGATGATGCATCTGTGGACTCACGTGGCTACGCAAATCTAGGACAAACTTATGTTGCTAATAAGTTATTAAGTGTAGGAACTGTTAGTGAAACTACAGAAGCTAAAGCTTCTTCTATCTCTTTAACCCTTTCAGGTACTGCTTTAGGTACCATTATTATTGCAAATACGAGTTTTACCTCTTCTAGTATGACAGCAGATATTGATCTTCTAGAAGCAGGTTTTCAAGAAGGTGATACTCTATTGCTTGAAAGCGCTACTGGTGTAAATAATAATAAATATGTAAGAATAGACACTTTTACGAATAATAACCAAACCGTGTCATTAACTCCAGTTGATACTACAATAATTGCAGAATCTGCAGTATCTTATAATCTTTCTTACGCTTCAGAGGAAGTAAATTCTTTAATCCTTAATAAAGTAGGCGGTACAAACTACTCTAACTATATTAACCGAGAGGCATATGTGTATAGAGCGCATATGAATCCAGAAACTGGTACTATAATCGGCGCACCATTCCTTATCTTTAGAGGTATTATTGCTAAAGGCGCTGTATCCGATAATATGTTAACAACCTCCAAAATAACTTGGAGCTTAACTTCTCATTGGGGAGATTTTGTAAGAGTACAAGGACGGCAGACATCCGATGCACAACATAGAGCACTTAGTGTAACAGGCGAGCCTGATATAGATGCTCTTATTCGTCCTGAGTATGCCCAAGATCCAGGTTTTGTACACGCAGAAAGTTCTGTAAATGTAATGGCACAGTATCAGACAATTGAAAAAAAGTTTAGAATGAGAAAGCGGGGCGGCTTCGCAGGTGTATTCGGCGGCACAAAAATGCTAGAATATACTGAAGTAGTTGACAAAGAGATTGACTTGCAATTTAATTTAGAAGCTAAGTATTTGCCTGTAGTTTATGGGGTGCAAAAAGTAGATAGCTTCCCTATTTTTGCAGATATAAAAGCTCCTAGCATAGGAGACTCTTCTACTGAGGTCTATATTGCTCATGCCATATGTGAAGGTGAAATCAGTGGATTATTGGATATTTATATTGATGATAGCAACCTTATTTGCTTAGATGCTTCTGACTCCGATGTTCGCGCCACTGGTGGAGAAAATGTTGATATAGCTTGTTATGGAAGAGCAGACAGAGGTGATGTTCTCTCAGGTGGTAGCATGTTTGGTCCCATTATCGAAATCGGTGATATTGGGGCTCTTGAAACTAATAGAACAGATGATTATATAGCCGGTGCTCCTCTTTATCTAGAATCTGTAGGTACAACTCCCAGCTCCTTTGGAGGCACAGGGTTAAGGGATGGTGATACTATACAGCTTCAATCTCCTTTAACTACTAACTTATATGTTAATACAGGAAAAGCGGATCAAAAAGCAAATAATACTTTAGTTAACCTTGCTCGTTCTAATAGTTTTAAAATACAA
>Ga0115546_1001522_pt1 | contig 14343 bp, 39 predicted proteins | sample COGITO_mtgs_1004_FD_87186 | JGI IMG/M metagenome (GOLD analysis project Ga0115546, IMG submission 87186) | Pelagic marine microbial communities from North Sea - COGITO_mtgs_100413 | ecosystem: Environmental > Aquatic > Marine > Epipelagic | place: Germany:Helgoland, sampling site Kabeltonne...
GCACCCTGCAATTGGTGGCGTGTTTGGCGTTTCACGGGATTTAGTTGATCCAATAAAGTAAAAAATATCCAATGATAAAACACTGAAAGACCCACTGCGGTCTTTTTTTATTTCATTTCCTTCTTTTGTTATAACAATCTATAGTTATTAATAGGGGGGCTTGCTTATGTCTTATTTTTTATTGTTGTTATTTTCTTGCTTGATCACTTATGAGGGGGACGAAGATCGGACAGCCGTTACCTTTGAACAAGCCTCAACAGCAAAGTCTTTTTCCTCACAAACTCCATTAGAATCCAGTGGTCGAATTCTTGTCATGAAAGGTGAAACCATACTTGGACACGGATCAGGAAATTACTTTAAATCAGGAAAATATAAATTTCTCCTCACTGCGGCACATGTCGTTAACCACCCTTACGAGTCTCATATTGTTGACGGCGAAGAGTTGGTTAGGCTTATTCCAATACACTTGGATCTTGAAAGAGATCTCGCTATTCTTGTCCCAGTTAAAGAGTTAGTAGAAATCAGTTGCAAGTCGTTTAGAGTCAATCGAAGTAATGATTTGATTGGAAAAACTATGTACTATGCGGGTTTTCCGCAAGATCTAGGTCACTCTCTTTTCAAAGGATTTGTTTCAAGGGACTCTAAGCATAGAATGCTAATGCAGAGTTTCGCATTGCCTGGTTCTTCGGGCTCTGTTGTGTTTGATTTCTGGGGCAGAGCAATCGGAGTTCTTTCTGCTGTGTCCGTTGGGGTCTCCAGTGTTAATCCGTTTCCTGAATTGGTTGAGACTGCGGTTCATGTAATGAAAATTCAAGACTACAATCATCGCTTCATTAAGGAGTTGTTTAAAAATGCCCAAAGCGGAGTACTATAATTTAGGAACTCTCATTTGGGATATGGGAAAGATTGGTGTGATTTGCCGAATGATCGAGACAGGCAAATTAAATACTTCAAATGCTATGGTGAATTGGCGATTCAATTATGAAATATACTATGTAGACGGGAGTATAACAATAATGGGTCACGAAACACTTCAAAGATTAATAGCAAGTGGAGCGGTTCATTTGCTTGAAGAAGAGCATGTCTTGGAGGATCAGATAAATGAATTATAAAAATGGCGAGTTAGTTCTTGTTAAGGAAGTGGGAAACACTGAAGTACACTCTTTGTGTATGGTGGTTAAGCCAGTTGGTGTGGCGGCTCTTATGTTGGAGAGTTATTTTATGGTTTATTCGATAACACATAAAGAAAAGTTTATCGTAACCACACATTTTATGAAGAAAATAGGTTGACTTATAGGTATAGACGAGATATATTATGGAAGTTGATTGGAGAATCAAAATGGAAATTGGCGATTTAATTGAATTTGATGAGGAATTCTATTCCTATATGAAATCGGATAATGCTCTACGAATTCAAAAGGTTGGGATTATCACAGAAGTCAAAGAAATGTTTTATTGTGTCACCTCTGGTGATATAACTGACCTTTGGGTAACAACCGCAGATATTAAAAAAATAAACCTTGACAATGTAGCATAATCAGTTATAATAATAATACCCTGGAGGTAATAATGAAAAACGATAATGAAATTACAATTAAAATCAATGTTAGTGATTCGCTTTTAACCAAGATAGCCAACATCATGTTGTTGACTTCCTCCCCTGCCCCTGTAGGTGTAATGATGTCGCAGATACCTGCGACCAAAGCGGCACCCGAAAAAGAAGCGGCACCTATTGGATTTAAATCATGAAGCAGGGTGATCTCGTTCGCCACATGGCGACCAATAAAAAGTTTTATGTTGTTCTTTGCGAGAAGAAATACGACAATATTTACAAGCCACGGGTTCAAGTGGTTTCGGCTATCTCTACAAAAAAACATTGGTTTCTTGAAGAAGAATTGGAGGTTCTAAATGGGAATGACCAACAAAACAACTTTAAATGAAAAGATCGTATGCTCCGATGGCTTTACGATGTCTGTTCAAGCAAATGAATATTCTTATTGTGAGCCACGATATACTGGTGCCGAGCAATATGAAACAGTCGAAGTGGGCTACCCTTCTCAGCGAGAAGAGTTGCTTATGGAGTATGCTGAATCAAGCTATAACGACACCGACCCAACTGATACAGTTTATGCTTATGTTCCAGCCGCTTTGGTTTTTGCCGTCATAGTTAAACATGGGGGTATGGTATCTGGTGAATTACCAAATGGTATCCCCGGCTGCATACCGGAGTTGTTATGAAAATAGGTGATTTAGTTTATGTGAGTGACGAGGCTATCGTTCCGAGCGGTGCTACCCTACACGGGTTCCCCGCCTTGGTTGTCTCCATACCCAACGAAGAAGATATAATTGTTATGGCTGGAGGCACAAAGATCCTCGTAAGCCGTCAAGATTGCCGCATATACGGCGAGGAGGTCACCAATGGCTAACATATACTGGAACGAAGAGAAGGCACCCGAAACAGAGACGAGAGAGGCTCTAATGAAGGAGCTTGTAGAATGCACCGATGATGCTTTTGATATTAGATTCGGTGGTGACGGTGCCGGTAAACATGTCGCTGTATATGTTGAGGCTCCTTCAGGCGGTCGTGATCCTTATCCTTGGAAGAAACGATTGCCTCCCAAGTTTATGGGGTGGAGAGTTGTGATAATCTTCTGCCCCCCTACCTATGTCAAAGAAATTCTCAACTGGGTGCGGGGTGACTGATATGTACGATAGAACATACATTATCGTCAAAAGGCTTTTTGTGGAACTACATAGGGTTAAGTACAATCATGTTGATGAAGACGAGATATATAAAAAAACTACTGCTATTCTTGAGCAGTTGAAAGAACTAGAAACTATTTTAAAGATAAAGATTGAGGGGTAAGCCATGGGACAAAGAAGACTAAGGAATCCATTTAAAATTACAAAGACCATCGTGGAAAGGTTTGATACCCTTGACCGAGGGGATATAGGCTGCTACGGTATCCTACTACCCCACTCCCCTGCGGAGCCCATGATATACGAGAGCAAGCCTGTCGCAGACAAGGCTTATGCTTATCTCAAGAAAGTATGGAAATTGGATGACTAACGATGATGGAAAAGTAAGAGTAAAGTCTGGTCGCTGGGTGATACCGCAAGTTGCGAATATACATGGTGATGTAACAGACATTAAGATTGGGGACTTAGCAAAGGTTGCTGGTCGCTTGGCTCTTATTCTGGACATTAAAGAACATAAAGAAGCATGGATAAAGAAAGTAAAATTGCGCTGGTTAAGCGAAGAACAAGACTATTGGATTAGTTTCAACACATTCACTGAATTATATGGAGGAAAAGCGAATGACCAAGAAAAATAAACAATTGAACCCTGGATACGAATGGGAGACACCGATGGATAATTTCACAGCAATGGGTTTAGCAGAGGGTTTCATTGATGCAACCAGCGAAAACCAAATCATCGAAGCATGGCAGCACCTTGTTGATACTGGTGTTGTTTGGTCGCTTCAAGGTTGGTTTGGTAGAAATGCTAAGAGATTGATTGAGAACGGTGTTATACGACCCGGACCAAGAACAAAGAACAAAGCCAAGAATCAAAAGAAATAAACTTTTTTCTTGACAAATATCGACAACTGGTTAAATTACATATGAACCTCAAACAACGGAGTCAAAAATGATGAGGAACGACCAAGTAATTAGAGCATGGAACAACGGACAACAAGCCAAATCAGGTAGTATGAAAACAGACGGTAGGTCATTGTTTTCTTATCGCTTATGTATCGGCAAGACTGATTGTGAGGGTAACAAAGTCTTGTTTGATTGGACATCACCTGGTGGCGGTTATGTTAGCCAGACCACTTCGGTTCATGTAAACAAAGCGAAGCAGTTGTCCTCTGCTGCTATTATGCGACCCGATACAGCAAAGATTGCCGGTCTTGTATGAAGGTCGGCGACCTCGTTAGAGTTGCCGGTGGAGCCGAATACGATGAAAGGCTATTGGGTATAGTAGTCAAGGTATTTCGCTACACCGGCATTCGCTCTGTGCGGGTCTTATTGATGTCTGGAGAAGAACACAATTATATGCCACATGTTTTAACAGTTATTAACAAACCGGACAAAAAGTGTCCTCGACAATAAAAGAAAATTGCTTATATTATAAGGGTAACAAGGAGAGAACATGTCATATTCTGGAACCGTACAATGCTCACACTGCTATCGTCAAGGACACAATATATCTGGCTGCCCAGACCTCATAAAACTTTATGAAGAATACAAGCAGATAATAACGAAGTATAAAGAAGACAACCCTAACTGGCTTGGTTCCACTCATAGTAGCATGTCTCATTCAACGATGAGAGATTTGGGCATGAACTGGCAGCATATCAAAGCAGCAAGAGTCATGTCTAAAAAGGAACACAAGAGGACCAATCGCCAATGCACTTACTGCTATGGGAAAGGTCATAATCGCCGCACCTGTAAGCATTTGAAGAGCCACCTTGATCTTCTGGTCAAAGCACAAGTCGCTTACAATGAAAAGATAGCCAAATCCTTGACGGCTGCTGGCTATGGTGTTGGTGCCTTGGTTCAGCAAAAAGGGGAAAGGTGGGATTCAAGGACCGGCACTTATGCGGAGTATAACGAAATGGGTGTCATTACGGACTTCAATCTGAATTATTGTATTATCGAATTTCTTCGCTCGACTTACCAACGTCAACCAACGATTGGGGCCCACCTTGGTGGTGAAAGAATGCGCCTGATGCCTCACTTCAATGAACAGATCAAGAAAGAACTGGCCATCGGCACGGCTTGGCAGAGCAGCCCCGACCATATCCTACTATCCCGCTCTCATACCCCCGTACCCCCACCCGCACACACGGAAAGGGGAATTAGGAACTCTATCAAAGAAGACCTAAAGGATTGGAATCTTGCGAGTGTTAAGGCATGGTTCCACCGTCTTGAAGGTATTGTTGAGGTTCCGAATGAAGATCGGTGACCTTATAAGAGATGTACAAACACAAAGAATTGGCTTAGTCGTGGACATTTATGAAAGCATAGCAAAAACTCATTATAAAGTTCTTAATTTAAAAGGAGGCACCGAATGGTTTCCGAAGGACTTTGCCCATGGTAAATGCGAGGTGGTCAATGAAGATAGGTAACCTTGTTAAGTATAATGAACCTCGCATGCCTGTGTTTCATGGCTGTATTGGGGTCGTTATATCGTTCTATGACCGTTATCACGAATGCAACGAGAGCATTCTGGTTGAACTCACAGATGGAAGGCAATTTGTCGATCACTCGAAATGCTTCGAGGTTTTAAGTGAAATGCGGTGATTTGATTCTATGCCAAGAGACACAGCGACTCGCCATTGTTATTGTGCCTCCAGATAAAAAAACTGGATGGCTGAAAGTTCGTTGGGTTGATTCTGGGGTTGAATTGTTGACCCAAAACATCGCTTGGAAAAATCTAACAAAAGCCGGACAAAAAATGTCCTCGACAAAGATTCAGAAGTAGTTATATTCTATGGGTATTCAAGAGGTAAAAAATGGAACAGGAAATCACTTATGAACAGCTTAAAAATGCCGCCGCTATTGCTTCCAATGTCGGTGATGATTATTCCGCAAGAGTTCTCATTAGTATGTCTGAGAAACTTATGAAGTGGGGCAAGCTCACCCTTCGCCAGACTGACTTCGCTCGTAGCTTAATTGATAGAAATAGCCCCGAAGCAGTCCAGTCAAAGAGCGATTGGGTTGAACGTGTAAAGAACGACACAGAGCTTCAAGAAAGAATCAAAGTCATCGCCAACTATTACGCAAGCACTCAATACTTCTCGGCTACTTCAAGGGATTATTTAAGCTGGTTGAAAGAAAGAGAAGACAAGTGGTTGCCCTCCGAGCATTCAACTATGAAAATGATTGATAACAAGTTTTCAAACAAGATTTGGGAAAGCCACAAAGGAAAGCAGATATGGAATGTCGGCGACCTTGTGCAGGCCCGTCAAAATGCAGCCATTCAACCTGCTTCAAGAGAGTTTTGGTTGCATCATGGCGAATGCAGAGATTGGGTTTGGATGATAGTTGAAGCCAATTCAAGACCCATTGACCGCTCTGTTGGATACGATGAAAAGAAGGGCGGTGCTCGCTATTATCGCTTGCTTAAACTTGGCGGCACTCAACAAATTGATGTCATCGAATGCGAACTAAAACGAGTTCCTAAAAAACTCCTTAAATAAATAACAAACGGACAAAAAATGTCCGTGACAGTTTGTAAGAACTGGTTATATTATATACATGAAAAGGAGAGATAAATGAAAGTCGGTGATTTAGTAAAAACCAGAAAAGGCAACCTTTGTATGGTTACAGAAATCAACAAGAAAGATTTTTGTGTTGATGTTCTCTTTGTTAAGACTGGTGTTCTTAGGACTGGTCTGCCCATGGGTGCTTTGTTGAAGGTGGTAAAATGAAAGTAGGTGATTTGGTAAAATTTAGAGGCTCAATCGGTATTATCATCGAACTTCATAGCGATTATCGCCATGGTACAGCAGAGGTCCAATGGATTGAAGGTGACCGAGATGTCATTTCCAGAAAGGTTTTAAAGGCGATAGAACAAACCAGAAATGTTTTAAAGGCGATAGAATAAAACCGGACATTTTATGTCCTCGACATAATTCATCAAGCGGTTATATTATATGTATCAAAAGGAGAAAAAAATGAAAGTAGGTGATTTATTCGTTTATAACAGTCGTTTCAGCAACACCATTCACGAAGGACAAAGGTGTGTCTATCTTGGAGAAGACTTTATTCACCGAAGCGACGGTGTGGTGGTTCAAAATCACAAGATTCTCTTTGTGGGCGATTCTGTCCCGACAACGATTGATATTGGTGTGTTGAAATGGTTAAAGAAGGTGGTAAAATGAAAATAGGCGATTTAGTAAGGTGGGAAAATACCGCTGGTGAATATGAATTGGGCATAGTTACATCGTTCGACGCATACGATGAATATCTGGGAGTCAAGGTGTATTTCTTTGACGATGGATTCATCTCTGAAATGACCAAAGAAGATTTAGAGGTGATAAGTGAAAATCGGTGATTTAATAAGATACAAGCATCGCTATGACGGACAGCAATTTGTGGTCGTAGGGGTTCGCCAAAGAAATAGAACTGGCGCAAAGAGAGTGCAATGTGTATCAGCACAGACATTGAAAAAAACTCGATGGTCTTGTTCATCAACATTGGAGGCATTATGCAAGTAGGTGATTTAGTAAAATACAACGACCCTCGGTATCCAGAATGGAGTTCGCTTGTCGGTATCATTAGCCGTCAAATCCCAGGGACAGCAGAATATCAACGGGTTATCTGGAACAACGGAACCCACAGCACTTTACCAAAAAAATATCTAAGGAGATTAAACTATGGAAATACAAAAGGGAACTTTACTAAGAAATAAAAGCGATAAGTCATACGCTATCGTAATTCAAGAACCAGCAGTCAGGTTTTTCCCTGATGCAAATCATCGTTATGGTGAGTTTGAATCTGGTGTCGCTGATACTGCTATCCGTATCAAATGGGTTCAGAATGGTTATGAACACACTTTGCAGAGAAGCAAAATGTCGGCAAATTGGGAGGTGGTCAATGAAGATCGGTGATTTAGTTAAATGGACTGACTACAAAGGACCAGAACCAATTGAGCATGTTGGGCTCTTTATCGAGAGAGTTAAAAACTTTCATGTCGATGCTGTTAATAACAATTGGGGTGATATTATCGTTATCTATGATGGAGAATATACCAAATGGACTTCTTGGCAGTGCGAAGTGATAAATGAAGATCGGTGATTTGGTTACATTAAAACAACAGTGTCGTGATTCTGACCGCTTGGCGATTATTGTTTCTTTGGCGCAATTCGACCCCGGCTATGTTTATATCGCTTTCATGGACGACCCTACAAATCGTATCATTTGTGCGGTGGGAAATATTATTGAATTAAATTGAAAACGGACACATTTTGTCCTCGACAAGTTCAGAGGACTGGTTATATTATAAGGGTAACAAGGAGAAAACATGTCAAGAAATAAAACTTTAGCACTTGCTGCAATCGCAGACATTATTTGCTGGACTGCTCTCATTTGGTTGATTTTTTTTTAACCGGACAAATTTTGTCCGACATCATGTTTTTACATATGCTATATTATTAGTGTACCAAGGAGATAAAATGTTCAGTTTAACCTTAGAAGATTTAGGAATTATGATAATAATGGCTTTCATGTTTTCATTTATTATTTTTCTGGGCCTTCCATAAAACGGACAAAAAATGTCCTTGAAACTTTCTGAGACATAGTTATATTATAAGAGTAAAAACAAACCATACCTAACCACTGGAGACAAAAAATGTCTATTGATTTTAAAACATTCCTTTCAATTGTTCCTCACATTATTGAGGCTCGCTTTCCTATTCTGACCCGTGGTCGTCATGGTATCGGTAAATCAACTCTCGTTTATCAACTCGCCAAGCAAATGGATCTTGAAGTTGTTGAACGAAGAGCCTCTCAAATGACCGAAGGTGATTTGCTTGGGCTTCCAAAAGTTGAGGACAATGTGACTCAGTGGCTTGCTCCTGAGTGGTTGCACACTGCTTGCAACAAGCCTGTTATCCTTTTCTTGGATGAGGTTGACCGAGCCACAATGGAAGTTCGCCAAGGTATCTTTGAACTTTGTGATTCTCGTAAGATTGCTGGCTACACTTTGCACCCTGACACAATTATCTTTGCTGCTGTTAACGGTGGAGAGCATGGAGCCCAATATCAAGTTGGCGAAATGGACCCTGCTGAATTGGACCGCTACACTGTCTTTGATGTAGAGCCTACCGTTGAGGATTGGCTTGCTTGGGCTAAGACTGAGGTTTGCGATGAGATTTGGAACTTCATCAACCAGAATCACCAGCACCTTGAGCATCGTGACGACTATGAACCAAACAAGGTTTATCCTTCTCGTCGCTCTTGGGAAAGACTTTCTAAGACTCTAAGTGGTTTAGATAAAGTTGAACACTCACCAACCCTTTATCACCTGTCCACTGCTTTTGTTGGCTTTGAAGCCGCTATTGCTCTTAACGATTTTGTTAAGAACTACGACCGACAAGTAACTGTTGAGGATATTATTGACGACGGTAAACTTGAATTAACCAAAGACTGGAAAATCAACGACCACAATGCTTTGATTGAGAAGATTAAAGCCAAAGAAACCTTTGCAGAAAAGTTGACTGATAATCGTTTGCAGAATGTCGCCAACTACTTTGTAACCCTTCCGTCTGAGGTTGCTATGAGTTTGTGGCAAGCCATGGGTAACAGCGAATTTGCAACCCACAATGTCTCTCGCCTTCATGGTGTGACTGCCTCTAACGGTGTAAAGATTCAAGAGTATATCGTAGAAATCTTAACCGCAAAATAAACCGGACAAAAAATGTCCTCGCCAAATGGCGAGGGCAGGTTATATTATAAAGGTAACAAGGAGTTAACATGTCCGAAGAACAAGTTAGATTTGACTTAAATAAATATACATTCCGCTTATTACAAAATGAGCCATTTTTTGCTGCCCTATCGAGGCGCATACATAAGCGACCAACCAAGTCAATTCCAACGGCTGGTGTTATGATAAACAAAAGCACTTCTCAATTTGAAATGCTTTACAATGAGGAGTTCATGGCTGGCTTGGCTGATGACCATAAACTTGGTGTCCTCATGCACGAATTTTATCATATCATCTTTGAGCATGTGACCGGACGATTGCCGCCCGAAGGCATGTCTATGATGTGGAATGTGGCGACTGACCTATCTATCAATTCTCACCTTATCGGTAAACTTCCCAAAGAAGCATGTATACCTGGTGCTGAAGGTCCATTCAAAGAATACCCTATAGGTAAATCAGCCGAATGGTACTTCTCCAAGCTTCAAAATGATGAGCAATTCAAGAAAGACCCAAAGGACGGCGACGGTCAATCTGGCGAAGGTGACGGCGAATCCCAAGGTTCAAGTGGCTCTGGTGGACTTGGCGACCATGTATTTGATAATCATGACGGCTGGGAGGAAGCAAGCGAAGAAGTCAAGCAGATTGCAAAAGAAAGAATGAAACAAGCAGTGGCCGACGCAGCAAAAGAAGTACAGGCTAAGGGCTCTTCATGGGGTACAGTCTCAGCCCAAACCCGTCAACAAATCATGGACATGATTAGTCCAAAGGTTGACTGGCGCAAGGTTCTTAGATATTTTGTTAAGACCTCCCAACGGTCAAGCAAGCGGTCAACCGTTCGCCGTATCAATAAGCGATTCCCTTATATCCATTCAGGCAAGAAGGTCACAAGACAAGCCAAGATAGCCATATCAATTGACCAGTCTGGTTCGGTTGATGATAAAATGCTCGCCGCTTTCTTTTCAGAGCTTAATAGTTTATCCAAGTTTGCCGAGTTTACTGTGATTCCATTCGATACCGAAGTAGAAGAAAGCAAGGTGTTTGTATGGAAGAAAGGTCAAAAGAAAGTTTGGGAACGTGTACTTTGCGGTGGAACCTGCTTTGATGCTCCAACCAGATATGTCAACAAACATAATTTTGACGGTCATATTATCTTAACTGATATGATGGCTCCCAAGCCAGTCGCTTCCAAATGTCAACGCATGTGGATGACTGACCAGCAAAACGCCAATAACCCCTATTTTCAAACCAGAGAGCGAGTGATCGCAATCGAACCCTAAGAGAACTAAAAAATGAACAAGAAGTATAACCTATCCGACGAATCCGTCGAAGCCTTTGAAGGCATTGTCCAAGACATAAAAAAGAATAAAAGAACCATAAGATATATAAAGAACACAAGAGACAGACAGAGGCTAAATGCTGGCTGGAACTTTCAAACCAAGTGGACCAAGAAGACCATTCAGAAAGCAGCAGACTTTATCACTTCATTGGAAGCCGATGATGCTCTAACCTTCTGGCAGTCAATTGGTATGGGACCAAGTGCAAATCATAACATAGCCAAACTTCACACGGCTGTTTCTTCAGAGGGAATAATGGTCAAAGACCATTTAATAAATATATTATCAAAAGAATAAACCGGACAAAAAATGTCCTCGACAAGAAACACCAGCAGGTTATATTATAAGGGTAACAAGGAGAAAACACAATGGCTTATTTGAGACCAAACACAACTATCTTTATGCAGAACAACGGACAACCAATTTATTCTATTATCGAGAAGATTGCTTTTAGAAAGTATTGGGGAAAGAGAAAGGATAAGAACACTGGACAAATGGTTCGTGCTCGCAAGTCTATGCCCTTTGCTGTCTGTTCTGTGTCCATGTCCTCTGACTCTGATATTCCAATTGGTGCTAAGTTTCTTATCCCTGGGTATCAATTGCGGAATGTCACAATGAAGGGCGAGAAGATACTTTGCTTTCATGATAAATACTCTGCCGAGTTTGCCCAAGAGTACGGTAACGAATGGGTTAAGACTTTGATAGCAGAAGAAGAACTAAAGATATCAAAGAAGGGTGGCCAATGAAAATAATACTTGATAGCGGAAAGGTTCATAGCCCTGACGAAATAGCCTTTGGTATGACTCGCTATGCTGTCTTCGATGGTGAAAGTGTTATTGATACTGATAACGATTTGATTGAATTGGCTAAACGACATAGCATTGAACCGGTAGCTGAAAGTTTATTCAAGACCCAAAAAAATAAAAGTTAATAGAGAGGAAGTAATGGAAGTTAATAGTAAGATTAAGGTAGGACAACTGGTAAGGATAAAGAACTATTCGCCAAGAGAAAAAGGACTATATCTTGTTGTATCAAAGCATGGAGGAAACTGTGAGTTGATCCCAGTAAACAAGAAGACCAATAGTGAGTCTCGTCGTTGGTGGACAGAGAAAGGATTATCGGTGTACGCATGAAAGAAGTAGAAGTAGGCAATCTTATTAAATTAACCAAACAACCAGATGAGGATAGCATTTGGATTGTTCTGAAAGTTAAGAAGTTCATTAAGTCAACCGGAGAGAACAAAGTTAATGCTGTAAGGATTAGAGACATGTATAATCCAAGAGAAATCTGGTATCCTTCACGACACATTAAGGTGATAGGATGATACCATATACCCCTCTGATATACTACCGAGATACCCCCGTGCCCGCCCGCATGTGTAAAGGATTAAATCTTAATGGTTTTTTGCCCGTATGGGTATGGCTGCTTGGAAAGCAATTTAAGGGATACCAAATGAAAGGTGACAGAAAGTCAGAGAGGTTTGCTGGAGTGACAGATTGTCAAAGTGTATCAGGCACTTTTCTGAACTGTGTTCGGAATACAGCAGGAGCCCGTTTACAATAGATAGTTTCCCAAACTGTGTTCGGCACATAGCGATACAACAATAAACCAAATTGACCCAATGTCAACGATTGACAAATTGTCACAAGGAGAAATCAAATGCAACCATTAGAAACACAACAACTTAGATTTCAACAATTCGGAATGAATCTCTTTCTCAGCCTGACCCTGTGGGAATGCCTGCAATACTCATACAACAACGAAGAAACCGAATTAAAAGATTGGATGATCGACCAAGTTATCTCAGCCGGACAGACCATTTTGGGGGTAATGCCGGAAGCCTAACAATTTCTTTACTTCCTTTAGGGGCAACCTAAACTAAACCCTTGATAAACAACGAGTTTTTATTTTATGAAAAACCCCGATAACAGACAGAAAACCCTTGAAAGATTATACCTGCTTATGGATATTCAATCGAGAGCAATCAGGATGACCAGAGCCCAGAGAGAAGAAGCCAGAAAAATAATGATAAAAATACAAAACGGACATAAAAAGTCCGACAAGGTATAAGGGGAAATGATACATTATAGTATACCCAAAAGGAGAAACAGAATGAAAATCGGTAACAAAGTCAGCGTTAAAACAAAGCACTTCGGCATTAAGACAGGTACTATTATTGACCATGCCTCTTATGGGTGGATCATTAAGCCAGACGATCACCCCCGAAATATTGCGGCAAGAATAGAGGATATTAAAATAATCAGCTAACGGACAGAAAATGTCCGACACTCTCTATCAATACATGATACATTATATATGAACCTAACAAAAGCAAGGAGCTTTTAAATGTCCTACTCACTCGCAAACATCCAACGACTTCCAACCAACACCGGCATCGAATTGATCGACAGACTCAACGGAGAACTGAACGACCAAGCCGACCGCATCGAAACTCTATTCAGCGAATGCGGAACCATCGAGCAAGCAATACCATTCACTCAGGTTTTGCAATGGCGGGAACGATCACGCTATCTTCGCTCAGTCGGTCAAGGCAAACGAGCAGCAGCACTTGAGAAACGCATGGCACTCAAGGAAGCAAAGGAAGCAGACAGCGACGAGGAATTCATGGAAGGATACAAGACCTTCTTGGACACCGAGTTCACCAGCAACTCATAGTCTACTTACTACCTACCTTACCCTCTACCCTAACGGAGCACTAGCATGAATACATTAAACACCTGGACCCCTAACAAACTAAACATCGCACCCGTCAATTGGACAGCAGAACGCACGCGAAGCTATCGAATCGGTGGCGGTTGCAAGCAAAGCCTCAAAGCAAATGTAAAAGGATTGTCAAGAACAAGTTACAAACGTTGACATAATGGGGGTACTCCCCCCTCCCCCCTCCCGGTGACGATAGTGTGAAATAAGTACTAGGGCACTTGACAGTAGGCGAAAGGGCGGTATGGTACATTCGTAATCGAAATGAAAAAAGCGAAATCTCATTTCTCGTAAATCTTTTTGGGATTTAAACTCTTTTCAATACTACTTACTATAAAGGAGTTACAATGGGTTGTTTAAATTGCGGTATCGAAACAAGAGCAAACGAAAGAACAGGAAAGCCTCTAAAATATTGTTCAAAAAAGTGTGCTAATAAAGTACTCAGTCCAAAATATTACCAGAAAAAAAATCCAGATTGGGGCAAGGCAACCCGCGAAAAAGAACAAAGAGCAGCTTATTATCAGTGGTGTTGTGAAAATCGCAAAACAACAAAACAGATATCAGAAGAACACAATATACACTCCGATACAGTACATTATAGAGCAAAAGTGCTTGGTTTGGGCGAAGTCGTTTTCGGTGGGAACAAAACAGGGGCCCAAACCAAGTTTTTTACAGATGAAGAAATCGACATAATTGTTAATAGGTTTTTTGATGATGAGTTACAAAGTAAAAAAACAGCCGTCAAAGAACACATCTTTACAGAAGAACAGAAAGAAAGAAGAAGAGAATATCAAAGGAAGTACCGAACAGCGAAAAGAAAAGCCGACCCAAAACTTCGGTTGCGGCGTTCAATTA